>ERZ1066125.332-NODE-332-length-12267-cov-6.701769_pt1 | contig 12267 bp, 31 predicted proteins | sample MGYA00382772_ERZ1066125 | MGnify/ENA primary metagenome ERZ1066125 (study PRJEB33369, sample SAMEA5778355) | biofilm metagenome | biome: Industrial cooling water; feature: Water cooling tower basin; material: Biofilm | place: United Arab Emirates | collected...
GAGTTTGTCGTGGGCGTTGGTGAGCGGTGTTATCATTGGCAGCAGTGCGTACATGGAGAGTGGTTCATTGCGAATCGCCTTTATGACAGCACTGCTGGCGTCTCTGTTGAAGACGCCGTTCTATTCCCTGCACGAGTGCTTGTGGAATATGGATTGGCGAAGACGGACACGCACTGTGAAGGTGGAGATCATCAACGAACCAATTCTGGAGGAAGCGCTGTGAGCATCTACGACAACATCAACGCGGGCAAGTACAAGGTTCAGATTCCCTATCCCGACCGGGCCGTGAAGCCGAAGCAACTGTCGGCGAATGTGGCCCATCTGACGGATGGGGAAATCAAGGCCCTGCCCAAGCTGCGGGCCGAGTACGAAGCCGCATGCCAGAAGTTCGGTGAGGAACTGGACAAGTGGCGTGAGGAGGACAATCGCCTGCGTGGCGTGTTCTACGAGGATTTGCTCGCGGAGCATGGCATCCCCAAGGACGACGAATTGGCCAGCCTGCTGTTGGGCAAGGCATGGGAAGATGGCCATTCGGGTGGATACAGCGATGTGGCGTCGGTGTTTCACGATCTGGTGAGCATCTATGAGTTCGTCCAGAAGAACTACACGAAGAAGAAGTCCAAGTAGGACACGCACTGTAGGGATGCAACGAACCGACTAGGTGCCGCAAGGCCAAGTGTAAAGCGAAAGCGATATACTCTCCCTGAGAGCGGGGCGTTCTTTTCTACTACAACTTTTGGAGTTCACATGATTGCCATCACGATCAGTGGGATTGAGTGTGCCCCGTGTTGGGAAACGCTCCAGACGCTTCTGCGTGAGATGACGAAAGACCCCACGTTGCAAATCACCGACGCCAAGCGACGTGATGGCGGGTGTGATTATCGGGCGAAGGGGTTTTACTTCCTCACGGCTCGCCGCAACATCAAGGAGCGGCCCAGCGATGGCGAGCAGGTTCAGATCTGTCTGAGCATCGAGTAGGACACGCACAGAGTAGGCATCACCCCCAACACAGGAGTCTACAATGGAACTGTCTCGTGCTCAGCGTCAGCAGCGGATGAGCATCCGCAACTTCTTTCTCACCGCCACGGTCGAACAACTCAAGATCGAACTGGCGCGGCGTGAGGAGCGGAAGGATGCGGTGGCAATCTTCTCTCTCAAGGAGATGATTGCTGAGTGTGAGAAAGCTGGCGTGGACAACTTCGGCAAAGTGCCTTCGTAGGACACGCACAGAGTAGACATCACCCCCCAACACAGGAGTTCAACGTGGAAGATCACAAGTTCATTTTCTTTCCGTTCGTGTTTCCGCTGATGCCGCTGCGGTTCGCCCCGATGCATTATGGGCGTCGTGGTCCCAGTGCCAGCTACCCCGGTACGAAGTGCAAGCCCAAGAGCAAGGCCCAGAAGAAGAAGCTTCGCAAGATTGGCGAAGCGAGTCGTCGTCGCAACAGGAAGGCAGCCTAACATGCCACGAGAACAAATAGGCCAATGGAGAATCTATCTCCACATGGGTTCGTGGGCAGTGGTCTTTCTGAATGAGGATGGCGAGAAGTTCGTTCACATGAACGAATCATTCTTGCTGCCTGAGCCAATGCAATGGCGACAACTGCCGAATGAGTATTGGCTGGATGCCATGATCTGGACAGGCGACCCGACGCAGGACAAGTAGGACACGCACTGTAGAGGCATCAATCCCCCATCAAGGAGAGAACGATGCAGAACGACTACGGTGTGGAGATCAATCAGGCAATTGCCAACGCCAAGGCGAATGTCGAGAAGTTGCAGGAGCAACTGTTTCGTGCCGAGCAGGTTTTGGAGGACTTGCGGGCCGAACGTGATGATGCTCGCAAGGAGTGTGGATGCTGCAACGATTGCAGCATGTGTTTGGGTTAGGACACGCACAGAGGGGGTGTACCCAACACCCCCTCTTTCTTTTGGAGATCATCATGGCTTTCCAACACGTCAACGGCAAGATCGGCAACATGCGTAAGTCGCAGGAGTGGGTTGTGTATCCGCTCAACAGTGCCGACCAGACCACCCGCACGATTCAGTCTGACAATCGCATTGCCCGCGTGGATTTGACCACGGGCAAGGTGCTGCTGAGCGATGGCAAGGGTGGCCATCAGGGATTCGTCAAGCTGAGCCCCGCACTGGGAGCGAAGCTGTATGAGTGCCCGCCCGACATTTTGGAACAACTGCGGAAACTGTCGCCGCCCGTTGGTGGTGTGACAGTGATGGGCGAGTAGGACACGCACAGTAAGGTCGTCCAACACACAGGAGATTATCATGGTTGACGACATCGACATCGAAGAGATCGAGAACGAAGAGACGCAGATGGAGGAGGGGGATTACAAACTCTCTCCCTGCGGTCGTCTGGGCGGGATGACTGGCGTTTCGCAGGACCACAAGTTTCTCGGCGAGTTTTCGTCGAACGACGAAGCCCTCCGTTTCATTCGGAAACGGATGAAGCAGGAGGGATTCTGGCCGAACATCTGGTGGATTTCGGACCACGGGAACTTCTGGCAGATCGACGACAAGGGGAACGAGATCAAGTAGGACACGCACTGTCAGGTCGTCAACCCATCACACAAGGAGACGATATGGCTTCCAAGGCAATGTTGAAGAAGCTGGAAGATGTGGCGTTTCGTGGTCTGCTCCAGCGTGCCCACGATGCTGGCATGGCTGCTGTCGCTGCCCTTCAGGGCAAAGTGGCCCCGATGGTGGTTGAAAAGCACGCGAACATGGCGGATGACAATTCGCCAGTCGTTCAACGATGGATTGTGGAAGGCGGACCATGCGGGTTTGCGTGGGTGCAATGTCCCGCAAATACGGCCTTCGGTCGCTGGCTAGCGAAGAATTTCCCCCAGCAGTGGCAGCGTGATAGCTACGCTGGCGGGTTGTGCTACTGGATTAGCGACTTTGGCCAGTCGATCACCTACAAGGAGGCATACGCTTCTGCCTTCGCTCGCGTCATCCGCGAGTATGGTATTCCGCGAGTCTACAGCAATTCGCGGATGGACTAGGAGTGCTTGACTTTAGCGAATAGCACAAGTCGCACAAACCACAATCTTATCTTTCAATAAGATTGTGGTCAATAGGACACGCACAGAGGGGGTGTAATCAACACCCCCTCTTTCTTGGAGCAAACACAATGCCGACGTTCCATCTGGAAACTCTGCGTGAGCCGTATCCCGCCAAGGGTGTCTCGTTTCGCTGCCACAAGGACAAGGGATTCAGCCGCGATTCGCTGAGCCCCTCCATGACCAGCGTTCATCGTGTGGAAGGAGTCAACACGAAGGACGAAGCGGTTGCCGTCGCTTTGGAGAAGCTGGCGGGAATCAATGTTTCGGTCTACCCCGAATTCGGCTGTCGGAAGGAGCCGACGTTTGAGGAGCGAAAGGACACGCTCTGTAAGCAAGTAATGGATGTGCTGGAATCGTTCAAGCGTGGGGCTGAGTTGAAGGGAATAACCGACACAACGGTCTACCTCAATTACAGCTTGCCGTACACGGCTCACATCAAGTACATCGAGCCCAACGGCGACTTGTCTTATTCTGGCGGTGGTTTGGAACCACATCATTTCAAGCCACGTTGCATCGCTGATCTGCCCTACGAGTCGCTGGCCGAACTACTGAAGTTGCTCAAGGCAGCTTCGGTATTGCGGGTTGGATAGGACACGCACTATATAAGCACACAACCTAACACCAAAGGAGTGAGCATGGCTGTCAAGCACAAGAAGATGAAGAAGGAGTTCCGCGTGGGCGTGGGTATCTCCCTTGCCCGCACCACTGCCGACAACGGCTGTGGCGTCCACGCGGACAAGCGGACGCAGCGGAACCGCACCCGCCAGCAGAAGAATCTGAACTGGCAGAAGGACCACGGCGTTCGGTAGGACACGCACAGAGTAGGCATCACCCCCAACAAGGAGTCTACGATGAAAGAGTTCACCGAAGCCGATGTCCTTCCCGGTGTGGCCAGTTTCGCTGGCCGCATCTCTTGCCTCAAAACGGATCTCGTTGATGATCCCCCCGAATGGATGAAGCGGGGATTGCAGGAAAGCCGCACGGGCTACGGTTCACGGTTGAACAGTGGTTACAAGATTCGTTTCGCTGGCAAGTTGCGGCGAATCTATGTGACGATTTACTCCAACAATGGAACGTGTTGGTTCAAGGTGGGCGACCGTCGCATCACGGTGGACGCCCACTAGGACACGCACAGTAGGGGCACAAGGAGACAAATCATGCCGATGCCTGAAGCGAACATCTTCTTCGAGAATCTGCCCCGCAAGGCCAACATCACGTTGGAGGGCAGTGTTAACCAATACTACGTTCACACCGCCCCCAACGGTTGCCGTTCTCTGGTCATCATGGAAGGGAACAAGCAACGTGAGCAGCAGACCGCACTAGACGCAATGGTGCGGGCCACGAAGCGTCGTGCGGCCAAGTAGGACACGCACTGTGTAGGCGTACCACCCAACACCTAGGAGCGAAGCATGTCCTACATCTATCAAGCTGACATCTGGTGCGATTGCTGCGGCAAGCAAATCTGTGAGGACATTCAGAAGGAGGGCAAGGCCCCCGCTGATCCTGACGACGAATGTTCTTACGATTCGGACGAATACCCCAAGTCGAATGCGGGGTTGTCCGATGATTCCGCCGATGGCCCGCAGCACTGTGCCGCTGGTGCGGATTGCCTTGAACCGTTCGTGTTGAACGGCACAGTATATGGGGCGTTCTTGGAGAACGACTTGACCGACGAAGGGCGGGAATACGTCAAGGAGTTGTACAAGGAGCGGCCAACCGAACTCACCCAATTCTGGATGGACCACTACGGGCTGAACGAGCCCGAAACGGACGAATGGGACGGGGCGGACGAGGAAGAGTAGGACACGCACATTTAGGTCGTCCAACCCTAATACTAAAGGAGACGAACTGTGAACAAAATCGACAACGACTTCGTGGAATACTGTCGGCAGTGTACCGACGCGCAGCTTGTCAACGTGTTGCTCAAGGAATGGAATGCCTACGACCACCGCGACTATGGCAGCGCCTGTGTTGCTGCTGCTGAGCGTGGTTGGCGAGTGAAGGACGGAGTTCGCGTCAACTAGGACACGCAGTGAGAGAGTGTTGATGAGGCCGCACAATGGGGGTAGTCTTCCCCCCTTTCTGTGAGAACCCGATGCCATCCTTCATCGGTAGAAAGGAGTGAAATCTAATATGCTGCATACGTCAGGTGTCGTTTAACGATCTTAGACACCTAATTCCAGCCAATTAAACTAAATCGTCTCACGGCGGACAGCGCCACCAACACAATGGACACGCACAGAGGGGTCGCCATCACCTCTCACGAAGAACATAGTAGAAAGGAGGTCCGCTATGATCCGCATCGCCTAGTTGAGCAAATATCGCCAGCACGTCGAACAGCATGAGAGTAAGAGCGGGGCGGGGAATGGCCCCCGCCCCGCTGTCTAGGACACGCACAGTTGGAATGTAGTAAGACTTGCCAACAGACTCCAACACCAAGAGGTGGCCCATGACGTTCGCTTAGGTACGGTTCATCCAGCGTGAATAACTAGCCCCTGACTGGCACCAAAACGACACTGATCGCAGAAGCGACATACATGCCCCGCACGGGCATAGTGGGGGATAAAGACGGTTAACATGGCTGGCAATACGCCAAAGTGCTAACGCCCAGAACAGAATCGTCACCCACACAACCTAAACAGACCGATGACGCGCCCATAGGAGCACATAGCTACGAAGGCACGGTCTTAAAACTCAGCCTTAACTAGATCCTTAGCGATGCGTGGGGGTGGTGAAGCTAGCCACCTAACCCCCACCATCGCTTTTTTGTTGGAACGGACACGCACAGTTGAACCGTTCCGATCACCACCACCACCAAGGAATCTGACATGCTGCACCCCGCCGAATCAGCCGACATCAAACGCACACTGGAAATTCTCTCCACCACGCAGATCGAACCCATCGGCACGGTCGCCGTGGAAGTCGTGCCCGCCACCAAACGGACACGCACAGTCAAGCCGCAGACGGTCGCCGAGTTGATCGACGCCGAATGCAGCAAGCGGAAGTCGGGATATTGCAAGGCCAAGGGCCGCAAGAATCCCATCGCCATCGTCACCTACGTCCCCTTCAAGGGCGCACACAAGGGCCAGCGGCGTGAGTATGCCATGATGGCCTGCGGCGTCTATGAGACGGGCCGCTGTTGCATGCTCAAGCCGTTCGATGACAACGGCGAGATCATCAACAAGCTGCTGTACCGCATCCGCGAATGGAAGGAGGAGGGATTCGAGTCCCTTCGCCTGCCCGAGTAGGACACGCACAGAAGGGGTGTGAGACAACCTCACACCCCTTCAAGTGGCCGACGCAAACCCCAATGTCGGACACGCACTGTAGGGGCACACCACCACACCAAGGAGTTGCACGATGAAGAGTTCGTTCTTGCTGACGCAGATTGAGAAGCAGGGTTTCGGGAAGAATCAAGAGGAGGTGGAAGTCCTCTGCCGTCGCCTCAAGGGGTTCATGGCCGAAAAGGAACTGCCCGATGGGTCGATCACGAAAGCGTTCATCCGCTTCGGCAACATCATGTTTCAGGCCCAAGTGGGCAATCGGTTCGTCGGCCTGTTCCCGCACAAGGGCGACGATTACTGGTTGACCGCCCCCCGCCAGTTGACGATTCTGCCCGACAAGATCACTTACTCGCAGCGTTGGGCCAACAAGTCCGACGACAAGCAAGTAAGCTTGTTCAAGGATAAGAAAGTCCTGAACAAGAAAACGGGCAAGATGGAAAACAAGAGGGTGTATGTCGGGCCTGACACCCGCCGCCACTACCTCAAGAAAACCATCTCCATCGTGGCTCGCCACATGGTCTGGCACAAGGAGGAGAAGGTTTCCAAGCGTTGCACGTCGAAAGTGACGGTGCGAACCGAAGTGGAAACCCATCGGGAAGTCGAAACGGCGAAGTGCATGTTCCACCTGAACACGCCCGAACGCGAATTCGACTTGAGCCGCGTGCTGGCCTTCATCGCCAAGGAGTACAACGAAGCGATGGCCCACGCCTACAAGGCCGCTTTGGAATTGCGGCTGGGCGAACTGGTCGAAGCCGACATCACGGCGGAACTGGCCGAAGCGGCGTAGTAGGACACGCACAGAGGGGGTGTGAACAACACCCCCTCTATCTGGTACGACTGGGCACTGGAGAGCCCCCCTGACTGTAAATCAGGCGTCGTAAGACTGTGGCGGTTCAAGTCCGCCTCGTACCACTAGGACACGCACAGTGTGGGTGTGGCAACCACTACAACAATTGGAGTCATCCCATGCGTCGATACATCTTCTCTCTCGCCTTGTTTCACTTCTGGACCGCTTTCTGGCTGGATGGGGACTATGCCGATATGGTCCTGATCTACGAAGGCAAGGAGTACACCGCCGAAAGTTGGTACGGGGCTCCCCGCCAGCTACCTCCCGGTGGCTTCTGCGGGCGAGAGTAGGACACGCACAGTAGGATCGTTCCAACCACCCAACACAAGGAGCGAACGATGGTCACTGCCCCCACCCCAGTCAACAGCATCGAAATCCCCTACAACTTCCAGCAACTCTGTGCGGGCTGGTATCACGGCATGGATATGCTGTATGCCATCAACAGCACTGGCGGCTTGACGCTGGGCAGCCTTCGCCCCAGTGGCTGCGATACCGATGAGAAGTGGTATCTGTCCATCTGGCGTGAACTGTCCTGCGATGTGGGCTACGCACGCCGTGGGGCCAGCAAGCTCCCCACCAAGGAAGGCCAGCGGGAATTCCGCAAGCTGGAGAAGTTTGAGAAGTGGGTCGAGGAGATCGTGGCCAAGCTCGAAGCAGAATACGGGCTGGCCGACTGGGAGCAAGAGTAGGACACGCACTGTCAAGGCACAACCCCACCCCCTCTAAGGAGACAACGCGATGGCCGACAAAGTGTTCACCTACCTTGCCAAGCAAGGGCAAGAGTCGCAGATCGAAAAGCTGCTGATCGGGCTGGGCCTGATCGTCGGGACGCTGGCCTATCAGGGCGTGCGGGGCGTGGGCGTCATGCTCAAAGCCGTGCTGCCCGATGGGATGAGCAAGCGGCAGGTGGATAAACACCTGTTTGCGGCGGGCGTCCCCGGTGCGGTCGAACGCAAGAACCGCTATCGCCTCTATCGGGGCGAGAGTTGGGACAAGTGGAAGATTGCCGAACGCATCGGCGTGGGTAATCCCTTCATCATCAGTGAAGATGGCAAGCTTCGCAAAGTGGTGCTGCGGTACATCGACTACGGTTGCACCTGCTGCGGCGGGTACTACGAATTGGAGGACGTGAAGTAGGACACGCACTGTGAGGGTGTTGACCACCAGCACCCTCACAGTGGAGTCAGCATGCCACGTCCCAAGCACCGCAAGGACCACAACCACGGCAAGAATGGTTGGGTCGGCGGCAACCCACGCTACGGCAAGTCGAAAGGTTTTCACAAGGCACAAAGGGCCAAGAACAAAAGGATCAAGCCCGAGTAGGACACGCACAGTAAGGTCGTTCAACCAACCCCAACACCAAGGAGTGAACGATGAGCAACTACGCTGCGATGACCGACAAGGAACTCAGGGCCTACGTCGAGTCCAAGATCAAGAGCGACCGCGTGTGGGCCACCAAGGCTCTGCTCGCCATCTATGCTCATCAGACCGCCGATGAGCAGCGGAGCGAGAGCACCAAGGAGGACAACGGCATCGGGTTCAATGGGCTGGACGCCCAGTGGTACAGCAAGTTGGCGAAGGAGCACGCCAACAGCACGATCAACGCGGGGCTGCACAAGTACCTCACCACCCCCAAGGGCAAGAACCGCCGCTTGCTCAAGTATGTGGGGCAACTGGTGCGGATCATCCGCAGCAAGCAGCAGCACGAGGAGCCCGCCGCTGAGATGGAGGGAGAAGAGTTGCGGGCTCAGGAGGAACGGTTCGCCATCAGCGGAGCGTATCAACGGGCCTTGTCCACTGGCTAGGACACGCACTGTGGGGGTGTTCCGATCAACACCCCCACAAAGGAGATCGCGATGGCTTGGATCAACGCGGACGGCACCCCAGTCGAGTGCGGTCATTGTGTCACACCTGACCACTTCCTCTCCACCTTCACCATCACCGTCCGCTCCATGAACCACGTCTCGGCGGAAATGGTGAAGGAGTTGGTCCAGAAGAAGTTCGAGGTGGTCAAAGCCGAGTTGGCCGCGTTGGATGTTGTCGTCGTGCCGTGCCCCACGGTTCCCACCCCCACCCAACCAATCATCAACCCGCCCGTCAACGTCCAGTAGGACACGCACAGTAGAGTTGTCCCCAACACCCCATCACACAGGAGACTGAGACATGGCCAAGGGCAACAAGAACAGCAAGGACAAGAGCGGCCCCGTCGAGAACGTCAAGGCCAAGCGGGCGAAGACCCCCGCTCAGCAGGCCAAGGTCGCCGCCAACATCGCCCTCGCTCAGAAGCGGCTGGCCGAGTTGCAGGCCGCTCAGCGGGCGGGCTTCAAGAGCGTCGATGAGCACCGCCAGCACATCGCCAACACCGCCGCCAGCGATTGGCTGGCCCGCGTGTTCAACGTGCGGGGCCACGGCACGCTGATCCGCCGCTGGCTGGCTGGCCGCATCAATCAGCCCGCCACGCAGGTCAAGGCTCTGGTCCAGAGCTTTCTGGCCCGCGAGCGGAACGCCACCATCGCGCAGGAGGTGGTGGACGAAGGGTTCAACGGGTTCAAGGAGGAACTCGCGGCGTAGTTAGGACACGCACACTTAGGGTGTGAGGGAACTGGCCCTCACACCCCCCAACCCACCCCAAGGAGTTTGTGATGCCAAAGATGATGGAACTCGCCTTTCGGATGTTGACCGAACTGGCCCGCACCCACACCAACACGAAGCGCGTGCAGAATCGCATCATGCGGGCCACTGGCCTGAAGATGGATGGCCGCACCATCAGCGGCACGCTCAAGGCCAAGCACCGCAAAGCGGCCTGATCCCTTGGCCCCGCCTTCGGGCGGGGCTGTCTCCCGCAACCTAGGACACGCACTACTAGGTTGTGAGAGACAGCCCCAACACCAAGGAGCTTACAGTGTACAACACCATCGAGGAGTTCGAGCAAGTCTATTCGGACTTCTTCAAGGAGGCCAACGGCTGGCGTCCCCGACACGACACGTCGCACTGGACGCTCGACGACTGGCGGAAGGAGTTCGACTCCCTCACCCGCCAGTGCGAGGAGAACCGCAAGGCCGAAGCCGAAGCGGAACAGCGGGCCGTCATCGAGTTCGAGATCGCGATCACCAAGCTGATCGCGATGGGTGCGAAGGATCGCGCCACCGCCATCCGCTGGATGATGGGGGATAACGTCGAGGGATACGAGAGCGACCCGGGCTACTTCGAGTACGAGAACGGGCTGCCTCACGGCTACCTCGCCGATCTGCATGCTGAACAGCGGCGGCGGCGGGAGGAATACTGGCAGCAGCACCAGTTGGAGTTGGCCGCTCTGTAGGACACGCACAGTGGGGGTGTACCCAACACCCCCACAACTGGGAGCGAGTGATGAACGAAGCCACCATCGACAACGCCCTGATCGCCATGAAGGGCCGCATCCTGAGCGAACTCGATGCCATCGGCCAGACGGCCAGCATCCGCGACCGCATCGAACTCTACCACGACTTCATCGGGAAGCTGGAGTTCGTGCTGCCGCTCTGGAAGGCACTGACCTACGGCTACAAGATGAACGAGATCGCCTTCCGCATCTGCGAAGCGGGGCGGTCCATCCAGATGGGCAACCACTGCATGCACAAGACCACGCATGAGATGTTGGCCACGCTGGTCGAACGGGCCGTCAAGCTGGGCCGCGCGTCCAGCGGGGTGGACGACTAGGACACGCACAGTCAGGGCACAACCCCAACCCCAAGGAGCAGCAGCATGCAGAGCAGCACGCGGGACATGAAGGTCTACCGGGCACGGGCCTGCGGCAAGGGCGAACGCCGCCGCTCGGTCAGCCGCGACAAGACCAAGGCCCGCCGCCAGTTCCGCAGCCGTCTGGCTGCGGCGGATCGCCGCCACGGCTTCGAGGGCGTGATCGCCCCCGTGTTCACCAAGCTGCACGTCAGCTAGGACCACCCAACCCCAACCCCAACCACCCCAACCCCAAGGAGACTGGACCATGTGGCCCAACGTGCGAGTCCAAGATCACTCGGCTGAGATCGGCTGGAGGATCTACAAGAACTTCCATCGGGGCGTGCTCACGCACGTCGAAGCCCGCAACTCGCTGATGGTTGAGTGCGGGCTGGACATGGCGACGATCATCCGCCGCATCGGCCCCGCCATCGAGAGCGTGGAGACGCACCTGCTCTAAGTCGGACACGCACAGTAGTGGTGTGAGGACAACACCCCAACAAAGGAGTCCAAGATGAGTGCAGTCCTGCTCGAACGGCCCGCCCCCCGCCTGCGAGTGCCCGTCAAGAAGCCGACGCCGCCGAGACGCAAGACGGTGGCCGAACGCTCCGCAGAGTTGGCCACGCTGCGGAAGGCCATCGCGGTCACGCTCGGCATCGCGATCCCCGCGATGAGCCTGACCCTGAGCCACATCGCTGGCACGCTCGCCAACGAGTGCTGGCCGCTGGCCATGTTCCTCGGAGCAACGGGGTGCAGCGTGCTGGTCGTGTCGCTCAGCCACTTGGCCGAAGCCATCGCCGATGCGACGGGGGCCGAACGCTGGCAAGCGTGGGCCTTGGCCATCACACTCGACCTCGGCATCGTCGGGTGTGAACTCAGCCACGTCTTCACCGCCAACGAGTCGCTGTGGTGGTGGACCACTGGCCTGATGGTCGCGACCATGCTGCTCAGCATGGTGTTCAACGTCTACGCCTTCCTGAAGCACACCCGCTAGGGTGTGCGGAGGAGGCGGGTCGGACACGCACAGTAAGGGTGTGAGGGGTTGTCCCTCACACCCAACCCCAACACCAAGGAGAGACGCGATGTTCCAACTGACGATCAACGGCAAGCTGCTGTGCGAGTCCAACGACGGGGCGCTGCTCGCCGCCAAGGCAGCGGACCTGATGGGCCAGCGGACGCTGAGCATCATGCAGCAGCGGGCTCTGGTGCGGGGCGACCTGACCAGCCCCAGCGGTGTGCTGCTGCTGGAGAGCAGCAGCGAGGAGTTCAACCAGCCCGAACTGCTGCGAGACGCAGCGTAGGGTTGAACGTGCAGGGCCTGTCTCTTATACACATCTGACGC
>ERZ1066125.333-NODE-333-length-12242-cov-7.652581_pt1 | contig 12242 bp, 11 predicted proteins | sample MGYA00382772_ERZ1066125 | MGnify/ENA primary metagenome ERZ1066125 (study PRJEB33369, sample SAMEA5778355) | biofilm metagenome | biome: Industrial cooling water; feature: Water cooling tower basin; material: Biofilm | place: United Arab Emirates | collected...
CTGTAAAGCCTTAAGTACTGCATTCAATATTTTTACCATTTCATTCGTGTTTGTACTTACTCCAGAAAGATATTGTGTTTGTTCATCGATACCATCGATCATTACTTTTTGTTTAGCTTCAGGGATCGAACTTTGCGAAGCTTGTGGTAATTGTGATTGTCCAACTTCAGGTACTTTAGTTTCTATCGTTGCTTGTCGTGCTTGATCATATTGGTCTTTGATTCGACTCGCAAAATCTTTAACGTCGATAGTTTGAATTGGCGCCATTGTAGCAATTAATTGTTCTGCGGCATTAATTGTCTTTTTCTGTTGTTCTAATAATGAGTTCGTTGTTTTCGGTTTATACATAGTGACTCTAGAAGCGTCGTCTATTCTTCTGGTTGCCATGATAGCTTTAATAATGTCTTCTCTTGTTCTCGTTGGTTTCTCTTCTATTCGTTGAGCTATTATAGATTCTGAAATTTTACTTTCAGGTTTTTTATAATTTCCTGTAATAATATCCTTAATTTGTTCGGCAGCTTTTGGTTTATTAATCAAGTTTTCAATATCTTTTGTCATTGAACTCATAGCTTTATTTGCCGCTTCAAGGTTTTCTGTATATCTTTCTGCCGATAAAATTTTGAAATTTTCTGATTCTGTAATAGTTTTTAACAATTCATTTTGTTTGTCTTGGCTTAATCCTGATGATTTTAATCTATCTTCTGCAATTCGATATACTTGTTGTTGCAATTTGGAATATTCGCCAAATTCTTTATCATGTTGTGTTTTTAAAAACTCTTCGTGCCGTTTCATGGTTTCTTCAAAAGAAGAAGAAATCAACATTAAATCAGGAAATTTATCTGATAATTTATTAATTAGATTTTGTACATCTTCTCTTGATCCTTGTTTCAAAGATTTTTCTAACATGATCATTTTAGCTTGATCGTACAAATTAAGTGATCCAGCTTTTTGCATTCTTTTTAATTCTTCTACGTATTTTTCACCTTGAATGAAAACTCGCTGTCTATAAAGAGATTGTGGATCTTTCATTCCTTGGGCTTGTTCTGCAAATTGTTGATTTCTAAATTGAACAAGCGTTTTTAATAAATCTTTTCTTTCTATTTTACCAGAATTCATTAATTCTAAAGCTTCGTCAAGTGATTTAATTTGATTATCGATAAGTTTTGCTATATTGACAATTTTGTAGTATTGAGAAAGATCTATCTTTTTAGAATCAAGTCCTTCTTTAAGTATCGAATGAAGTAACGAAGTTTGTTCTGAAAATCGAAGATTATTTTGAATTTGGAAATCTTTTTCATTTTGAAATCTTTTTTCATTAGCTTTATACAGAGCTTGTAAGCCGAAAACCATAGCGCCAACAGCCGCTGGAATGGCTAATAAAGGTGCACTTATACCTCCAAGAATAATTCTTCCTAATCCTAAAAATCCTTTAGTTAGCCATTTTGATAATGAAAAAATCCCAAGAGATATCTTTTTAAGTAAATCTACAGATTTACTTCCGATACCTGCTCGCGAAGCTCCAAATAATCCTTTTGTTTTATCTAGTAATCCTTGTTTTCCTAATGCAGTTATTATAGCTGTCGAAATATCCACGGTTTTTGTTAGTATTTTGGGGAAAAATATAAATGCTCCGCCGATTAATCCTAAATATCCTAAGCTTTTAGTTAATAAATTAGCAATTGGGCTAGCGAATCCTAATAATTCGGCAATCCAAGAAAACAGATTTTGCGTATTGTTTTTAATACTATCGACTGCGGTTAAAATCTGTGTTTGCCAATCGGCTGTTTTTTCTTCGAATGTCCGATCTTCAACTGATTTAAAAAGTCCTTCTGAAGCTTCTCTTAATTGATTCATTAATTGCAACTGTTTTTCAGGAGAAGATGCGATTTTTAATTCTTCGATAATTTTAGCAAAATCCTTTTCTTTGCCACCTAAATTTTTTAATTCGTTAATTAATGATAATGGAATTTTAGAGATGTATTCGCTAATTTCAGTATTATCAATCGCAACTTTAAGATTAAACAAATCTTTCATTGCAACTTGTTCTTGTTGAATTTTTTGAATAGCTGTTCCCAAACTAGATTCTAATTCATTTGCGAATGATCCTGTAAATCCTTTGATTTGTTCTTTGATATTTTTATCATTAAGATTAATATCAATAAACATTCCCTTTTTTTGTAGCTCGGATAATTTATTGGTAAATTCAGATCCTTTAAGATGTTGAATTTCTATTAATCGAGTTAATAATTCTCGACTTCCATATTGGGCTCCTTCAAGAGAAGCAATTAATCTTTTAACTCCTTGTTCGCCGATCCCAAAAAAATGCTGTAATTGGAAGTTCATTGCTGCAAGATTATCTCCAGCATTCGATTTAATATTTTCATACATTTTTCTAAATGAAGAAGCTAATTGCTTATTAACTTTTTCTGTATTATCAAGAAATCCGCCTCCATATGTCGCTTCAAATAAATTCTGTCCTAAAATTTCAGCAGAGTTTATCATCGCGCTTCTCATGGCAATAGGTAATTCAAATACTTTGTGCATATCTCCAAATGCTTCCTGAAGTTGTTGAATTTGAGGCTCGACTTCGAATTTTTTGCCCGCTACAGACATTTTCGTAAGATTATTAATAATATCGGAAGTTAATGGAATTAAATTTTTAGCATTATTTAAAACCCCATTGAGTCCTTTTTGAAGATCCATTACTTTGTCAGCAGATATACCAAATTGTTTTGAAAGCGTATCAATATTCCTTATTACGCGAATACTATCTTTATCTGTAACACGAAGATACTGACTAACTTCAGCTGCATATGCAGCAGTATCTCCGAATTCTAATCCCATAATTTTAGCCATTTTGGCCGTACCTTGCATCAAGGCTTTTTGTCTATTTTGATCGCGAATACCGATTTTATAAATTCTACTTTGTGCTTCTAAAGATTGTTCCATTGTATAAAGATGATTTACACTTTTTACGAGTTCCATATTCGTAGAACGAATATTATTTAATGAATCTTGAGTAGAACCACCTAAGCCATCCATTTGTATAGATAAATTACGGATGTTTTTTTGTAACTCAGCCGAACTTTTAATGATAAAATAAAATGATGGAATAGACGTAGCTGATGTAAATTTTTCTAAATTATCATAAAGATATCTCAAAGGATCTTGTTGAGCCCTTGTTAGCTCTCTTCGTTTTTCTTCAATTTTATCCAATCTTTTTTCTACATTTTGCAAATAATTATTTGCCGCATTTGCTCCATTACGTAATACTTCTTCGAATTTTTTCTCAAAATCTGTAGTATCTTCTCCAATTCCTTTAAGAGAAATCCTCAAGCGATTAAATTTATCGATTACATCTTCTTCTAATTTTATTTCTTTAAGTAATAACTTAAGTTTTTCAGTACCATTTGCCGAATCTTTTAATGCTTCGTCTAATTTTTTAAATATTTTTTCTGTATTGCCTTTCATTTGTCCGATATTTTTTGCAAATATTTTCGCAATATCAGAAAAAACTTCGGCTTTATTAATATCTTTAAGACTTTCTTCAAAAAGCTTTTGAAATTCAGCCATATGTGACGGAATTTTTTCTTTAAATTTTTCACTTAAAAAATCAAATTGCTCTTCTAATCCTATTTTAATTTTTTCTTGTTTTAAGAGATGTCGTAATCCTTTTCCAGTTTTATCTATAGAAATAATATTATCTAATTCTTCAATCAATGCATTCGTATCTTTTCCAAATTTACTCATACTTCGATGTAATGAGTTAAAATCAGAAACTAAATCGTGTTCATATGACGCAGCTAAAACTCGTGAAACTTTTTGTAAATAATCGTGAGATTTTAATAATTCTTCGTTTAATTTTGAAGCTTCTTTTTTAGGCAATCCTTTCTTTTTAAGAGCCTCAGTGTTAGTTTCAATAGTTTGATATGCATGTAAAATATCATCCTCTATTGTTCCAGAAAGTGTACGAATAACATCTCTAATTTTTTTATCATTAATTTCTAACGAACCGGTTGGACGATATTTTTGTAATATCTCAAATAGTTTTGCTGTAAAACGATCTACGTGGATTCTTCCAGACGTATCGCTTGTTCGACTTTTATCTAAAATACTTTCGATGCTAATTAATACATCTTCGATACCAGAAAATTCTGATTCTAATATCGTCGCAATATCCATCAATAAAGTATTGATTCCAGTTAAGCCATTTTTTAATATCTTACTTTCTGTATTAGATTTGCTTTGGATATTAAGAGTTTTAAATATATTTTGAAAAGATTTTTCTAAAATATTTTGTAATTTATCTTCAGAAAAAGATTTATCTTCCATTCTTTTAAGAGAATCACTAATCTTGTCAAGAGAAGAAAGAAAAATTTTATTACTTTGATCTAGTAAATCATTCGTCTTTTTAAGATGGGAAGTATTTTTTTCGATATCTTCGATAGTTTGTTTTTTAGCCAAAACATCTTTAATATCTTTTAATATTTTTTCAATATCTTCAAGAGATTCAGACTGTTGTTCGGCTTCTTTGCTAATTTGAGTTACAGCGATTTTTAAAGGTGCTGTAAATTCAAAAAACATCGCCTTTAATTCACTTAAATCAGTGATTTTTACTTGTAATGGAACATTGGAAACTTTAACGTCTTGCATTAAAAAATATCTATGTTAATCTAATATTATTTTGAATTATGTTTTGAATCGAATTGCTAAACAGTTCATTTAAAATTTCTGGTTGCCGATCTAATATTTTTTGATTTACAGCATTTTGTAAATTTAATACCTCTTGAGTACTATAATTCCTAATTACTGATAACGAAGATAATATAGATTTATAATTTATTTTCCTAGCATTTGTAATTCCATAAAGTTTATAACTACGAAAAGCCTGTTTAATAATAGGTTGATTTTTAATTACTTGATAATTAAATGCTTGATTATCTCCATATGTAATTAATAATTTACTAAAAATCGGATAAGGTAAATAATGTAAATTCAATCCAGAAATTCTTCCATCTGGATAAACACCCGTACAAATAATAACAGGATAAGGATCGATTTTATAAAATTTATAAAAAAACGAAAAAATTCTACCGTTTGGATGAGAAGATGTTATATTAGAAGTGGGTACATGTTCGACTAAATTAACAATTTGATTTAATTGATTAAGAAATCCAGATATTAATGCCATAATAAAATATATAACACAAGGACCTAAAATGGACGAAAATCTCCCAATTCCCAAAGAAGAATCTCTTCCTTTAAGTATTTCAGAAATAGTTTCAAATGAAACTATGCAAGACGTATTTAATACGATTTTGAAAGTTGTGACGAACAACGAGCAGAAGCAATGGATATGTACTATATCTTCAAAGATATGGTTATTAATTCTGGAGAATTTGAATCTTCTGGTACGACTAAAGAACAATTAGCTCAACTTCTCAATACGGCTCAACAAGCGAATGAAGCTAAAATTCGAATATTTAATTCAATTTTAGCAATGAAAACAAAAAAAGATGTTTATATTCAAAAAAATATTACAAATAATAATATTACGGTTGGAAATAGAAGAGAGTTAATCGAAGCAATCGAAGCATCTTCGAAAGAAATGGATGATATTATCGAAGTAGAAGAACAAATAAATCAAGAAATTCAAGAACCAGATATAAATATCATTGACCCGTTTTCTGGAGATTTTGAATGAAGAAACATATTATCAATGATTGGATAAGGAAAAATCCTTACGATGACAAGATTTCACTTCTATTTGAAGAACCTGTTACCGATGAACTTCCTGCACCACAATCGGCTCCTAGCCAACCTGTAATTCAAAATCCTAATTTTGATATGGGAGTGCAAAACCCTGCTCCTGTTGCCATGGAACCTCCTCCGCAAGAAGAAGTACCTCAAGAAAAACCACAAGAAGAAATTGATTTTGAGATAGAAAAAATCGATTATCTCGATATGTCTCTAAAACAAAAAAATGATGAGATGATGGATAAACTTCTAGAAATGAGAAATATCCAATCATTATCTCCAGGGCAATATAAATTCATTACAGATAATATCCAAGTTCTATCATTGGCTAGAGACGTAGATTTCAATGATGCTAGAAAATCAATTTATAAAAGAATTAAAGAAACTTTTGGTGATATTGCTGAACCCGTTCAAGACGAAGAAATTCCAGATACTCAAACCCAAGATGTCGCAGACCAAGAAACAGCAATGCCCCAAACAAGTCAACCAGAAGAAGTTCCTACTCCGTACCAAGGTACAGAATCAGTAGATTACATTCATAAAAATCTTCATGAAGTCAATGAAGAATTAGGTTCTATTTCAGGCGTAGAAATCTATTCTATTATTTCAGAGGAAATCGAAAGATATAATACGATAATCGAAACACTTATTAAACTTCCTTCATTTTATGCAATGAAGGCAGATTTATTCAGAAAAATTATTTGTGCAGTTAGTAATGGTACTCAAATTGGTAGTGGCGGATCTTTGGAAGACGTATTTATTCCTCTTGCCGAAGGTGGAGTTGGGATTAAACTTTGCACAAGGATTTATACAGATTTCGGAAATATTGAAATAGGAAAATGGTCTCCAAAGATTAATGATCCAGAAACATTTCTTTCAGATGAAGAATTAGAAAGACTTAATAACTCTGGTTCGCCAGAAGAAAAAGAAATTCTCAAAAAGAGAGTGATGATCGAATCAATTTCGACTGCTTTTGCCGATAAAATTTATCTTATGTTAATTTGCAAACCAGAAAGTGGGGAAAGAATCGAAGTAGGATTTAATCTTTCCGAATTAGTTAAAACAGGTTGGCAAAATGGTACAATTACAATTGATTTCAAAGCCAATATAGGAAAAGGCCAAGCGACATTAGATCTAGAAGGAAATTTAATAGAACTTCAAAATATCGTTGTTTCTTACATTAAAGATAATAACGATAAACTTGATTCAAATGGGAAACCATTAAAAGAACATATCGAATTACTTAAATTAAAAAATGGAGTACTTTATATCGTATCGAATGAAGAAGAATTCTTTGATTTTACTTCGATTAATTCTGAAGGTATATTTTATAATAAGAAACAATCAGATTTAGATATAGAAAAAATTCAAACAATTCAAAATTGTGTGCCAGATATCAAAGAGATTTTACTAAAGAAATGCTAAAAGAGGTAATATGAAAAGTTTTAATGAATTTACACAAAATCCGTTACCTGTACAAAATACGCCATTACCAGAGGATCAGATGGCTAAAAGTCTTCCTCAAGTAATCGGACTAAGTAAACAGGTATTTACGAATATGAAAAAAGGATTAGATAAACCTAACGAAGTCAGTTCAGTCGAAGTTGCTCCTAATAAACATATTTTCATGGTAGCAGTTCAAGGTCCGACAGTCAAACTGTCAGCCATTAGAGATCAAATTAACCAACAGGTGCCAAGAATCAATGTCATCTTCTAATTATATACCAAAACGCGATGATTATAGAGAATGGAAAGATGATTGGGAAAAAGTTTCAGAATGGAACGATGGAACCCACGATATAACTCATGGTAATGGATCTAAAGTTTGGTCCAATGGAAGAGAAGGAGATAAACCTTCAGTCATTCATCCAAAATATCTTGAATGGATGAAAAAACAAGATAGCCAACTTGTACCATATAGAAAAAACGATAAACCAACTCGTATAACGATTGATGGAATAAGAGAATGGAAAAACACAAATAATCGAACCCATAGAGATCATGATCGTCCAGCATTAATTGAATCTGATGGATTCAAAAGATGGATAATTAATGGCGGGTCTTATTATTATCCAGAAAAATCTATTATTACAGCTATTCAAGAAAATCCAGAATTTGCCGAAAGATATAGAAAACAAATTCCAAATAAAAGTTTGACTTACGATATACAAAGAGAATTAATTAAACATAATCCGGCATTAATTCGTACTATATCTAAACGAATCATGGCTCCAGATCTTAAAGAAGAATGGCAATCACTTTTTGATTTAGATGATATTGGATTATAAACCAACTTCTCCTAATTTAACATGACCATAAAATTCATCTTTTATTTCAGGAATATGCTTAAATTGATCTAATAAACTCAAATCATTATAAATAATTTTTTTAATTTCATCAATAATTTTTGGATGGTATTTAAATTCAAATTTTTTATCAGCTATATCTTTAATTGATCTTAAAGATAGATTTCCATTATTATCAATAATATAATTGATCAATTTAGATAATGCCCACGGATCATTAATTTCAGCAATATAATATTCAATTGAAAAATTAGTTAATCCATCATGCTGAATAGCTTTTATTAAAGCTTCTTCTGGCCAATATTGCTGTCCTTTTTTATACCATCTTTTTAATATCGAATTATTTTTATTAACAAATAACACTCGAGCTGGACGATCATTGGCTCGATGAAGTTGTACATTAGAAAGAAGATTTTTTATATTTGTTGAATTGTATGATTTTTTTTTATTAATAGTCCATTGATTATCACCATTTGCAAACATGGTATTAGGTTTATCATTATCTCTAAAAAGCAAATTATTTTTATACCAATACATCGATGGTACTTGTCCATATTCTGTATCAGAGTAAATTATTGCTGGTTTATCGTCGTCACGATGAATTAACCCTTGTTCATTTCTCCAAATTTTACCTTTACTATGAGAAATAAATTCGCTATGAGTACCATCGTCATATTCAGATAATTTATTCCAATCATCCTTCCAATTCAAATAGTCATCCCTTTCTGGTACGTAATCAGAAAAAGAACGAGCTTCAAAATATTGTTGAAATTGATTCATTTTAATATTTATGAGATCCTTTGATAATAAGGAGGCAAAAATGAATTTTTTTGATCAAGTAGAAAAAGGATATACTTTCGACGATGTATGTTTAGTTCCAGAATATTCTAATCTCAATTCTAGAAATGAAGTAGATATTTCTAGTACATTATTCGATATCAAATATTCTCTTCCTATTATTTCAGCAAATATGTCTTCGATTACAGAAGAAGTTATGATTAATAAAATTTGCGAATTTGGTGGGACTGGCGCATTGCATAGATATCTTTCTCCTGAAGACGTATTCAAAAAATTCTCTCATGTTCATCACAAACAATTTGCTGGTATTAGTGTTGGAGTTAGAGACGAATATTTTCAAGGTTTAATAAAAGCATTCGATAATTTCAAAGAAAATTCTCCAGGATATATTATTATTGATATTGCTCATGGACATCATAAACTTTGTATCGATATGATTAAAAAAATTAAAGATACTACGAATTTAGGAATTATTGCTGGAAATATTTGTACTCCTGAAGCGGCATATGCATTATCAGATGCTGGTGCTGATGTCGTAAAGGTTGGTGTGTCTCCAGGAGCACAGTGTGAAACACGCAAAACAACAGGAATCGGTTATCCTCAACTATCTGCCATCAAAAATATCGCTGAAGCTGTCAAAGGAACAAATATAAAAATTATTGCTGATGGAGGATGCAGATATACTGGAGATATCGTAAAAGCTCTTGCGGCTGGAGCTCATTTCGTAATGCTAGGAAATATGTTAGCCGGGACAAAAGAAACACCAGGGAAAGTTATTTCTTTAGGTACTAATAATGATAAATTTAAGATCTACGAAGGAATGGCTAGCACGAATGCTCAAATAAATTTTTCTGGTGGAGAAGCAGAAGATATCGCTGCCGAAGGTACATCTTCTTTAGTTTCTTATAAAGGAAGTGTCGACAAAGTACTTAAAAATATTTCAAAATCGATTAAACATGGATTATCATATGTAGGATGTAGAAATTTGGAAGAACTTCATCGTTATGGCAATAGAAAAGATTCTTGGGTCATACAAACTATATCAGGATATATCGAAGGAACTTCCCATGGAAATAAAAATAGGGCTTATTAAAAGCCCTATAAACCAACTTCTCCTAATTTAATATAATCTTATTGTCCTGTTCCTTGAATTGGTCCGCCTGAATAATATCCATTTTCTTGTTGAGGATCTACGACTACTTCAAGCGGTGGTGAAATCAAACTAACATGATCTGCAAATTTTCTTTTTTGAATTTTTCCAGATCCTACACGATTCCAATATTGCGCGACCGAAGATCCTTGTCCACGGTCTCCTGAAGCCATTACTGGACCACCGATACTACCGGTACCAGATCCTACCATTTCTAAATATGTAGAAAATTTCATGATTGACCTACTGGAATTTTAAGAACTTTCCCAAATGGAATTTTATGTTCTGTATTATCATGAGGATATTGAACGATGGCCCAAATAACTTTCTTCTTTAATTTGAAGTCTTCAGGGAATGCTCCATAGGCATCAGTAAAATAAATAATAAATGCTGGAGTTTTACCTTTCGCAATATATTCGTTTTGAATATGTTTAAATGCTGGACGAAAATCTGTACCACCACCTGGAGTCTTTCTAAGTTTCACATCTTTCATTAAACGGAAATCTTCCACATGTTGCACGTTATCATCTGCATACATGACATGAACGTTTGATGCAGATTTTGCTTTTTCGATACCTTTTAATTCAGCGGCAAATGCATCCATTTCTCGTTGAGAGATACTTCCAGAAGTATCGATAATCAAAATTGGATGTTCAACTGCTGGTTCTCTCTTAGAACCAGTAACAGCTAAATCACTTGATAAAAATCTTCTTGCTGGGAAAGTAAATTTTACTTCAGAAAGAATTTCACTAATAAATTGTTTAAGCTGTTGTTTCCAATTAACTTTTGGTTGAGACTGAGCACGAATATGATCGACAAGCGCTCCTTTAATAGATCCTTTACCAGCTTCCTTTCGAAAAGCATCCATTAATCGATCTTCCCATTTTTTAGCAAGTCCCTCTAATGTTTTCTCTAATGATTCTTGCCCATCTCCACCTTTTCCTTCTCCTTCAATATCTCCTTTTTTATTATCAGCTTCACCAAGAGATCCAGCTGGCTTTACGTCACCTTTACCAAAATAATCTTCCCCTGGTTTTGGTACTCCCTTACCTCCAAAAGTTCCTTGACCGTCTCCACCTTTACCTTGACCTTGACCAGGATCTTTACCAGTACCTTTACAAGTAGGACACGATCCATCGCCAGACTGACCTTGTTTACCTGATTGACCTTGTTGTCCAGACTTTCCAGACTGTCCAGATTGACCTTGTTTACTTGATTGACTTTGTCCAGACTTTCCAGACTGTCCAGATTGACCTTGTTGTTGATTAGGATTTTTGCCTGTACCTTTGCAAGTAGGGCATGATTTATGTTGTTGTTGTTGTTGTTGTTGTTTCTTATTTTTGGTCCATTCGGGTTCTAAAAGATCATAAATAGCTTCCCAAGTCATACCAAGATATTTTTCATCATAAAGTACACCTTTTGGCATTTTTCCAACAGGTTCTTCTTTATTTTTTGCTGTATCATAAGATTTCGAATGGTGAAGAAGCGCATTAATTGCGTAATCTTGTGCGATATTCTGTAATTCACGATCTGGTCTTCTTGATTGAAAATGTTTTAAAGCATTGTGCATGATTTCATGACATACGACGAATAATAATTCATCGTTATTAGACAAATGTTGCATCGTAAATACTGGATTAAACATGATACAACGACCATCTGTGGCCATCGTAGGAATATCAAATGAAAGTCTTAATGGTAAATGAGCTAACATCGATCCGAAGAAAGGATATTTAACAAGAATTACAGATTGAGCCCAACGAATACGTTTCCAACAAGTTAGAACTAGTTCTTGCATCGCTTTATCAAGATCGGCTTTCGATATAACTTGTTTTGCGGCTTCAGCATCCTCTGGATTAGCGATAGGATTGATACCTGAAGTATCAATATCCATCTCTAATATCATTTGTTTTTCATTAACAGAAAGAAATTCAAGAAATTTAGTATACATTTATGATCCTCTCAAAAATTTATATATTACCGTTTTAAAAATTTATATATTACCGTTTTAAATTAAAATTGTAATATTCATGAAAAGGAATAGTTTTTCTTCCACCGATAAATCCTTTGATTCTATCTAACGAACAATTTAATTCTTTTGCGAGTTTAGTATAATTCGTATGATAAATAAATTCATTCGTATCTGTTTTGATACGGAAAAGATATTCTTCAGGCGCATCTTTCATATCGTCTTTACTTTTTAGATACATTTTTATTCTCCTTTTATATAT
>ERZ1066125.334-NODE-334-length-12184-cov-9.051777_pt1 | contig 12184 bp, 6 predicted proteins | sample MGYA00382772_ERZ1066125 | MGnify/ENA primary metagenome ERZ1066125 (study PRJEB33369, sample SAMEA5778355) | biofilm metagenome | biome: Industrial cooling water; feature: Water cooling tower basin; material: Biofilm | place: United Arab Emirates | collected...
AACCTGGAGAGCGCGCGCCGGAGCCCCGAGATCGCGGCGCTGAACCTGCGCGCGGCCGACGCGGCCTGGGCGCCGAGCGTTCAGGCCACACTGGGCCACAGCCGCGCCGACAGCCCGCCGAACAACTCGTTCGACCGCGCGCTCGGCGTGCTGACCGACGGGCAGTCGTCGTCCCTCGTCACGCTGAACCAGCGCCTGCACTGGGGCACGTCGTACGACGTCGGCTGGGCCAGCCTCAGTCGCACCAACAACAGCCTGCTGAACCGGTTCCAGACCGAGCTGAACACCACGGCCACCGCCCGCATCACCCAGCCGCTGCTGCGCGGCTTCCGCATCGATCCGCTCCGCGCCGATCGGGAGCGAAGCGCACAGGCGCACGAGCGGGCGACGATCGAGCTCGATCGCACCGTCACCAGCCTCACGCGGGACGTGCGCTACGCGTACGCGCAGTGGGTCTACACGCGCGACCTGCACGGGGTGGCCCGCGAAGCGCTGGCACTGGCGCGCGCACTGCTGGACGGCAACCGAGCGCGCGTGGCCGCACGGGCGATGGCCGCCACGGACGTGATCGAGGCCGAAGCGGAGGTCGCCCGGCGCGACGAAGCGGTGCTCATCGCCGCCAAGAACGTCGCCAATGCCGAAGACCTGCTGCGTCTGCTCATCCTGAGTCCGTCGGCACCGGACTACGCCGCACCGCTCGAACCGACCGAGGCCTCCGGGCTCGACACCGTCGCCGTCGATCGCGATCCCCTGGCCCGTGCGCTGGCGGCGCGTACCGACCTCAGGAGCCGACGCAGCGTCGCGGAGACCAGCGGGGTCAACGTCCGGCAGTTCAGGAACGACGCGCTGCCCGACCTCAGCGTGAGCGCCGGCGTCACCGCCCGCGCGGTCGGCGGCATCGAGCTGATCCGCGAAGGCGGGATCGGCACGCCGGTCGTCGGCGTGCTCGAGCGCGGGTTCGGCCCGCTCCTGTCGGACCTGGGACAGCTGCGCTACCCGGGCTGGTCGATCCAGCTGTCGGTCGGGTATCCGGTCGGCGCCGCCGTCGCGCGAGCCAGCGCCGCGCGGGCGCAGATCGAACAGCGACAGGTCGCGTTGTCGGTGACCGCGCTGGAGCAGCAGGTGGCCACCGAGATCCGCGCCGCCCGTCGCGAGGTCGACACCAACGGACAACGACTGCAGTCCACGGCGACCGCCGTGGCGCTGGCCGAGCGCCGCCTCGCCGCCGAGGAGGAACGGTTCCTGGTCGGCCTGTCGACCAGCTTCTTCGTCTTCCAGGCGCAGCGCGACCTGGCCAGCGCCCGCATCGCCCGGCTCGGCGCGATCCTGGATCGCCGCCGTTCGATCGCCGATCTCGATGCCATCCAGTCGGTTCCGCTGAACGCCCTCCGCTAGCAGGCCAGCCGGTGGCCTGACGAACGTGCCCCTTCCCGCCAGAGCACGATTGGCTACCAGATAGCCAGTTGTCCCATCGGAAGATGGGCGGCCGGAAGGGCTGTGTTCACCGACCGACTTGCTAGTCTTGAGGCTTCGACATTCGTGGACGAGCCTCGCAGACCGCGACCACCAACACGTCGCCTCGTCCGCGCTCCATCCCCTGACTACGTAGCTGGGCCATGACCTCTCGTTCACCTTCGGTGTCGACTGGTGCGAGCGACCTGCGGTCGATCGTCACCTATCTTGCTGAGACACACGCCACCCTCATCGACGAGGTTGCGCTCGACGCGGCCGTCCAGCGGCTCGGCCAGCGCACCGACGCCGATCCGCTCGACGTCTTCCGTACCCTGGCGGCCGATTCGGGCCTCGCCTTCGCCACCGTCCGCCGGCCCCTGGCCGAGGTCGTGGCCGACGCGGACCCGTCCTATCCATGGGTCGCGCTGCGCGTCGGCCCCGACGGACGCCACCACGGCCTGGCGGTGCTGGAACGGTCGCGCGGCGGCGCCCGGGTCGTCGTCCCCGGCGTGGTCCCGCGCCCGGCACGCTGGTCGATGAGCAGCCTGCGCGCCTGGCTCGGCGTCTCGAACGCCAGCGAGGCGATCGACTGGATCCTGGCGGAACCGGCCGCGCCCCTGTCGCGCCTCCGCACCGCCGACGGCCAGCCGCGCATGACGCCCGGCGGGCGCCTGCGCGCGCTGCTGTCCGGTGAACGCCAGACGCTCACCGTCGCGGTCGTCTACTCGGTGGTCATCGGCCTGCTGTCGCTGGTCGTGCCGGTGGCGGTGCAATCGCTCGTCAACAACATCGCGTTCGCCTCGGCGCTGCAGCCGCTGGTGGTGCTCACCCTGTTCGTGCTGGTGGCGCTCGGCTTCTCCACGGCGATGAACGCGCTGCGCGCCGGCGTCGTCGAGATCGTCCAGCGCAGCATCTTCGCCCGCGTCGCCACCGACGTCACCCACCGGCTCCTGCACGTCCGCGCCAACGCCTTCGACTACTACCACGGCCCCGAACTGGTGAACCGGTTCTTCGACGTGGTGACGGTGCAGAAGGCCGCCTCGCTGCTGCTGCTCGACGGCCTGAACATCGTGATGCAGACCATCATCGGCATGGTGCTGCTGGCGGTGTATCACCCCTGGCTGCTCGCCTTCGACGTGCTGATGTTCGGCGCGATGTTCTTCATCATCGTCGTGCTCGGGCGCGGCGCCATCGGCACGGCGATCAAGGAGTCGAAGGCCAAGTACGCGCTCGAAGGGTGGCTCGAACAGATCGCCGCGCACCTCATCACCTTCAAGTCGGCCGGCGGCGCCGAGTATGCCGAGCGGCGCTCGCACGGCCTGCTCGAGCACTACCTCGAATACCGCAGCAGCCACTTCTCGATCCTGATCCGGCAGATCATCGCCTCGTTCGCGCTGCAGGCCATCGCCAGCGCGGCCCTCCTCGGCATTGGCGGCTGGCTGGTGGTGGCGCGTCAGCTGACGCTCGGCCAGCTGGTCGCCAGCGAGCTGATCGTCACCGCCATGGTCAGCGCCTTCACCAAGTTCGGCAAGCAGCTCGAGATCTTCTACGACCTCAGCGCCGCCATGGACAAGCTCGGCGACCTGGTCGACTTGCCTCTTGAACGTCGCGGCGGCGAAGCCGTGCTCGCCGGCACCGGGCCGCTCCGGCTCGCGCTCAACGACGTGCAGGTGCACTACGAGCCCGACGACGACCCGGCCCTCAACGTCGAGCACTGGGAGGTCGGTGCCGGCGAGCGGCTCGGCCTGACCGGACCCAACGGCTCCGGCAAGAGCACCGTCGCCGACGTGCTGTTCGGCCTGCGCACGCCCTCGAACGGCGTGGTCCGCATCGACGACATCGACCTGCGCAGCATCCCGCTGGCGCAGCTGCGCCGCGACGTCGCGCTGGTCCGCGACGTCGAGCTGTTCCCCGGCACCATCGTCGACAACGTCCGCCTCGGTCGCGACCACCTGACACTGCAGGACGTCACCGCGGCCCTCGAGTCGGTCGGCCTGATGGACGAACTGCTCAAGCTGCCCGAGGGGCTGCAGACGACACTGCATCCGCACGGACGACCGCTGTCGTATCGGCAATCGCGCCGCATCATGATCGCCCGCGCCATCGTCGGCCGCCCGCGCCTGCTGGTGCTCGACGGCGCCCTCGACCACGTCGACCGTCATCGCGAACGCGATCGGCTCGTCTCGGTGCTGTTCGCGCCGACCGCGCCGTGGACGCTGGTGTGCATCACCGAACGTCCCGATCTGCTGGCCCGCTGCAGCCGCGTGGTCACGCTGCATGACGGCCGGGCCCTGGACACGTCCCTCGAGGAGTCTCCGCTATGAGCGCCCACGAACACCCGTGGCGGATGGAGGCGCGGCTGGCGCTGCACGGCGTGCAGACGCCGCGCGCCGCACGCGCCCTGGCCCGCCTGCTGGTCGTCATGATGCTGGTCGGCGTGATCCTGCTGATCGTCACGCCGTGGCAGCAGAACATCGCCGGCGCCGGACGCGTGATCGCCTTCAGCCCCGAACAGCGGCCGCAGAACATCGAAGCGCCGCTCGATGGCCGCATCGTCCGCTGGCATGTCGTCGAAGGACAGGCGGTGAAGAAGGACGACCCGATCGTCGACATGACGGACAACGATCCGTCGATCAACGAACGGCTGGAGCAGGAGCGGGCGCAGACGGCGCTCACCATCAGCCAGGGCGAACAGCGCGTCAAGTCGATGGAAGACCGCATCCGCGGCCTGGTCGACACCCAGCGGACCGGCGTGAACGCCGCCGAACTGCGGGTGAAGATGGCGATCGAGCGCGTGGCGGCTGCCGACCAGGCGCTGGCCGCGGCGAAGGCGGCGCGGATTACCGCGCAGCTGAACCTCGATCGACAGCAGGCGCTCAAGGCCAAGGGGCTGGCCTCGACGCGCAACGTCGAACTGGCAGTGCTCGACGCCGCCCAGCGCGACGCCGACGTCGATCGCGCGGTGGCGACGCTGAATGCGGCGCGCAGTGAACAGGGCTCCCTCGACGCCGAACTCCAGCGCACCGACGCCGACGCGCGCACCCGCATCGACGAGGCGCGCGCCTCGCTCGCCTCGGGCCTGAGCGACGTCGCCAAGGCGCGGGCGGAGCTGGCAAAGGTGGAGGTCCGCGTCTCGCGCCAGCAGACGCAGCGGGTGACTGCGCCGGTGGATGGCACCATCTTCCGCGTCGTCGCGCGCCAGAGTGGCGAGCAGCTGAAGTCCGGCGCACCGCTGGCGGTGCTCGTGCCGACCTCGACCAAGAATGTCGTCGAGCTGTGGGTGAACGGCAACGACATGCCGATGATCCAGGCGGCGCGCACGGTGCGGCTGCAGTTCGAGGGGTGGCCGGCGCTGCAGTTCACCGGCTGGCCGTCGATCGCGGTCGGCACGTTCGGCGGGCGCGTGATGATGATCGACTCGACCGACAACGGCAAGGGCAAGTTCCGCGTGCTGGTCGAACCGGATCCGAGGGACGATCCGTGGCCGTCGAATCACTACCTGCGCCAGGGCGTGCGCGCCAACGGCTGGGTGCTGCTCAACATGGTGCCGGTGGGCTGGGAGATCTGGCGTCAGTTCAACGGCTTCCCGCCGGTCGTGGCCCCGGAAGAACCGTTGCCCACGGGCATCGAAGCCGCGGACGGCTATTCGGGCGGCTACGCGCCGGACGCCGCCGTGAAGACGAAGTCCAAATGATCGGCGTAGCGTACTGGGCACGGGCCGCGGTACTCGTCGTCGTCGGCGCGACCACGGCGACCGCGCAGACGGCGCTGGAGATGCCGGAGGTGCTGGCCTCGGTGGCACGATCGTTCCCGCTGCTCGAGGCGGCGCGGCGCGAGCAGGACATTGCCGCCGGTGCGGCGCGCGAGGCGCGCGGCGCCTTCGACCTCAAGGTGAAGGCGGCGGCCGACACGCTCCAGAGCTACTACGACAACGATCGCCTCAAGGCGACCCTCGAACAGCCGCTGGCGCCGTTCGGCATGACGCTGTTCGGCGGCTACCGGGTCGGCCGCGGCGACTTCGCGCAGTACGACGGCAAGGCGCTGACGCTCGACGACGGCGAGCTCAGTGCCGGGTTCAACCTGCCGCTGCTGCGCGACCGCTCGGTCGACGCGCGGCGCGCCGGCCTGCGCATCACCGACATCGGCGTCGACCTGGCCGCGCAGAGCGTCGCCAAGGCCCGCCTGAGCTATTCCAAGGATGCGCTGAAGCAGTACTGGGACTGGGTCGCCGCCGGTCGACAGATCACCGTCGCCCGGGCGCTGCTGGATCTGGCGGAGCGCCGCGACAGCGACCTCGCCGCTGCGGTCACGCTCGGACAGCTGGCCGAAGTCGAACGCACCGACAACCTGCGCGTGATTCTCCAGCGCCGGTCGGCGCTGGTCATCGGCCAGCGCGCCCTCGAAGCCACCGCCATCACCCTGTCCATCTACTATCGCGGCCCCGACGGCGCGCCGCTCCGCCCGACGCCCGACCGCGTGCCGGGCTCGCTGCCCGAGCCGGTACCGCTGCAGCCGGAAGACGAGCAGCGCGCGATCGACGATGCCATGCTGCGCCGGCCGGAGGTGCAGAGCGTGCTGTTCAAGCGGAACCAGCAGGAAGTGGAGACCCGCCTGGCCGGCAATGGCGTGCTCCCGTCGCTGAACCTGTTTGCCGATCTGTCGCGCGACTACGGCGAAGGGCCGGTGACCCGACGCGGCAACGAGCTGGCCGCCGGCCTGTTCTTCGAACTGCCGCTGCAGCGGCGCAAGGCGACCGGCAAGCTGGTGCAGGCACAGGCCAAGCTGTCGGTGATCGACGCCGAGCTGCGATTCGCCCAGGACCGGGTGCGGGCCGACGTGCAGGACGCGGCCAGCGCGTTGCGGGCGGCGTTCGCGTCGATCGACCTGGTGCGTCGCGAGCTGGAGGTGGCGCGCCAGCTCGAAGCGCTCGAGCGCGACCGCTTCGACCTCGGCGACTCGACGCAGTTCCTGGTCAACCTGCGCGAGCTGAACACCGCCGACGCGGCGTTCCGCGAGATCAAGGCGCTGGTCGACTACCAGAAGGCGCTGGTGGAGTTCGACGCCGCCAGCGGCCGCCTGCTCGACCGCACCCCGTAACACCTCGCGTCGCGGCTCTCAGGTCGGTGACCGGGACAGGTATGATCCCGAGTCAGATGCAGACCCCAGCCGCCACGCTGAAGCGCGTGTACGCGATGAGCCTCGCGGGCGTGTACCCCCACTACGTCGCCAAGGCCGAGAAGAAGGGACGCACGAAGGCGGAGGTCGACCAGATCATCCGCTGGCTGACCGGCTACACGCAGGCACGTCTCGAGCGCATCCTCGCCGACCGGACCACCATCGAAACCTTCATCACCAAGGCGAGACTGAACCCGGCACGATCGCTCGTGACGGGCACGATCTGCGGCGTCCGCGTCGAAGACATCGACGATCCAGTGATGCAGGGGATCCGCTATCTCGACAAGCTGATCGACGAACTGGCCAAGGGCCGGCCGATGGACAAGATCCTGCGGAAGACCTAGAAGGTCACTCGCAGGCCCAGCTGCATCTCGCGCGGATTCTTGGCGCTGAAGATGCGCCCGAAGTTCGGGCTGCCGAACTGCCGGTTGGGCAGATCGAAGTTGACCCGGTTCATCAGATTGAAGGTTTCCCAGCGAAACTCCAGGGCGGTGCGCCCCAGACGCACGGTCCTGGCCAGGGCGAGGTCGAGGCTGGCGTAGCCAGGCCCGACGACGCTGTTGCGAGGCGCGCTGCCGAAGGTCAATGGGGCCTGCAGGGCGAAGGCGCTCGTGTCGAACCACCGCTCCGCCGTGCGCTCGTCGCGGGACAGGTTCGGATCGCGCACCTGATCGGGCCGTTGTGCCGGCCCGGTGCCGATGTTGGCGCGGTCGACCGCCAGGTTGACCGTGAATGGCGAGCCTGACTGCGCCACGAAGACCGCGTTGGCGCGCCAGTTGGACACGAGCGCATTCACGGTCGCCCGGCGGCTGGACCACGGGAAGCGATACATCCCGCTCACGACGAACTGATGACGCCGATCGAAGCTCGAGGGCGCCCATTCGCCGCTGCGCGTGAAGATGTTCCTGACGTTCTGCGGCACGTTGGTTTCGGCTTCCGTCGCTCCCGGGCTCGACGCATCGTCGACCGACGACGACAGCGTGTAGGCCACACTGGCGGCGGCGTTGCCCATCAGGCGTCGCTCGGCCTTGAGCGTCATGGCGTGATAGATGGACTCCCCGTCGAAACGGATGGCGTTGATGCGTCCCAGCTGCGGGATCGGACGACGGGCCTGAATCGGCCCGGGCCCGGGTTCGGGCACGTTGTGCACGGTCGCGTTGTCGGCACCCAGGGTCAGCGTGCCCATGTACTGCGCCTCGACCATCGTCGACGGCGCCACCTGCCACTGGATCCCGCCGCTCCACGTCTGGCTGTACTCGACGCTGTAGGCATGGTCCATGATGTTGCCGGCAATGGTGCCGGTCGCATCGCTCGTGAGCATGGTGCCGGTCTGCATCGTGGGCACGGTCTGCGATGCTGGGACATCCACCTGCTTGGTGTAGAAGAACGGCAGGTTCCTGGCGAACGCGGTTTGCACGCTGTACGCCCACTGATTGAGGAAGATGCCGTAGCCGCCGCGGATGACCGCCTTCGAATCGAGCAGGCTGAGGGCGAATCCGGTCCGCGGCGCGAGGCGCACCGCACTCGGATCGAGCAGTCCTGGGCCCCATCCAGCCTGCTGCGACGTCACGTAGGGCAGCGGCAGCAGCGGCAGCAGGCCGGCGGCGCTGGGATGAATGCGGCCCTGATCGTCGCTGGCGATGACATAGCGCCCCCCGGGCACCGACAGATCGATCGACGACAGCCGATGACTGGCGTCGTACATGTGCTGGTTGAACTCGTAGCGCAGGCCGACGTTCAGGGTGAGGTTGCTGCGCACCTGCCAGTCGTCCTGGGCGTAGGCGTGCAGCCAGTTGGTGCGCCCATCCTCGTCACCGCGCCCGATGCCCGACACCGCGGACCCCGGAAAGCCGAGGAGGAAGTCGGCGAACGCGTTGCCGGTGAACTGACCGGTGTAGGTGAACGCCCCGCGGGCGTTGTCGGGCTGCTCAGGCCGCATCTTCAGGTGAAAGTAGTACGCCCCGACCTTGAGCCGGTGGCGGCCCTTGTCGATTGTCAGGTTCTCGTAGAGTTCGATCTGCTGGTTGCGACGGGTCGTGAACACCGCCGGATCACCCATTGCGCTATAGAGGCCGCCGGTGGAGATCTGCGGATAGCCGACATCGCGGGCGTCTCGCGTGACGCCCTGAAGACCGGTCAGCGCCGCAAAGTCGAGGCCGCGATTGGCGCTTTGCTGTCCCCCGCTGACTCCCATCCACCCGACCCGCACTTCGTTCAGCAACGTACGCCCGATGACGCGGGTGTGACTCGCCGTCAGGTTGCGGGTGTGCGTCGTCAGCGAGCGTCCAAAGCCGGGCACCAGCCGCTCCTGCAGCACGCTGGTGCCGAAAGGCTGGCTCTCGTCGGCGTCGAACTGGCTGTAGCGGGCAAACAGCTGATCGGCGGCCCCACGCCGATGGTCGACACGGGCGCTGACCTGGTTCAGCCGCCGATGCTGTGGCTCGACCGCGGTGAGGTTCTGGAGCGACGACGACGCGGTGGGTAACGGCACGGCCTGGAGCAGCGCCTGTGCGATCGGGTCGAGGCGGTGAGCCGGGATCTGATTGCCCGGAAACGGCAGGCACTGACCTGCCGTGGGAATCGTCAGCGGATCGCAGATCGCACCGAGGCCGCTGAAATCGCCGTCGCGCACCGCCGCAGTCGGCACCGAGAACGTCTGCGTCAGTGCGCGGTTCATCCGCTGCTGCTCGACGCTGGCGAAGAAGAACGTCCGGTCACGCACTACAGGGCCGCCGAGGGTGCCGCCGAACTGGTGCTGCCGCAGCGTCGGCATCGGCGCGCCGGCCGGCTTGAAGTAGTTCGGTGCATCGAGCGCGTCGTTGCGGTGGAACTCGAAGGCGCTGCCGCTGAAGGCGTTGACGCCGGCCTTGGTGGCGACATTGATGAGCGCCGACGCCTTGCCGCCGAACTCGGCTGGATACATCGACTTCTGGATCTTGAACTCGGCGATGGAGTCCACCGAGGGCATCACCACCAGGTTGTTGAACAACTCGTCGGTCACCTTGGTGCCGTCGAGGAGGTAGATGTTGTGCCCGGAGCGCTGGCCACCCACGTTCGGCAACGGTCCCGCCTGCTGCAGCGCCTCGCCCCGGGTGCCGCCCGGGGGAATCACGACGGCGTCGCTCAGTTGTGCCAGCCCCAGGAAGTAGCGGCCGTTGAGTGGCAGTTGCACGACCTCACGGTTGTCGATGATGTCGCTGATCTCGGCGGTGTTGATCTGCAGGAAGGGCGCCTGCAGCTGCACGGTGACCTGTTCCGACAGGCCGGCCACGGACAGCGAGAACGACAGCGGCTGGGTCTTGCCCAGTTCGACCGTCACCGGGTACGTCTGCGCCGAGAAGCCGTCCGCGACGGCAGTGATCTCCCAGGCGCCGAGCCGCAGGGCCGGCAGGTAGAAGCGTCCGGCCCCGTCGGTGACACGAACGACGACCGTGGCGCTGGCGTGGTGTCTGGCCGACACGGTCGCTCCGGCCAGCACGGCACCCGATCGATCGGCTACGACGCCCGCCACCTCGCCGGTGTTGAACTGTGCCGACACCGGCAGCGTCAGCGCGAGCACGAGGGCAGCCACCGCCGCCAGGAGGCCCGCGAACCTGCGATACGGCGCTTCAGCGGTTCGCCGGCGGTGAGGCAGGTCGTTCTTTCGCCTGGCCAAGTCGTCCGCCACGTTCGGTGAGGAACGCCGCGACGGTCGCGAAGCGCTGCTGGTTGGCGGCGTCAAGGGCGGTTCGGCCGTCATCGTTGCTCGCATTGATGTCGGAACCAAGCTCGAGCGCCAGGGTCGCCGTTTCGAGGGCCAGCGCCTCACGCTCGCCTCGGGCTGGCTGGCTCCAGACGAATCCTCCCCCCATGCCGACCGCCGCCATCAGCGGCGTCGTCGTCTGGGAACGGGGTGCCGGAGGATCGCCGGCGTGATACGCGACGTGGTGCACCACACGCGGATTGGCGCCATGCTGAACCAGCAGACGCATGATCGCCGGCGCGGTGGCGCGGGCCGCCAGCCAGAACGGCGTGGCGCCGACGAATTCGGGATTGAAGTTCCAGTCACGCGACGATCGCCGCGTCGGGGTCCAGAAGCGGACCGGTGCATTCGGATCGGCGCCGTGATCCAGCAGCGCCTGGACCATGCGGTCGTTCCGTCGCAGGATGGCGGCATGGAGGGCCGTGAAGCCCGGTTCCGGGCCGGGCGGATCCGGCGTCGCCCCCGCGCCGAGCAGCAGTTCGACGAGGTCGGTGTGACCGGCGTGTGCCGCCATCGCCGTCGCGCTCACCCCCCAGGCATCGCGATCGTTGACGTCGGCACCGGCGGCGACCAGCAGCCGCGCCGACGCCAGGTCGCCGACGCGCGCGGCAAACAGGAGCGCGGTGTCGTGGCCGTGCGGGATCGTCTTGTTGTACTCGAGCATGCCGTGCGGCGACACGGCCATCACCAGATGCCACGTGGACGACCGCTGCTGGATGCTGGCGCCGGCGGCGATGAGGCGGGCCACCACGTCCGGATGTTTCTGCGCCACCGCCCACATCAGCGCCGTCTGCCCGCGCGTGGCCGCGCGATCGACGGCTGCGCCCGCATCGACGAGCTGCGACACGACCGGCACGCTGCCCGCGCGGGCGGCCACCATCAGGGGGGTCTCGCCCGAGCGCAGCGCCGCGTTGGCATCGGCGCCGGCGCGCAGCAGCCGTTGCACGACGTCGGCGCTGCCATTCTGCGCCGCCGCCCAGAGCGCGGTGGCGCCCAGGTCGTTGGCGGCATTGACGGCCGCGCCGGCCTTCAACAGCAGATCGACCGTCTCACCGTCGTCTCGATAGCTGGCCCAGTGCAGCGCGGTCGAGCCATCGCCGTCGCGGGCGTTGACGTCGACGCGCTGCGCCAGCAGCTGACGCACCGCCGCCCGGTCGACGCGCCACGCGGCATCGCTCAGCGGCCGCCGCCCCTGTGCGGCCACCGGCGCCGCCAGCGCGAGGACCATTGCGGCCGCGGCAAGCAGGCCGCGCGTTGGGAGGCGCATCGCTACACCCCCGACAGGGTGTCGATCGGCAACTTGCCCGTGCTCCCACCCACGTGGTCGACCGCGACGTCGAACTTGTCGAGCAGCGTCACCAGCAGGTTGGCCATGGTCGGCTCGTCCTTGTAGACGAGATGACGCCCGCCCCTGAGCCGTCCGGCGCCGCCGCCCACGAGCAGCAGCGGCAGATTGTCGCCGGCGTGGGCGTTGCTGTTGGAAATCCCGGAACCGTACAGGATGGTAGTGTGGTCCAGCAGCGAGCCGTCGCCATCAGGGGTCTGGCGCAGCCGGTCGACGTACCGGGCAAAGAGCGTCGCGTGGTAGTGATTGATCTTCGACATGCGCTCGACCAGTTCCGGCGCATCGCCGTGGTGCGACAGCGGGTGGTGGGCTTCCGGCACGCCAATCTGCGGGTACGCGCGCGCGCTCTGCTCCTTGCTGATCATGAACGAGACCACTCTCGTCAGGTCCGACTGGAAGGCCAGCAGCTGGAGGTCGAACATCAACGCCAGGTGATCCTCGAAGCTGGGCGGCACGCCCTGGGGCTGTTC
>ERZ1066125.336-NODE-336-length-11986-cov-7.700779_pt1 | contig 11986 bp, 9 predicted proteins | sample MGYA00382772_ERZ1066125 | MGnify/ENA primary metagenome ERZ1066125 (study PRJEB33369, sample SAMEA5778355) | biofilm metagenome | biome: Industrial cooling water; feature: Water cooling tower basin; material: Biofilm | place: United Arab Emirates | collected...
GTTCGGCAGTGCGCGCCTCCATGTGCCGCAGCCGATGCTCGCGGTGCCGTTCCTCGCGAATGGGGTGTCTGGGCTGCCGGGTGCTGGTGGTGCCAGCGTGGCGGTCGTGGTGCCGAACTCGGCGGCGGTGGTCGGGCTGCAGCTCGTGAGCCAGGCGTTCGTGCTGGACGGCGGCGCGGTTGGCGGCGACGGCTTTGCCGCGACGGCGGCGCGGGAGACCTGGATTCGCTGAGAGGAGCGGGTTGGAATCTGCCTCACCCCAAGGGCTCGAGATACTCGTAACCCGTGCCGCGCAGCTCCGGCAGCGAGAACGCCAGCTGCACCCCACCCGGGGTCAGGTACACGCCGGTGCGACGCACATGCTCGAACGGCAGCATCGCCACCGTCTCCAGCAGATGCGCAAACGTGTCGCGCAGCAGCCAGTGCGCTTCCGGCAGGTCGCAGCGTTCGCCCAGCAGCTGATCGGCCGGACTGCCGGCCGGCACCAGGAACAGCAGGGTGATCAGCGCGTGGTCGAGCTTCGCCCCGGAGGGGTCCGGCGCCCAGGTCTCCGCACTGTCGTCTTCGAGGCCCTGCTGCCACTCCTCGAACTCGGCGCGGCCGTCGCGAACCAGGTCCCAGTAGCCGAGCGGGCAGCGCGCCAGCGCTTCGCGCAGGTGGTTGGCGAGGCCGCCGAACAGCGTGCGCTGGTCGTCGTGGCCGAGGTCGCGCTGCCAGCGGCGCAGCCGTTCGGCCAGCAGTTGCCGCCATGGATCGCGCGGCGCCGATTGCACCGCCAGCTGGATGCCGAAGAAGGTGTCGCCCATGGTCAGCTCCCGGTGAAACCGCTGCTGCGGCCCCACGAGCCACCGCGCGAAGAGGACGAGTTCGAGCGGCCGCGGCTGGGCAGCAGCCCGAGGCCGCCGGCCGGCCGGCCGGTGAATGCCGAGGGGCGTGGCGTCGGCCGGTAGCCGGCGCCGAACACCGGCCCGTTCGGTTGCACGCCGGCCAGCGGGCCTTGGCGGTGGGGGAAACCGTAGTGGCTCCAGAACCACCAATGGTGCATGGGGCTGCCGTGCCACAGGTAGTGGCCGCCGCGGGCCCCGCTGCCGCTGGTGCTGCTTGCGGTGTTGCCGGTGTTGTTGCCCGTGGCTGGCGCGGGATCGGCGAGCCGCAAGTCGCCGGTGCCGAGCAACTGCACCGACAGGCCACCCTCGCGGTAGGCCACGAACTCGTCGTTGAGGTCGTCGGCTTCTTCGGCTTTGGCCCCTTCCGCGGCCACGTACAGCACCCGAGTGATGCCGAGGGCCCGCAGCGCTTTCGTGTCGGGCAAGCGCGCGAGGTAGCGGTTGTCGAAGCGGTCCGGCTCGTTGTGGTACGGCAGGATGCGATTGCGGTCGAGCACGAGACACAGGGGCCGGGGTGCTGGGCCGAGCGGTTGCGCGAGGCGGGGTGCGTAGTAGAGCGCCGCGGCCAGCGTCTGGTGGCTCGGCACCACGCCGCGGGGGTGGGGCCAGTTGTCGAACCCGAACACCACGTCGACGGCTCCTGCCAGCCCGGCCGCGAACGCCACCGCCTCGGGGCCCGGCAGATCGACCACCAGCGCCAGCGTCTGCGGCTGGTCGAGCACGGCGAGCAGTTCTCGGATGGCAGCGCCGCGCGCCTCGGCGCGTTCGAGTGCCGCGTTGTGCATCGGCCGGATGGCATTGCGCAAGGGGCCGGCACTCGGCGCTGCCAGGGACTGGAACAGCGTGGGCACGTAGAACGGCTGCAGGTCTTGGCGCGCGGGCCGCAGCAGCGTCGCCAAGTTCTGCAGTACGGCGTTGTCGAACTGCGTGCCGTCGCAGACCGAGAACACCAGGTCCGCGAAGACGAACGGCACGCCGTTGGCGTCGATGGTCAGGCCGTGCGTCTGTTGCAGCTCCAGAGCCGTCTGGGTGCTGGAGCTGCGCGAACTCGAGCAGCGCGCGGCGCCGAAGCCCACGCCCAACACCGCGAAGCCGCCCAGGGCCAGCAGGGTCTGCAGGGCCTGCCGACGGCTCGGCTCGACGCTGCCGCCCGCGCGGGCCGGCGCCGCGAGCAGGCGTTCTTGCCACCAGCTGGCGCCCAGCAGCTCCGGCTGGTCGAAGCGCGTGCGCATCACGAACGGCAGCGATGCCGCCGGGTTCGTCTCGGGGTCCTTTGGCGACTCGCTCATGCGGCACCTCCACCAGCCACGAACGCCGGCGCGATGCGCGCCGTGGCATCGGTCGGGCCTGCCCCGTGTTCGCGCAGCAGCAGCCCAGCGGCGCGCCCGGCGATCAGGTAGACGCCGTAGTTGGTCACGGCACCGTCGGCCTCGGGCAGCGGCACGAATGCCCGCTGCGCCACCCAACGCGTGGCGATCGCGTGCTGCAGCGCATCTTCCCAGGTGGCCTGGTCGACGTGCGGGCCGACCACCACTTCGGCGCCTTCGCAGCCGTAGTCCGACTTCAGCACCCAGCCCTGGCGTTGTTGCCAGAGTTGTTCGCGGATCCGTTCGAGGCGCACCGTCTCAGGCAAATGCCGGCGGATCGCCGCCTGGGCCGCGGTGGAGAAGAGGTGCAGCTGCTCCCAGCAGAACGCCAACGCGCGCTTGTTCTGGGTCAGCACCGCGCCGAACGGGTTCACCACCGCGGTGCGGCCTTCGACATTGGCCTGCAACAGGTGCAGCAGCGGCTCGGCCAGGGGTGCTGCGTCTTCGACCGCCGGTTCGTCGTCGCGCACCGGCAGCCGTTCGCCCCACCAGTCGGTCTTGTAGTGCCGCAGCACCACATCGCAGGGACGGTCGAACAGGCTGGCGCGGCCGTCGGCCGCGGTGCCGAGATTGAACGGCGCCCCGAGCACCAAGCGGTGGCCAGCGGCTTCGAGCCACCGCTGGTAGGCTGCGACCATCGACAGGTCCTCGGGCATCTCGGTCGGATAGAGCATGCCGATCTGCAGCGAACCGCGGTGGCCCAGCGCCGCGGCGGCGTGCTCGACCAGCGCGACGAAGCGGGCCGGCAGGCCCTGGTTGGCGTCGTGGCCGCGAGCGTCAGCCGCCCGAGTGTTCGCCTGCCCCGCCGCGCCGGCCAGGGCGGCTGCGTTGGCCAGCACCGCCTCGGCCTGCCCACTCGGCGTGTCGCTGTTGAGCTCGCACACTTGGGCCCCGTGCGCCGTCCAGAACACGTCGGCGCGCGCGATGCCGTGCCAGTCGGGCAGGGCCGCCAGGGCCATGCCGCGCTGCCACGGGGTCAGTTGGAAGAACGAATCGAGCCACGCTGGCTCGGCGGCGACCAGCCGTGCCAATTCTTCGTGCACGGCGGCGATCGCCTCGGCTGCGTCGACGAGGGCTGCGGCGCGCGCCGCCGGCACGCAGCGCGGCGCAGCGAAGCGCGGCTCGCCGGCCAACCAAGGGTCGGACAGCACTCCGCCGTCGACCAGTGCTGCCGCGAAGGCCGGATAGGTGCTCATGCCAGACTCCGCACCAGCAGGACCGCCGCGAGGTAGGTGACGCCTTCGAGAGCGCCGGTGCCGATCTCGCGGTCTTCGGCGATCGCGCGGTCGAGTTCACCGCCGCGCAGGCTCGGCCAGCGCCGCAGCATCAGCCCGGTGACCACCACCTGACGCAGCGGATAGACCAGCAGGCCTTCGCCCAACGCCACCGCGTAGCCCTCCAGCGCCGGCAAAGGCCCGGTGTACTCCCCGTCACTGGCGTGGGCGATCAGCAGTGCCAGCGCCAGCGTCAGCCCACCGTGGGCGAGCGCCACGGCGACGTTGCCACCCAGCAGTTCGGCGCGGTCGTCGTAGGCGGTCAAGCAGCGAAACAGCCACAGCAGCAGCAGCAGGGTCGCCTGGCCGACCGCGAACGACGCCATCGCCACGCCGAGCTCGGCGAACGAACGGCCGGCGCAGACGTTCGCCAGCAGGATGCCGATCGCGGCGAGATGCGCTGCGGCCGCCGTGCCGGCAGCGGCGTTGCCTTGCAGTGCCGCCGGCAGGATGCCGCGCAGTGCCGCGAGGCCGAGCGCCGCCGCGGCTTCGTAGGCGAGCAGCCCGGCGCCGGCGAACAGCAGCAGCCACGGCAGTTCGGCGGCAAGGTCGGTGCCCACGCCGCGCACCAGGCCGCCGGCCAGCAGCAGCAGCGAGAAGGCGCGGGCCGCCGCCAACAATCGGCCGGCCGGGGCGGGGGCCGCCGTCCAGGTGCGGTGCCAGAAGCCGTCGATGGCGAGCAACAGCAGGGCGATCGCCAGCGCCAAACCAAGGGGCAGCAGCATGATTGCGCACTGTGCGATGCGCCGGCGCGGCTGGCAAGGGTGGGTGCGGCGGGAACGGCGTCACCGCCCCGCCAGCTCGCGGCGTCAGAAGCCGACCACCAGCGCCACGGCGTTGCTGAGTTCGCCCAGCCCGAGGAACGGCCCGCCGGTGCCGAGCACCAGCGATTGGGCCGTGAGCGCCAGGCCGGCGAAGCCCAGCGCGTTCGGCAGCGGCACCGCGGCCGTGTGCTGGCCCGCGGCATCGGCCACGCCGGCGAATTCGAGCACCAGCGTGGCGGGGTCGAGTCGCAGCACGCAGGTGCCGAACGGCGTGGCCACCGGGGCGCCGATCGCGAGGCCGCGGAACACCGGTGCTCCGGCCGCGGCTCCGTTCGTGGTCAGCGACAGGCTGCTGCCCAGCAGCGGCAGCGTGCTCGTGAGGGTCGGCGGTCCCGAGCCGCAGCCGCTGCCCACGGCTTGGGAGGTTGCCTGGGCCGAGGGGTAGGTGGTGCCACTGCAGGTGGCGATCCAGGCGCCGGCCGTCACGCTGCGGAACTCGAAGCGGCTCTCCAGATCGATCGAGTACGAAGCCGCGGCCGGCAGACCGTTCCGCACCCCGTGTTCGTCGACGCTCGAAGTCATGCGCCCCTCCACGGTGAAGGTCGCGCCCACCGTGGTCTGCACGATGGCCGTGGCGACACCGTTGGTGGCGTTCAAGCTGGTCACGATCGAGCCCATGCCCAGCGCATTGGCGAACGGTGCCACCCGGATCTCGGCCCCGTAGGTGGAGAGCACTGGCCAGAGGCCGGTCACGACACAGGAGCCGACCATGCGCACGCGGGCTTCGATCTGCACCGGGGTGCCCACGGGCAAACCCTGGGCCTGCACCGTGAACGTGTCGCGGAACTGCACCGTCGGCGTGTCGAAGGCCGGCGGGATGAGGTAGAGGCTGGTGCCGTTGCCGTTCCAGTTCTGGGCCTGCCCGGTGCCTTGGATCCTGAGGCGCCCGAAGTGTGCCCGGGTCTGCACGGTGCCCACGGAGTAGAGGCTGCTGCCGGGGGAGCCGCCGCCGTTCTGCTGGAAGGTCGTGACCGGCCCCGGCTGCCAGCCCGTGTCGACCTGCACGATGTTGGAGATCGCGGTGGCGTTGCCCATCTGGTAGGCCGAACGGACGCCGCACCCCTGCGCCTCGAGCGAGTTCGCCAAGACCAGCAGCAGGGTGAACGGGGTCGCCAGAGCGCGGTGGACCGAATACTTGAAGGGGTGGAGCATGGGGCTGGCAGCGGCAGAGCCGCCGCGAGCGAACGTGGGTGTCTCGCAAATCACTTGGTGCGCGCCATGCCCCGCAGCTCCATCGCCTCGATGCGCAGGTTCTCGCCCCAGGTCACCACCCCGATCTGGTGCTTGCCTGGAATCGGCAGCAAGGGCGCCTGGTCGAACAGCACCCGGTCGCCCAGCTGCACCGAGAGCCGTTTGCCGAAGTACTGCAGGACGAGCCGCACAGGCTTCTTGTCGTCGACCTGCCACGGCACCAGATCCGACATGTGCACGCGCAGATCGTACCGTTCGAGATACGCGCGCACCCCGTCGCCCTGCGGTTCGAGCAACAGAGTCCAGCCGCACAGCGCATCGCGCTGGCCATCGCCTTGCAGGATCACACCCAGCTGCGGCGCGGCATTGCCGGGGGCGAAGTCGATCACCAGATGCGTGGTGGTCAGCGGTTCGGTGGCCTTCTCCGGCAGCCAGGCGAGGTTCGACGGCGAGTCCTTGGGGAAGCCCGGGCGCACGGTGTACTTGCGCCACTCCACTTCGCGGCCGGTGGCGAAGCCCTCCAGCGCACCGTTGCGCACCCGGAACGAGCCGACGGCGGTCTCGAGCTTCCGCTGCGCGCCGGCTTCGGTGAACTTCGCCTTCCAGCGCGAACCCCACTTGGCGCCGTCCGGCCAGTCGATCGCCGCGAGCTTCTTCGCCGGCGGTTCGACGTCGGTCTCCCAGCCGGGCAGCGGCAGTCCGTTGCGCTCGCCGATCGCCAAGGAGAGTCCAGAACCGCCGCCGCCGTTGCGCACCTTGACCAGTACCTTGTGGCGGCCTTTGGTCAGGAACACCGGAAAACGAATCGCGTCGGGCAGGTGTACCCGCCCGTTCGGTCGCCACGGGCCATTACGGCCGTTGTGGAAGTCGAATTTGCCGATCAGCTCGTCGTCGACGAACAGCGTCAGGTCGTCGTCGGCGCGCAGCCAGAACCATGCTTCGACGTCGCGGTCGACGGTGGCATGGGTCAGCGCGTAGATCGCGCTGTCTTCCATGTAAGCGAACTGGTAGTCGAGCCAGCCGCTGTTTTCGACCAGCACGGGCTTCGCGCCGGGGCGCCGCCAGGTGGGGCTGTTGTTGATGCTGTCGTAGCGGGCTTGCAGGTCGATCTCGAGTTCGGGGGCGAAGCGGAACGTGTCCGGATCCACGCCGACCTTGCGGAACGGCCCGATCACCCACCAGTCCTTCACCACCCCGAGTTCGCGGTGGTGTTCGTCGAGCCCGGCGTCCTGTTCGTGCATCGTGGCGGCCAGCCGGTCGCGCGGCAGCAGCGACCCCGGCTGCTCGTCGAAGTCGGGCTGCGCGCGAGTGCTGGCAGCGCGTTGCTCTTTGGCGAGCGCCGCGGGATCGCTGGGCAGCAGCGGCCAGCGGAAGCGGCGTAGATCGTCGTAGACGGCCGGCCCGAACGCCGCGGCGAGGTGGAAGGCGAAGGCGCGGGCGACGTTCGGTGGACGGTCGTCCTTGATCGGATCGCTGCGGTAGTCGCGAAAGAACTGGCGGTACTTGTCCCAGCGGTAGCCTTCGCCGTCCTTGCCGTGGGTGGTGACGAAGTGCAGCAACAGCCCGGCACTCGGGCCATAGTTGGGAATCCGCCAGTATTCGAGGTCGCGCGCCAGGTAGTCCTGCAGAAAAGCCCGCGTGGCGACCCCGATCGCCGCGCGCCCGGCACCGGCTTGGCCGAGTTCCATCATGCAGAACGCGGCGCCGAAGTCGGCGAGCCCCTCGCGCAGCCCAGCGTAGATGGGCGAGGTGTCATCGACGCAGTGCGTCAGCTCGTGGTAGAGCAGGCCGTTGTCGACGCGCAGGTTCTTGGCCGCCGGATCGGCATTGCCGATGTCGATGATCTTGCCACCACCCACACCGCCGCCGAAATCCCACAATTCCTTCCAGTAGACGGTGACGCGGTCGCCGTCCGGATTGGGCACGCGGCCGAACAGATCGGTCAGATAGAGATAGGCGAGGTCGAACCGCAGCAGACTGTCGGCGGGGATGCCAGCCAGCAGTTCCTGCGGGCCGAGCAGCACGAAGCGATGGCTCTGCCGGGCTCCGGTCCTCGCCCAGCACGGGTGCTGCAGGGCAGCATCCGCCTCGGCGCGCTCTTCGGCGGGCACGTCGGCGAGCCACGCCGCTTCGAGCGCTTCGCGGGCCGCCTTCGCTTCTGCCTTGAGCGACGAAGTGTATTCGAGCGAACGCACCAGTTCGCGGCCGACGGCCCGGGTGGCCGCCTTCTTGCCGAGTGCCGTGCCGGTGTCGAGCCGCTCCCGGTCGCCTGGGTGTTTTTCGGTCAGGGTGCGCAGCGTGGCCGTCTGCGCGTCGTCGAGCGCGAACACCTTCTTGAGGATGCCGTCGCGATCCTGGGTCACCCGCTGCGCCTCGGCGAGCGCGCCGAGCACGGCGCGGTCGGCCTGTTCCTGCAGCGACCCACCGACGGCGTCGAGCAGCAGCAGAGCACCGAGCAGCCGGCCACGGTCGAACATGCGGCCGGCCACCTGGCGCAGGTAGCGGGCGCGTTCCGCGGCGATGCGGCCAGCGGTGATGTCGCGTTCCTCGAACGTGATCGGGGCCGGCGGCATGCGGCCGATCTGGGTCAGCGCCTTCTGCAGCTTGGCCTTGAGTGGGTAGGCGCTGACGCGCCGGAAGGTGAACTCGAGCTGGTCCCAGGCGGTGGCGGGATCCCGCGCGGCGCTGGCCGTGGCGGCGGCGATCACCGCCTCGACGGCAGTGGCGTCGGGTTCGGCCCCGAGTTCCGGCAGCACGAACTCGGTGAGCTTGGCGAAGCCGCCGTTGCCGCCGGTGGGCTCCGCCGGCGGCGCGAGCTGCTCGTTGGCCGGGTCGACGAACGCGAGGTACACCGAGAGCGCGGCGCCTGCCGGCAGACCATTCGGTGGCACCGGAAAGCCGAACGCGAGGTCGTAGGCGACCTCGGTGCCTTTGGCCCACTTGCTGGTGGGGGTCGGCGGCGCGTGTTCGCGGCGCTGCACGACGCGGCGCTGGTGGCGCAGTTCGATCCGGATCGAGTACGGCTTGGTGAGCGGCGCCTCGGCGGTGAAGGCGAGCTTCAGCACGGCGCGGCCGGTGGCCGGCAGGGCGGTGGTGTCGACGGTGCCGGTGGCGCGGACCGGCAGCGGTTGGGTCGCCTGGGCCGGCAGGCAGGTGGCGAGCAGCAGGGGCAGGGCCAGGCGTGGGAGGTGCATCGGCGAGCGCATTCTGCCGTGGAGTTCCACGCTGCGGTGGGCCCATTTTCCCGCGGTTCGGCCCTGCGAGTCGGCGACCGCCTCAACGCAGCGCTTTCACCAGATGCTCCAGCAGCACCACATACGCATTCTGCTCGAAAGCCTCGGGCCGCAGGAACTGCACGGGAAAGCCCGCGGTGCCGCGGAACGGCCGCAGCACCCAGGCGAGCTGCACCGCGGTGAACGCGAACAGCAGCAGCCAGCCGCGCAGGCAGAGGCGATGGCGAGGGTCTTTGGCGATCAACGGCGCGTAGTGGCGCGACAGCACGGCTTGCGCGGCCCAGGTCGCCGCGGCGAACTGCGCCGCGTCGAGCAGGGTGACCAGGTACGGGTCGTGCACGCTGACCGCGAGGAACACCAGCATCGGCGCCAGGGAGCCGAGGCACAGACCGAGCGTGGCCTGCGCCGCGAGCAGCCCGCGGCAGGCCGCCGGAAAATCGTCGCGCAGCCCCAGCACCGTGTTGACGACGAAGAAGCTGGGCAGGCAGAGCCCCGCGGTGAGGGCGACCAGCAGCGGCACCTTGAGCGCCGCGAACAGGGCCAGCCAGGGATCGGCCGTGACGCCGAGGCCGGCCCCGGCCAATGCGCAGCCGCTGGCCCCGAGCCACAGGCAGCGGCGCGCGGTCGGCGCGTCCGCCGCCGCACCGCGCAGCAGGGTCTCGGCCGCGGCGAACATCACTGGCCGAACAGCTTGCCGAGGGTGCGCAGCAGGGCGACCAGGAAGTTGTCTTCGCGGGCGCGGAACCACTCGAACGGAGCGTCCGGCGAGCCGAGGAACGGCCGCAACAGCCAACCCATTTGTGCACCGACCACGCCGTAGACGACGCTCCAGACGCCGAGCAGACGGCGCGCCTGGTCGGCCGCGACGGTGCGGTGGCGGAGGGGGCTGTTCGGTGCGGGTGGCGGCGCCGGCTCGGCAGTCGGCGCGTTCGGCGAGGCCGGCGCCGGCGGCGCCGGTTCGGCCGGCGGAGTGGCGAACATGTCCCGCGTGGCGCGGCGCAGCACCATCAGCCCGAGCAAGCCGCCGATCGCGAAGATCGCCACGTTCAGCAGCAGCAGGAACGGGTAGCTCCGGGTGCTCGCGGCGAAGAACGCGAACACCGGGCCCAGGCTGGCGATCACGGTCAGGTTGACGAGGATCGCCAGCAGCATCAGGCGCATGGTGTTGCCGAGGTCGAGCGGCAGCCGTTGCAGCGCGGCGAACACGTAGAGCGACGGGAACGACACGGCCAGGGTCAACACGAACAGCAGCGGCACCTTGAGAGCGCTGGCGAGCATCTGCAGCGGTGCGTATTGGGCGCCGCCGAACAGGGCGTGGCAGCCGAGGCAGACGCCGTAGATGCCGCCGAGCAGGAGGCAGAGCTGGGTGAGTTTGCCGGTCGGGACGTCGATGCGGCCGCTGGCCAGGGTGTCGCGGCCGAGGAACCCGCCGCGCAGCACACGATCCAGCAGCCCGAGCAGGGAGGGTTTCGGCATAGGCTCCGACATGCGGGGCACGATACTCACTTGGCGATGCAAAGCAAATGCTCACTCCAGCCGGGCCTGGAGAGCGCACTTTCTGCCAGCAGATTTCACGCGCCGAGAACTGTTCAGGCTGGCTTCGACACGGACACGCAGGTGGCAGCACAACCTGTGCGGCCGCGCCCTGGACCTCCAACCCATCGAGACCATGAACCGAGACCATTCTGCCCCTGCCCTTGTCGAATCCAGCTCGCGCCCCAGCGACTTCGCGCCTCCGAGGCGCGTCTCCAGCTTCTCACAACTGCCCGCCATGCTGCTCGGTGCTGCAGCGCTGTTCGGTGCTGCGCCAACCGCGCACGCGCAATGCAACGCGCAATGGAACCTGACCGGCGGCAACCCTGGCTTCAACGGTCCGCTGACCGATCTGCTGCAGACGACCGGCGACTTGTTCGCCTGCGGCTCGTTCACCACTGCCGGCACGGCGACCGTGCGCAACGTCGCACGCTGGAACGGCACTGCGTGGCAGGCAGTGGGTACGCTCGGCGGCAACGCCGCGGATGTTCGCGTGCTCGCCGTGATGAACAACGGCAACCTGATCGCTGGTGGGAGGATCTTCACCCCTGTTCTGTCCAACCCAGCGCACGTGTCCGTCTTCAACGGCACCTCGTGGGCGCCGCTGGGCAGCGGTCCCAATGGAGGCAGCAACGTGGGCGTGAGCGCGCTCACGGTGCTGCCCAACGGCGACGTGATCGCAGGTGGGCAGTTCACGAACGTCGGAGTCGACTTCATCGCCAACGTCGCCCGATGGAACGGCAGCTCCTGGGTGGCCATGGGCAACAGCCTCGGTGCGGTGGTCGAGTCGCTGGCCACCTTGTCGGACGGCACCGTGGTCGCGGGTGGCAGTTTCGTCACCCAGGTGGCACTCGGTCAGACTGCGAATCGGCTCGCCGTCTGGGGCGGTGGTTCGTGGTTCCGGCTTGGCACCGGCATGAACGGGACTGTGATGTGTCTCCGCGCACTGCCCGATGGCGGCTTTCTGGCCGGCGGCGGCTTCACCACCGCGAACGGCATCTCGGCCATGGGGATCGTCCGCTACTCGGGTGGCGTTTGGTCACCCCTCGGGGCGGGACTGGCCGGGCTGGTGCGCGACATCGTGACGCTGCCCAATGGGGACGTTGTTGCCTCGGGCAGCTTCCAGGTGGTTGGCAATCCCAGCATCACGAACATCGCGCGCTTCGATGCGACCACCTCGACATGGGTTGCGATCGCCCCGAGTGGCTTCCTCCCGTACGTGAGTGCGCTCGAACTCACTCCGGCCGGTGAGCTCGCGGTGGGGATCGATGTCACGGTCGGTGGCGCGACGTCACAGAGCTTCGCCCGGCTTGTTTCTGGTTGCCCGGCGCTCGCAACCCCCTATGGCGCTGGGTGCACGGGCCCTGGTGGTCCTCTGTCCCTGACTGCAGCCCCGCTGCCGTGGATCGGAGCCACCAGCGTGTTGCGTGCCACAGGCTTCGGCCCGAACTCGCTGGGCCTCGCGGTGGTGGGCCTCGCGCCGGTGAACATCCCGCTGGCGACGATCCCCGGGTTCGAGAATGCGGGTCCCACGTGCGTGGGCCTGGCAAGCCCCGATGTGTTGCTCTACTTCTTGATCCCGAGCGCCGGTGAAGTGACCTGGGACTTCCCGATTCCGAATACACCCTCGCTGGCGGGCGCAGTCGTGTTCAACCAGGGTGTCGAACTCTAGTTCGG
>ERZ1066125.337-NODE-337-length-11984-cov-8.185263_pt1 | contig 11984 bp, 16 predicted proteins | sample MGYA00382772_ERZ1066125 | MGnify/ENA primary metagenome ERZ1066125 (study PRJEB33369, sample SAMEA5778355) | biofilm metagenome | biome: Industrial cooling water; feature: Water cooling tower basin; material: Biofilm | place: United Arab Emirates | collected...
ATCTTAAAGATGGAATAGCATATGCTCTTCATCGAGAAGGAGATAAACCGGCATATATTTCTCATGCTTCAATATCTTGGCATATAAATGGTGATCAATATAGAGAAAATGATAAACCGACTGAATTTAATTTTAATAATGATTATATGATATGGACAGATAAACATGGCCGTTTTCATAGAGAAGAAAATCGTCCTGCAATAATCCATTTTAATGGATATAAAGAATGGTGGATCGATAATCAACAATATTTTCCAATTAATAGTATTAGAAGATCGATATTATTTGATCCAAAACCAGAATTATTTTCGAAATATATCGAATTAGGAGGAATTGTAATTCAACAATTATTATCTCCTAAATTTCAAAAACAATTGGCGGAAACTAACCCAAATTTAATATCTTTAATACCAAAAGAATTATTGATACCAGAATACGAAGGATTAAGAATTTTAGGTGACATAGGATTATGAAAAAATTTATTTGTTATTTAAACGAAGCAGTAATTAAACCAGAAACAGATAAATTAAAAAATTTCTTATTAGATCATATAGATTTTTTACAAACAAAAAAGAAACAAGAATTTATTATTCGTTTACAACAATTATTAGCAGATTATTTAAACATTTCGATCGAAGTACAAAGTGTAAAACCAAGTTTACAACATAGATTATTTGGAGATCAAGATAAAAGAATTAGTCCTTATGTAGATGAAGGAATTTTTCATTTCATTAATGATAAAATAAAATTAACACTTTTCGATCATTTCCAAAAATTAATGAAAAAAAATCCGACAAAGGCAATCGATGAACTATTAAACGTATTGGGACATGAATTAATTCATAAAATACAAAAAGAAAGAGGAATGATCGGATTAAACAAAAGAGGAATTCCTCTGGTTGATCCTGATGAAGATGATGAAAATGACGATAAGCCAGTATTTTTGAGATTAAGAGGTACGAATTATTCAGATAATGCGCCAGATAGCGAATACTTAACGTCTCCTATCGAAATTATGGCGCACGCTTATAATACTGCGAATCAAATTAAACATGCAGGATTATCGAAAGAAGAAGCTATTCGCCTATTAAAACATGATCATTTTAAATTAATGAATATTTCTACGATCTTTTATCGCTATATAATGAGTGTCGATAAAGACTCGAAAGAATTTAATAAATATATTAAATATGTAATAGATTACCTATGAACGAATTATTTAAACAATTATATCGTAAGTATTGGAATTTAGTTATAAACTAATTCCAAATTTTCGAAGAGTTGGTTCAAGAATCACAGGATCGCAATTTCTAAGAGCCTCTAAAAGATCTTGGTCGATTTTTGGATATTCGATTATATTTACTTTGTATTGTTGAATAAAATTATTATATTTCTCGATGTCATCAAATCGTATTATAATTCGTGGTTCTTTATCATCATAATCAAGAGTTATCTCAAATACATTTCCATCAATCGTATAAGTTAAACAAATAAACACACGAGCGGCTAAATTAGCTATCACGTATACCAATTCACATTTATGACATACTAAATTCGTTTTATCATATCTACTAAATTTTAATTCTTGGATATTATCGAGCAAATATCGGATAATTAATTCTGATATTTGATCATTTAGATCGATTTCTTCGCGTCTCTTTTGTTTAATTTGTTCATAAATTTTTTCGACTTGTTCTATTAATTCAGACATTATTCTTTCCTTTAAAGGGCATTTGATTTTGACATTCACTTATAAACCAATTTATCATCTCTTTATATTCTCTATAATTAGATTTTTTCTTTTTGTGAATGTTTACAATTTTCCATGTTTTACCAAAAAACATTTTACATCGTCCATAAGATATTTTCCTATATCTTGGATGTATCTTATCACGATGTATTTCTATTTCGTACCATTCTTTATCAAATCTATATTTGAAAAAATACGAATCTTCATATTTCTGAAGAAACCAACAACGAATCATTCTTTTATTCATAATTTATTCAATTCTTCTTGTAATTTTCTATTACCATTCGTTTGCATATGATTCACGATAAATTCTTCGTTGATTCTCTTACCATATTCTGATTCATCTTCTTGAAGTTTTAATTCTATTCCTACCTTATTCAACTCTTCTTTGTATTTAGGAAATAGATTCACTTGAAGAGGATTTCCGACCATAAGACTATAACAAGAAAACCCACGTTGTTTCACCATCGAAACTGTGCCTAAATACTTATCGAAATCAAATGATTTAGCAAATGGATGAAGACTCATTTGGAATTCGATATGAGGAATAAGATATTTATTCGAAGTAAGTTCTTCTACGATCTTGAATTTGCTCATATTGGAAGTAATATTTAATTTAAATCCAAAGTTGACGAGATTATTAATTACATCGACAAATCCAGGAAAGACCATAGGTTCGCCCATAGGCGATATAGAGATAAAACCTTTGGATGCCGCAGATCTCATCCTAAAGAATCTGACGATATGTTCGGCGGTTAGTTCATCCTTCATCTTCTTCGTACGTTCTACCCAATCGCAATAGATACAATCATAATTACAAACATTATTTAACGTAATCATATACATTACATAATCGTCAGAAAATTGATCGGGAATACTTTCTTTCCTAGGATAAAGTGTAAATGATCTTTCTATGAATTTATAATTTCCTTCATTTTCAATTATTTGCTTTGATTGATATGAATCGCAACCTTTACAAGCTTTATAATTTGGACAAATTAAATCTTTCGTATCTTTTACAGGATTCCAAGTACAATTAATCATATCTCCAATAACGCGATTGTAAAAAACTGATTCGCATTGAACGAGTTTACCATTGGGAAATCCATACACATAAGATCTTCCGGCATTACAAAAAATATTCATAAGTATCTCTTTTTAGAACGGACATTCATCATAATAATCTACCAACTCTTGATATTCTGGAATTAAAAAGTCAAAAGAAATTTCGGCAATTAAATGAGGAAATAATTCAAAAATCGTTTGTTGAATTTTTGGAGTTAAAATATTTGGCGGTGTATGCCAAATATATTTTCGAATAAGCTTTTCTTTAGGATCGAATTTCATCGATTTAATAATACTATCTTCTGGATAATATTGTATCTCGTTTCGATACCAATATTTAAAACCATCTTGATCGATATATGCTGGACGATCATAAGATCTATTATATAGATTCCATCTTCGACTCCCGTTTTTATGAATTAAATCTGGTTTATCGCCCTTACGAGGATACCAATATATTTCTGATTCAGAAATATAATCTGGACGATCTCTCAAAGAAAAACGATTATCCCAATCGACTTTCCAATCGAGATAATCATCTCTTTCTGGCACATAATCATTCATAATCCTAAATTCCCTAATTCTAATAATTCACGATATTCTTTTTTAATTTTTGGATGTAGGGGTTGTATTTTACAAACTAAAGATGGATTAATTTCTATAAGTATTTTTTGCAATTCATATTGTTTTATAACATTCCATCTTCCGAATCCTACATATGGACGCATCAACATATTTAAATATTTTTCGTTGTGTCGAACGCATTCGCCAAAAACCCAATTTGGAGGGATAATATCTCCATTAGGATATTTCCATGATTTCTCTATTCCATCATATCCGATAGAAACAGAGATAGGTTTATGATAATTATCTCTATGATGCCAAATTCTTTCTCCTAAAGAATTTATAAAACTTGGCTTATCGTCGTCACGATAAAATTGTCCATTACGAACCCAATGTAGTTCTTTTGAAGACCAAACATCATTTGGCACAAATATTTTTGCAGGTTTATCGTCTTCGCGATGAATTACTCCATTAATTTTCCATATTTTAACATTTTCGATTAATTCAGTATGAGTACCATCATCCCATTCTGGGATTTTATCGATATCATCTTTCCAACTAAGATAATCGTCTCTTTCAGGAATATATTCATTCATAATAATCTACTAATTCTTGATATTCTGGAATTAAAAAGTCAAAAGAAATTTCAGTAATTAGATGAGGAAATAATTCAAAAATCGTTTGTTGAATTTTTGGAGTTAAAACATTTGGCGGGGTACACCAAATATATTTTTGAATAAGCTTTTCTTTAGGATCGAATTTCATCGATTTAATAATACTATCTTCTGGATAATATTGTTTTCCATCAATCCACCACTCTTTAAAACCATCTTGATCGATCCATGCTGGACGATCATAATTGCGAGATGGTACATTAGAAAATTCTTCCCATATCCGACTCCCATTTTTATAAATGATAACCGGTTTATCATTCTCACGAAACAATTTTCCTTTAACATACCAAACTAATTTACTATTTGTCATGATGGCCGGTTTATCATTCTCTCTATGAAGAAGAGGTTGTCGCCAGAAAAAAAATCTATTTTGTTTTTTCCAACAATGTCGTCGATCATAAGCTTGATATGTAGTATAAGTATCATCAATCCATTCGAATCTTTTATTCCAATCGTCGTTCCAATTAAGATAATCGTCTCTTTCAGGTTCATAATTCATTTAATAATCTCTTTTTGAATCGCAAAAGAATATAAATATGCATTAATATCAAATATCGGACCTGTTGTCGTATTACCTTTATGATAATAAACATACAAGTTTTCGTCTTGAATAAATTTTATAAATTCAAAAACATTCTTAATCTCTGGATATTCTAATAATTTATCTTTAAAAACGTCCCAAATACAGAACTGATATGATCCAAAATGCTTATTATCTCCAAAACAAATCTTTTCTAATAGACATCCTTTCGTTAAAGGAAAATTCTTACATAAACAAAGAATTACCATTAAACAATAGGAATCGACGATATCATCTAATTTTTCTACGATTTCATTGTACCACGATAATAACTCTTCTTCAGTTAATATTAATGATTCTTTATAAAAATCTGTTCTTTCTATAGCGCGTACTAAATATCCAGTTGTAGACGAGCAATAATATGCTACTGGAATTTCTTGTATCGATATCTTTTTCATAATATATCCTACTATATAGAAAATCCTTGCTTATCATCTAAAGTATATCATGAAATTAATTAAAAAGAAAGATAAAAAACCAATACGAATTTCAACACAACAAATCAACGTTGAAATCCAACCATTTAGTATCATCATTCCTTTTTCAATTAATAAATTTCAAGATTTAGACAATTGTTTATTCTACTTAAACCAATGCAAAGGAATTTCGAAATGCGAAATCGTAATCGTTTTATATCAAAATGAAAATATATCCATTAACTTTGATCATTATAAAAATCTGAATTATAAAATAATTCATTCAAAAAGAAATAATGCTGAAAATATATTTTGTCTTTCTCATGCTAGAAATATCGGTTTAATGAATTCGAAGTACAATTGGAATCTTTGTATCGACTGCGATATTCTTTTTGAGAACAATTTATGCCAAAATCTTTCATTCGAAAGAAAAGACGATATCTTATATTGGACCGCAAGATATAATGTCGCCAATTTCGGACTTAAGCAACATTTATCACAAATGACAAAATATTTACACTATGTAGATCAAGCTCCTTATGGTTATTTTCATTTCTTCAATAAACAAATCATATTCGATCGTGTAGGAGGATATGATGAAAATATGTACGGATGGGGAGCCGAAGATAATGATTTTGTTAATCGTTGTAGATTAGCGAAAATCGATAACATGAACATCAAAGATTATGTCCATTGTTTTCATCGAATTCATCCTTATGATAATCAATGGAAAAATAATGAAAATCTTCATAATAATAGTTCAAAAGAATCTTTCAACCAAATAAATTCCATAATTAAAATAAATAACGTAGGAAAAATTTTATGAACTATTATGATCCAAAAATTCATGACTATGTAGAAGAAGCTAAAAAAGAATGGTCTATGAAAGATAAATGGGACGATGGTACTCATAATAAACAATTAGCTGATGCTCACATCTGGCATGGTCGTAAAAATGATCTTCCAACAATGATCACTCCTGATGAAATTCGTTGGCCTTGGGATCGAAAAGAAGATAAACCAACTAGAATTTTTGTTAAAAATAATCAGCTTTGTTGGGAATGGTCTAGAATGCGTCCGAATTCAGAATATCCATCTTACGTATGCGAAGACGGAACAAAATATTGGACATCAGATAATACTAATATAAAAAGAATTCCATTCGATTCTACGATTTACAAATCACTTAAACATGATAAAAGATTTATTCGAGTAATCGAACAATGGATTAAAGACGATAAATCTTCTAGTTTCGGTAAACCTTTGATCTTCTCGTCTCCTATTCAAATCGAAATACTCAAAATTAATCCATCTTTAATATCTAAATTAAGAAATATAAGTAAAAAAGCAATGCAAGAATTCGGGGCTTATAAAGATCTAGGGGAAATTGGATTATGAAAAATTTATCAGACTTAAAATAAAAAATATTCAGGTATAGGTTTATAAAAATGAAAAATTACGATCGATACATTAAAGAATCAGTTTTGGACACTTATCAAGATAAATTAAGTCTTGATTTATGGGAAGATGAACAGCTAAAACCAAAAGCTAAAAAACAAATTCTTTCTAAACTCGAAGAATGGCTTAAAGAACTTAAACTTCTTGATAAACTCAAATCTGTTCAATTAGTTGGATCTTTATGTACGTATCAATACAATGAATATTCTGATATCGATGTAAATTTTGAACTCGATATTCCAGAAAATAGAAGAGAAAGATTAACAAAATTATTACCTAATGGTAAAAATCTAGAAGGTACAAATCATCCTATCAATTATTATCTTCTTGCTGGAAAGACTTTACCCAATAAAAATACACAAAGTGCAATTTATGACATTCTAAATGACGAATGGATTAAAAAACCAACAAAAGAACAAGAAAATTTACCAGAAATGTATAAAGCTTGTATTGATTCAGCAATCTCTTGGGCTAGAAAAATATCTCTAGATTTAGATGAATTAAATCGAGATATTATGGAACTAAAAATATATCGACATTTTTTAGATGAAGGAATTAGTCCTAAAAAAGAAATTGAAAATTCAATTAAGACGAAAGAACAAGAAATTAAAGCAGATTATGATATTTTAAGATCAAACCATCATATTCTTAAATTATTTAGATATGAAGCTTATGCTCCAGAAAACAATGAATTTGATAGTAAGACATTAAAAACTAAATCTGATCACCCAGACTATTCTTATAATAATATCGTGTATAAAATACTTGAGAAATTTAAATACTTAGAGAAAATTGACGATACAATCAAACAATGCAAAGAAAAATTTCCAGAATTATTTGGTGAATCATGATCTCTTTTCTAGAAAATTATTTTCATCGATCATTTTCTTTGCTCTTTCTAGCATTTCATTGATACCAGAAATATTCATAGGATCGATCACATCAGGAATATCATTCGATTTATCTTTCAAATCTTCTATTTCTTGAATCTGTTTCTGTAATTCGAGTTTTTCTTTCTTCTTTCTTTCATCATAAGATTTCAATTCTAAGGTCACTTCTTCCCTCGTCTTTTCAGGAAGACAATTAATATCGATCAAATCTACTTCTTCAATCTTTACGATCTTGTCATGATAAAAAAAATCTCTCTTGTTTGTTCTTAAAGATAATAACCAAATACCAGATTCCATAGCCTCTAAAAACATCCCAGTACAAAAACTTGGAATATTCTCCGGTACATATTCGATTGCCGTTCTTGTAGGAATCAAAGTAACGATCTTATTACGATAATATTTGTTCAATCTATCTAATTCGGATTCAATCTCTTCCATATCTTATCCTGTTAATTTTTTATATTTTTGATATTTCGTACAATATGATCCAAATTCGCAAAACTTACAATGCGAACCCAAATTCGGCTTAGCATTAGAAGGTTCCATCTCGCGTATCTTTCGCGCATTCAAGAGGGTATCAGAAATATGATTGTAAATTTTTTCTGTATCAAAGCCAGTATAGCGAACAGTATTACTATCGACATAGAACAGAGCGCAATAGATCGAGTCTAATGGAATAGCAAACATTTTATGAACAACATAAGCATATTTCATTAATTGTCCGTCAGTTTTAATTTCTTTCGAATCCAATTCGTTATGTTTCTGTGAAGTCTTATAATCAAGAATAATCGCTTTACCATTATCTAAAAATATTAATCGATCTATAAATCCAAAAAATTGGAATTCTTCTTCTTGCAAATTGAATTTCAATTCGATATGTTCTTCTTTAACCGAAGAATTTTTATAAAGATTTTCATTAAATTGAATGAAATTATTAATGATTCGAGATATCTTACTTTTATAAGAAGAACCAAATTTATTATGTTTTTCAAAAGCCGTATCGTAAGCTTCTTTGATAGATTTTTTATCTCTGATATGAAGCTCGAATACCATATGAATAAATTTACCAAATTCAAAGTATTCTTTTTCTTCATCTACAGGTAAAGCGTCATGATACTTGAACTTATATTTAAGACTACATTGGTCGAATAAGTTCATTCTAGAGTTGGAAATATAATCGATTTTCATTCTCTATCTAAGATAGAGAGGATATTATGATAGTTGATGACAAAAAATTATTAGATTGGATCGAAAATACTTTCGATTCATATAAACCTTATAAATCCGACTATCTTGTCAATAGTCCTTTCAAGGAAGATAAAAAGTTTAAGCTTTCTATATCTCCTTCAAAAAACTGTTTTCATTGTTGGAAATCAGACGCTTCTGGTCCAATATGGAAACTAATCATGACTCTTGATAAATGTACAAAACAAGAAGCGATTAATAAAATATGTAAAGAAACAGATATTCAAGAATTCGATTCAAAAATTGCTTCCCTTAAAGAAAAAATCAAAAATAAATCAGAAGAAAAACAATTAATCGTACCACATTATCAGAATTTATCTTTTGATAATAATCCAATTAATATTAAAGTACTTAAATATTTACATAAAAGAAAAATCGATTTATTTCGTTGGAAGATAGGATATTGTACTGAAGGAAAATATAAGAATCGAATGATTATTCCATTCTTCAGAGATGGAAAATGTATCTATTGGATCGCTAGATCATTAATGAATCAAGAGCCTAAATACCTTAATCCAGACACACCTAAAGAAAATATCATATTTTCAGAATCATGGAAATTCAATAATGACGTATTTATATGCGAAGGAGTCTTTAATGCAATCACTTTAATTCAATTAGGTTTTAATGCTATTGCAATTCAAGGAAAACACATTTCGCAATATCAATATTCCCTAATCAAAGACGCAAAAACTATTATATTTGCATTTGATAACGATTCTCCTGGAAGAAAAGCTTTAGGAAAGAATATAGAATATATTAAATCATTAGGAAGAAGAGAAGCATTTTATATCTTCCCTAATAAAGAGAATTTAGATTGGAACGATTTAATACAAATAGAAGAAGAATCGAAAATGAAAGAATATATATTGACGAATGTTAAAAAATATGATCTTAAATCCGAGATCATATTTAAACTTAAGGAGCAAAAATGAAAAAGACTAGACCAAAAAATATCGATGAAGTTTCTGATAAACTAAAAGTAATTACTGAATACGTAGAAACTGGCGAAGGGGAAGGGATTTCTATTTTCGAAGATAAGATTGTTAAAGAAAATATCGATAAAAAGGTACTCTTAGTCGACTAAGAGTACCTTTTAGTTTTTATTCTACTTCTTCTGTTTCAAGTTCTCTACTTTTTTCAATTGCATCTTCATTACTAATCGATTCACTTAAAGAATGTTTATTTCTACTAATAAATTCTTCTAGATCTTCTTTCGAAGGACAATCTATCAAAGATGGATTATCTAGAAGAGCTTTTAATAGATTCTTAGCTTGGAATTTGTATTCTGTATCTACAATTGTACACCAAGCTCCAGATTTTGTTACTCTATCTTCCTGAATAAGGATATCTAATAATCCAGAAATAGGGCAAATACCTTTATTGAAGAAAAGTTCTAACTCCTGAACTTTTCTAAAAGGCGAAGCTAATTTATTTTTCGTATTATTCACATCAAGAAAAATTCCCATCGCTCTTTCTTTTTCATCGACGATCGATTTTCTCTTTTTGCATTCTAAACGAACAGAGCAATAATATTCCAAACTTCTTCCACCACCTGCAGTGGTGTCAGGAGAATTATGTATGCAAACACCATCAACAAGATAATTATGAAAATCTTCGACTTCTAAATCAAATTTCTCCATTATAGCAGTTGTAGGTTTTTGATATATATCAATAACCTTAACTGGAATAGACTTAAGTATCGGCTCAACAAATTGCGGTTCTAATTCAAAATTTCCTTTAAATTTTGAATTAAGTTTATAATCCATAGAAGGATGAACATATTTATGTATTTTTTCCTGAAAAGATTTACAAGATTTTCCGCTCCAAGAAATACATTTTCCTTGTAAAAGAGATGGTCGCATGATTCCTAATTCTTCTATTTTATTACCAATAAGATTTAATTCATCCTCACTTAATAGGGGACAATAAATAACAGATTTTCCATAACCTCCATTTTTTCCATTTCGTGGATTTGTATATGATCCATCATCTAAATACCAAATAGCTAATGAAACTAAATCTAATTTATCAATAAATTCTTTAGTAATAAATTTTCCTCTTTTTCTTACATTCTTACGATAAATCAAATCGTACAAGTCTGATAAATCCATACTTGGGCGTAAATCACAATTTAAGCCGTTTGCCGCATTTTTTCTAACACATTGTTTAATATTGCCAAACATTTGCGCTTTCCATTTACAATATTCTATCTGTTTTTCTCCATGCGAAAAACGCAAACTAGTCTTAATACCATTTTTACCACGTTTTAAAGAACCATCTCCTAACAAAGAACCGACGGCCAATTGATACTGAATTGGAGAAAAAACAAAATCGCCACGTCCAAGTACATAATCCCCAATTTTAATTTTACCGGCCGGCTTTTCTCCATCTGGAGTAAAAATCATATGATTTTCTGTTACTCCAAACTGAGAAAATCCATTTTCTCCTGCTTTTTGTACTTTAAATTGTAAAAATTTATCAGCTTTACCATTTTTGAAATAGTTTTTAATTGGACGAAATACAATTTCTCCAGTAGTTGTATTTAAACATTGAATTTTTTTCTGTATTTTTTGATTTACGACTTTGCCTATTTTTTCAGTAGTACCATCTTCTAATGTAACATGCGTTTCATAATTACAGCAGCCATAAAGTACTCCCACCTTACTTCTTAATTGATTAATAACCACAAGACCGATTCGTTGTTTTTTAAGAAGACCCGCAAGAGTTCTTAGGTATGCAGAACTAATTTGGGCTCTCTTTCCCATTTCGGATTTAAGATCTTCACCAGTCGCAATTTTTTCTCTTTCATCTTTTGATGGAGATGCAGCGATTGAATCATATACGATCATTACAGGACGATTTGTTTTATTACGAATAAGATTCACCATTTTAACGATCGACGTATAACAACCTTCTAAAGTTTCAGAATTAGAATATACTAAACTTTTTACATCGATTCCAAGTACTTGGGCAAATTGAGCGTTATATGCATTTTCTGAATCTATCAGAATCGCAATTCCGCCTTCCTTTTGTACATTCTGTAAAACATGGGTTGCAACCACAGTTTTACCAGAACTAGAATTTCCATAAATCTCTGAAATTCTACCTAGAGGAATTCCTCCTTTCCAAAATTTACCAGAAATAATATAATCTAAAGCAAAATTTCCTGTACTAATAAATTCTTCATCTTGCGTATCGATTAACTCTACGTCGTCGACTTTATTACAAATTTCCTTAATGATATTTTCATTTGAATATTCTTTAAATTCAACTTCTTCTTCAACTTTCTTTTTTGCCATTATATTCTCCTAAAAAAATTGGACCCTTCATCAGAAAGGT
>ERZ1066125.338-NODE-338-length-11919-cov-9.204231_pt1 | contig 11919 bp, 8 predicted proteins | sample MGYA00382772_ERZ1066125 | MGnify/ENA primary metagenome ERZ1066125 (study PRJEB33369, sample SAMEA5778355) | biofilm metagenome | biome: Industrial cooling water; feature: Water cooling tower basin; material: Biofilm | place: United Arab Emirates | collected...
TTGGTCGGCAAACGCAGCTGGGGCGGCATCATCGGCATCACCTCACGCGGCCCCTTGCTGGACGGCGGCGTGGTCAACGTGCCCGAATTCGGCAACACCGAGCCGGGCGCCGAGTGGACCATCGAAGGGCGTGGCGTCGACCCTGACATCGTGGTCGAGAACGACCTGGCGGCGCTGCTGCAGGGGCGCGATCCGCAGCTGGAGAAAGGCGTCGAAGTGCTGCTCGAGCAGATCCGCGCCGCGCCGCGACCCTGGCCAGTGCCGCCGCCGGCTCCGGTGAAGACCGCGCGCCCGCGCTGAGGTTCACGGCGGCCAAAGAGCCGCCAGCGAACCACCGACCTCAGGGTTTGCGATACCAGACGATCGCGTCACGAACCTTCGCCGCCAGCGCCGGCTCCAGGTCGAAGGTGAACGACGCGTTGGTCGGCGTGAGCGGCGTCGTCACCACGTGGTGGATCTCCTGTTCGGCCTGATCGAACAGGTGGATCGCCAGCACCACCTTGTCGAACAGCGGGTGCGCCGCGGCGAGTTCGAACGGCTGCACGGTCAACTGCCGCTGGTCCACGAGGCGCAGGCGCCAGCCTTTGGCGAGCGCTTCGCCACCTTCGGTGCCGGTGCCGCGCATGTGTTCGCGGGTCGACAGGCTGTTGGTCGGTCCGTACTTCCAAGGCACCTGGCGCAGGTTGGGGTCGGCCGGCACAGCCCCGCCGCAACCGGCGAAGCACAGGCCGAACAGAACGCACCCAACCGAGACGGAGGAGAACGGCAGCGAACGCATCGCCAGCACGATCGAGACCAGACGCCAAGATTGCAAGCCGGAGCAGATTGCTGCAGCACCGCCCCCAACCCCAGTTCGCAGCACCGGCCGGTAGCATGAGCACGATGCAGCCGTCCAGCATCGCCTTGCTGCGCCTCGTGGTCGCCGCGGCACAGGCCACGACGCTCGTGCTCACCTGGCCGCTGTGGCAGGTGCGCACGTCCCCCCCGCAGCTGCCGTGGTTCGACATCCCGCAGGTGCCGTGCGGCGCGCTGTTGCTCGCGTCCCTCGCGTTGGCCGTGTGGCGCCCCATTGCCGGAGCGCTGCTGCACTCGGGACTGCTCGCCATCGCCATCGCCTGCGATCAGCTGCGCGCACAGCCCCAGATGCTCTCGCTCGCGTTGCTGCTGACGGCGACGGTGCCACTCCGCGGTGCCGCCACGGTCGGCGCACTGCACCTGGCGGCCCTGTGGTTCTGGTCGGGCCTCGGCAAGCTCTGCAGCGAACGCTTCCTGTACGACGGCGGCGCGTGGTTACTGGCCCAGTCCGCCGAACCCACGACGTGGCTCGCACCGGCAGTCGCCGTGGCGCTCGGCAGCGGCGAACTGCTGCTCGCGATCGGCGTGCTCGTCCCGCGCACTCGGCGGCGCGCGGCGTGGCTTGGCGGGTTCGCCCACTTGGCGGTGCTCGCCTACCTGTCGCCGCTCGGCCGCGACTGCAACGCAGCGGTGTGGCCATGGAATCTCGCGCTGGCCGTGGCCGCCCCGGTACTGCTCGCAACCCGCGACCGCACACGGCTCGGCTCCCTCGCCGCCGCTGGTCTGGCGCCGCGCGCAGCCGCGGCCGTGTTCGTGCTGCTGCCCCTGGGCTACCACGCGGGCTGGGTCGATGCCGCGTTCGCGCAGCAGGCCTACGTGATGAACGAACCGGTCGCCACGTGGCTGCGCGCCGACGGCCGCGTCGAGCGCATCGGCATGGTGCCCGAGCTGCAAGTGTTCGTGCCGCCGGTGCCACGTGTCTACGCAGCGTGGTTCGCACGCATCGGACAACCCGGCGACCAGCTCGTGATCACCGAACCACGCCCGTTGGCGAGGTGGTTCGGCGCGCGCGATCGCCTGCTGCGCAAGGACCGCAAGGAGGCCCCGTGAGACTCCGCCAGAGATCGTGGTCGGTCGTGCTGTGCTGCGCCATGGCGACCGTGCGCGCGCAGCAGGTGCCAGAGCCACCGCCGAACCCGGTTCCCGAACTGCTGCAGCTGATGTCGAGCCCCGAACGCGACGTGCGCCTCGCTGCGGTCCAACGCTTCGGCGCAGCGCTCGTCCGTGGCAATCCGTGGCTGCAACCTTCGGCGAACCCGCATGCGGTGCGGGCGAGCAACCGCTTGCTGCTGCTGCTCGAACAGGACCCCGATGCCGATGTCGCGTTGGCGGCCGGCCTCACGCTGGTGGTGATGGCGTGGCCCGCCCACTTCGCCATCGCGCACACTGCGTCGCGGCTGGCCGACTGGGAGCGCGACGGGGCAGCAGCCGCGCCGCTCGCCGCGCTCCGGAGCGCCCTTGCCACCGACCGCCCTGCGCCCCAACCGACCCTCGAGCCACTGGCAGCGCTGACGGTCGGGCCGGCTGGTCCGGGCGCGCTCGCCGCGCTCACCCTGTTCGGCCAGGAGGCACGGACCGTTGCACCCCAGCTGAGCCGGCGGCTCGGGCGAGCACCGGCAAGCGAACGCTGGCGCGTGGCGCTGGCCCTCGCCGGCCTCGGCTGCGCGACGGACCTGGCACCGGCACTCGCCGATGCCGATCCGCGCGTGCGCGTCGCAGCGTCACTCGCGCAACTCCGCACCACCGGAGGCGAGGCGCCGCCGAACGCAGCCGTCGTGCCGTGGCTCCAGGACGACCGCACGGTCGTGCAGGAGCTGGCGATCCGCGCGGTGGCGCGCCTCGCCGAGCCACCCGAAGCTGCCGTGCGCACGGTCGCGGCACAGCTCGACGAGCCGCTGCTGCAGCGCGCCGTCGAGCAGACGCTCCTGGCACTCGGGCCGCGTGCCGCACCGGCCGTGCCGATCCTGGTCCGCCATCTCACTGCGGCGCGGCAGGATCCGGGGCAGCCCGCTGCGGCGGCAGCGCTCAGCCTCGATCCTGCAACGCAGCACAGCGCCGGAATCGCGATCGCCGTACTCGGCGCGATCGGCAGTGGGGCCGCCGCTGCGGTCGAACCACTCGCGCAGCTGGCGGCTGAGGACGACCACGGTTCGCAGCGGTTCTCCCACGCCGGGGGGCAGGCACTGGCGCGCATCGCCCCGGAGCAGGCCGTGCCGATCCTGATGCAAGCGTTCGAACGGGACCTCGGGGTCGACCGCGACGGCTGGTGGAACAGCGCCCTCACGCTGCGCGCGATGGGCGACGCGGCAGCCGGCGAGCTGGCGCGCTTCGTCGGACTGCTCGAACGAGGTTCGACGCCGGCACGCGCGAATGCGCTGCTGGTGCTCGCCGCATGCGGCTCGCGGGCGTTGCCGGCCCTTCCGGCGGTGCTGCAGCAGCTCGACGGCACGGACCACTGGCTGTGGCCGACCGCACTCGACGTGGTGCGCAACCTCGGGCCGGACGCAGCTGCGCAGGCCCTGCCGAAGTTGTCGCAGCGGTTCGGCGAAGTCTCCAGCCACCTGCGCATGCATTGCGTCGTCGGACTGCACCGGCTGGGCGGGCAGGCCGAGCCGCTGCTGCTGCGCGGCAGCAGCGACGACGATCCGTTCGTCCGATGGGAAGCCGACAAGTCGTTGTTGCACCTGCCGGAGCTCTCTGCGGCCGGAGCGACGCGGATCCGCGACCTGCTCGCCATCGCCGAACCGAAGGACGCGGCAGCTCGGCTCACCAACCCACCACCATGGCGGCACCTGCTCCCCACCCTGAGCGAAGCCACAGTTGTGCCGCCGAAGTTGCGCGCGCTGCTGCCGCCGCTGCTCGAGCACCCGGACTTCCCCGTGTTCGCGGCGATCGCCAGGGTGCTTGCGCACGACCTGTGCCCCGCGGCCCGCGGGCATTCGGCGTGGGACCGCCTGTTCGCGGCCGCGGACCGAGCGGCGGTTCGCCGAGCGCTCACCGATCGATCCACGTTGCAGACCTGGGTGCACGACATGGCTGGGCATGCCGACGCCGACGCCCGTACCGCGGCGGCCGCCCTACTGCCCCTGTTGGCCACCCAGCAAGATGGTCAGGGGCGCTGACCGCAGAACAACACGCGCACGGGCCTCATCGCAGCCCTTCGCCCGAAGAATGGCGCTGCAGGGTTCGCAGCCCGACGCGCAGGCCGTCCCGACTTCTCCAGGCGGAGCCAACGCATCCCACCGCTCACGCACCCGCCACGTACAGCGGTACCAGAGTCGCCAATTCGTCGATCTCAACCGGCTTGGCAAGCACCCCTGCAATGCCGTGGCAAGCTGCGGCCGCAACCACTTCGGGGCGCAGGTAGCCCGAGCACAGCACCACCTGTAGCGCTGGCGCCAGGGCGCGCAGTGCCACGGCCAGCTCCAAACCGGTCGTTCCCGGCATCTCGTGATCGGTCAGCACCATGGCAAACCGCCCCGGGTCCGCAGCGACCATTTGCCGAGCCTCCCGCGCTTGCGAGGTCGCGGTGACTTGGTAACCGTGTGCCTCCAGCAGCCGCCCCACCACCTTCAGAATTTCCGGCTCGTCATCGACCAGCAGCACCCGCTGGCCGTGTCCCCGAGCCGGCTCGGGCCGCGGCCGGCTGCGCTGCGGAGCCGTGGTCGCCGCCGGTAGCAACACCCGAACGGCAGTGCCGTGTCCAGGCTGGCTGGTCACGGCAATGCTACCACCATGGCTCTGCACGATGCCATGGACCACCGAAAGCCCCAATCCAGTGCCTTGCCCCACCGGTTTGGTGGTGAAGAACGGCTCGAAGATGCGACTCCTGGTGGCCTCGTCCATGCCTCGGCCGTCGTCTTCGACCGTCAGACAGACGTAGCTGCCCGCGGCCACTCCCAGCGCCCTGCCCGCGTCCCCGGGCGCGACCCGGATGCCAGCGGCCTGGAAACAGATGTTGCCACCGCGTCCGTCCAAGGCGTGCCAGGAGTTGGTGGCGAGGTTCACCAGCACCTGATGGAGCTGGGTGGGATCCCCCAACACTGGCGGCAGATCCTCGGGCAGATCCACATGGAAACAGACGGCGGCGGGAATCGTGGCGCGCAAGAAGCTGATCGCCTCCGCAACGACGTCCTGCAGTCGCACCGGCGTGCGCTGAGGATCTTGCCGGCGACCGAAGGTCAAGATCTGGCGCACCAGCATCCTGGCCCGATCACTGGCCTTGACGATCTCGGTCAGGGAGTCACGCAGATCGTCGCCTGCCGAAGTCTGCCCCAACGCCAACTGTGTGTGGCCGGAGATCACGGTCAGGATGTTGTTGAAGTCGTGGGCGATTCCACCGGACAGCGTGCCGATGGCCTCCAGCCGCTGCATCTGTTCCACCCGGCGATCGAACTCCGCCCGATGCGCGGCTGCCTGCCGCGCAGCCGTGATGTCCACATGGCAGCCGAGCATGCGGATCGGCCGCCCGGCAAGGTCACGGCTGAGCTGCCCTCGGGCGTGGATGTGGCGATAGCTGCCGTCCTTGTGCCGTAACCGGAACTCGAAGTCCAACCCGAGGGTCTGTCCGTCGAGATGTGCTCGCACCGCAGCCAAGGCACCCGGGAGGTCCTCGGGGTGCACCCGACTCTCCCATTCCCGATAGTGGGGAGACACCTCGTCTTCGGCATGGCCGATCTGGGCCTTCCACTCCGGGGAATAGTACACCGCATTGGTCTGGAGGTCCCAGTCCCAGAAGCCGATGTTGCCGGCCTTGGCAGCCATGCTCAGCCGCAAGCGCCCTTCCTGGAGCACTTGCTTGGTCTGCACCTCGACCGACACATCGCGATTGAACGAGACCGCGCAGCGGCGCCCACCCACCACTCCGAGCTTGGCGGAGACCTCCACCGGGAACACGGAGCCATCCTTGCGCCGGTGGTGCACGGCAAATCGTGCCTCTCCACGGGCCAACAGCTCGCGCATGCGTTCCGGCACCCGGGCGGCATCCTCGGGCACATCCAGGTCGGTCACTCGCAGGCGCAGCAGTTCCTCCGGCGTGTACCCGTGCACGCTGGCAGCCAGCTCGTTCGCGGCCAGGATCCGGCCTTGGTCTGCCCCTTCGATGCCGACCAACAACACCGGATCCGGTGCCGCCGCCAGGAACTGCAGCAGGACCGGATCCCAAGCCGCCGCCTCAGGACGCGGCAGGACGTGGGGCCTGGGAAGAAGATCTGCTGGGGAAGTGGTCGTCATCGCCGAATGGCCGCAGCGGGCGCAACCCGCCTTGGCATCGGCCTGATCGACAGGAAGCCGTCCGCGACCTCCTAGGGAGTTTCCCTGACAACATGGCCAGCAGGCCGAAGCAGAACTCGGAATCGTTCCGCCACGGAGCGGCACGCGCAGCAGCAGGAGCCTGGCGCGCGTGCTGGATCCTGTCCGGCGCGCGGACGCGCGGCGGGGCCCGGCACCGAACCGGGCCCGGTCACAAGCCGACGATGGCTCGGTAGCTGTTGCTGGTCCGGAAGTTCGTCGGTCCGAACGTGTAGCACTGCGTCAGCCACTCGACGCCGATGAAGCCGGTGTCGTTCGGGATGGACACCGGGAAGCTGGCGAGCCCGGTGGCAGAGGCGATGGCCACCTCGTTGATCAAGATGTCGTTGTAAGCCGTGCAACCGGCGGCACCACCGAACGGCACCACCGAGGCCGGCAGCGGATTGCCGCTCCACATCGTGGTCGAGAGCCCGATGCCCAGGATCGCCAGCGAGTTGGCGAAGCCGTTGTTGCCGCGGTAGGTCACGGTGCTGTTGATGCGCGGCAGACCGAGGACGGTCTGCGAATAGGGCGTCGGCGAGCCGCAGCCGGCGCCGATCGAAACCATCCCAGCCAAGCTGTTGTTCCACGACTGAAGCGCCGAACGGATGGTCGGCCGCAGCATCTCGGGAATCGCGTCGGTGTAGATCGCCGCGCTGGCTTCACTGTCGTTGTCGGCGTCGTTGACGAACGCGCCGAACGAGTACTCCCGCGGCGTGATCACGTCGTTGCTGATGAACGGCAGCGAGATCCAGCCATACTCGGCGCGATGGTAGTACTGCGGCCCACCGTTGCTGAGGCTGTAGTTGCCTCCCTTGTGGGCCACCTGCGTGAAGTTGCGGAAGCTGGCGATGGTGGTCGACGACAGGCCGAGTGACGCGCCTTCGGCGTTGATCACCGCCGCGATCGACAAGTTGCTGACGCTGTCGAGCATCAGTTCGTAGAAGTTGTCGCGGAAGCTGCCGAGGTACCCGTTGGCGACTCGCTCGTGCAGGGTGTGCAGGTCGAACAGCGTGGTGCGATTCGGGTTGGTGACCGCCACGATGCAGCCGAGCCGGTGGTTGAGGCTCGTGTCGCTCATGCCGATCGCCGCCGCGGTGGCGTTGATGCTGCTCTGGCCGAAGTGAGCGGTGATCGCCTGGGTGCGGGCGTTGTCGCTGTTCTCCATCATCAGGCGCAGCACGGTCTGCAATTGCTCGCTCGTCGCGCCGGTGTCGATCGGGCACGAGGCATGGTTCGGCATGTAGTTCGTGAACACGTTGATCGGGCTCCTCAAGGTCACCGTGCCGAGGTTGACACTGCGCATGGCGTGCAGGTGGTGCAAGGTCTTCATCGTGCTGGCCGGCTCGAACGTCGTCCTGGCGTTCAACGACACCACGTTGCCGCCGTTGATGCGTTCCATGAAGGCCCCGACGTTGCCGTTGGTGCGCGAGCGCATCGCCGAGCCGACGGTGGTGGTCAGGCTGTTGCTGTTGTTGATGCCGACGATCGCGTAACGCCGCGACCCGTTGTCGACGTACGACTCGATGTCGATTAGCCGCATGCCGTTGCGCCCGACGTAGTACTCCACTTCGCTGAGCGACTTGCCGTAGTACCACCAGAACCCCGCTGGCGTGGGGTTCCGCAGCATGATGCAGTTGTAGTTGCCGTTGCTGCGCCGATCGAGGTGGTAGAGCTGCGCCGAGTTGTTGCCGAGGTTGGTGGCGATGGTCGTCGGCGAGACGTTCAGGTAGTACCACCACGACCGGGCGTCGTCGCCCGTGTTGCGGATCATCACGCAGTCGTAGACGGTGCTGCCGTTGAACTCATAGCTGTCGACGTCGACGAGTCGGGCGTTGTTGTTGGTGAGGTGGGTGCTGATCTGCGAGCCGCTGACGCCGTAATACCACCAGAAGGCTTTCGCGTTGGTGCCGGTGTTGTCCTCCATCACGCAGGCGAACCGCAGGTTGCCGGCCCCGTCTTCGTAGGCCTCGAGGTCGATCAGCCGTGCGTTGTTGGTGGCCAGGTGGCTGGTGACCTGCGCGGCAGTGATGCCGTAGTACCACCACCAGCTGCTCTGGTAGGACCCGGTGTTCTGCACGAAGGTGGCGTCGAACGTGGTCGGCGTGCGAACCTCGAGGTCGACCAGGCGGTAGCCTTGGCTGGCGATCGAGCTCAGCGTCGCGGCGCTGACGCCGCCGTAGTAGTAGTGACCCGCGGGAGTGGACACTTCGCGGAGGTCCTGGGCGGGCAGGACCACGGTCGCGGCGAACAAGGCGGTGAGTAGGGAGCGCAGCATGGTTGGATTCGTTGCGGTTGGCGGGAACCCGCTGCAACATGCGGCGCGGGCGGCCGTATGGCTTCCATCAGGAGGGGCAGGCTGCGTGTGACACCCCGACGGCGGATTTCTGGCAAGCGACGCCCGGAGGATGGGCCCAAGGCCAGGAGATGCACCGCAAAACCCTTCTCCATAATTGCTTGCGACACCTTGCGGGCTCGCCGCACCGGATCCGGCTGGCACCGTCCGGCAGAGTTCCCGAGGCAGCTGAGGGCGCCCGGGCGAGTCCCGTGCTCAGCCTGGACTCCGTCGCCCTCGATCAGGGACGGGCATCGCCAGTCCTCTGGCCGATGCGGAAGACGACGAACTCGGCCGGCTTGATCGCCGCCGCGCCGATCAGGCAAACCAGGCGACCGTTGTCGAGGTCGTGCTGAGTCATGGTGCTGCGGTCGCAGCGCACGAAGAACGCCGCCTCGGGCTTGCTCCCGAGCAGAGCACCGTTGCGCCACTCGTTGTGGAGGAACTCGGCGATGGTCTGCTGCACCGCAGCCCACAGCCGCTCGCCGTTGGGCTCGAACACCGCCCACTGCGTACCACGATCGATCGAGGACTCGAGGTAGTTGCAGTAACGCCGCAGGTTGACGTACTGCCACTCCGGGGCGGACGAGGCCAGCCGAGCACCCCACACCCGGAGGCCGCGCCTGGACCGGAGGCAGTTCACCCCGATCGGGTTGAGCAGCTCCTGTTCGGCGGAGTCGATGTCGAGCGAGAAGCGCAGCGCACTCCGCACGATCTCGTTGGCGGGCGCCTTCCACACCCCACGCTCGGCATCGTTGCGGGCGTAAATGCCGCACACGAAGCCCGAGGGCGGCAGCACCAGCTCGCGCGGGATGTCCCGGCGTCCCGGGCGAGCGAGCGGGTTGGCGACGACCACCCACGGGTAGTAGATCGCGGCGTGGCGCGAATCGATCTGGCCGCGCAGCGTGCGCACCTGGCCTGGCAGCTGGTCGGGCGGCAGGTCGAGCACCGCGATGCGGTAGGCGCGCGGGGCTTCGGCATGCGCGATCAGCAGGTTCTGGATCGCCTCGGCGTCGGCGTACGCCGAGGCGCCGGGGGCGGCGACGGTGGAGATGTCCTCCAGTCCGGCAAGCGCGCCGAGCGCCAGCGCATAATCGGCCGCGGCCGGTGCGGCCCCGTCGCTGCCAGCCTCGAGGCGGAAGCTGGCCTCGAGCTCGCCGGCGGCATTGGTCGCGGCGCGATCGAACAGCGCATTGCGCAACTCGAGCGCACTGACGTTGGCGCCGATGCGGATCGCGAACAGGTTCTGCAGGTGGTCGACACGGCGTTCGGGCGTGCCCGACAAAACGTGCCCGACCCAGAGCGGATGGCGGCGATCGAAACCGAGCCCTTCGTGGCGCAGTTCCGCGCCATCGGCGTCGCGCGCGTTCACCGCCAGGGTTGCGAGGCGCGGGGAGGCAGCGGCGAGCGTGGCCAAGTCTTCCGCGGCATCGCCGGGGCGGGCCGCCGGATGCCAGGTCGCGCCCACTTTGAGGTGCCAGGTGGTGGCCGCACCGGTGCCGGTGGTGAGCAGACTCCCCGTGGGAGCGTCGCTCATCGCGGCGCGGGCGACCGGGGCGAGCACTTCGCGCACGAGGATGCGGCCATTGCCGACGGCACCGGGAAACCGGGCCTGGAAAGCCACCGCTTGCGCAGGCGGCGTTCCGGGCGCAGTGACGTTGCCGGACGCGGCGGTGGCCCCAGCACCGACCACGCGCGACACGTACAGGCGTGAGCCGCCCTCGTGGAAGAAGGCCCGCACGCCGTGGGCGAGGTAGTTGGTTGCGGGGGTGTAGCCGAGGTCGGCGAAGGTGCCGTAGGTGCGTTCGAAGTCGCCGAAGCTGGTCAGCAGCTCCGGGGTGTCATGAGCGTTGGCGCGCGCCAGGCAGGGGCCCTTGCGCGTCGGCCCGACGAAGGCCGCGGTGCTGGTGCCCACCCCGACGATGGGCTTGGCGCGGAAGTCGTTCTCTTCGACGTAGACGCCTGGGGCGAGGTGGTCGGGCATGACGAATCCCAGTGTACCGACTGTGTCCGTGGGCCTGCACGTCCAGACCAATGAACACCATCTCGCGGCACACCGAGGCCGCGCCGGACACCGGCGCAGCGGCCGCCGCGTCGTTCGTTCGCACGGCTCGCACGCGATCCGCCAGCGACAGCGGCTCGGCAACCGCTCGCTCGCTGCGTTGGCCACCGCGCTGTTGACCCCACCCAACCGGACGCCGACGATCGATCCGATGACGCCCGACCCCGGCGACCCCCGGATGCACGCGCCGCTCGCCCATTGGGACGCCGGCGCCATGGGTTGTGGCGAGCTGATCCTCGAACTGCGCACGAAGATGCGCGAGCTGCCGCCCGGCGGCCTGTTCCAACTCACCGCGCACGACCCTGGCGCGATCGTCGACCTGCCGGCTTGGTGCGGCCTGGTCGGCCATCGCCTGGTGCGTGCCGAACCTCCTGTCTACCTCCTCGAACGAAAGAGCGACTGAATCATGGGCAAGTTCTGCGTGTCCCTCTCCTGCGCCAAAGACAACCGCGACAAGGCCACGGTCGCCTTCGTCGTCGCCAACGCGGCCGTCGGCTCCGAGCAGGAGACGCTGGTGTTCCTCAGCATCGAAGGTGTGCGGCTGGCCTCGCCCGGCTACGCCGACGACATCCACGAAGAAGGGTTTGCGCCCCTCAAGGAGCTGATGACCAAGTTCGTCGCCGCCGGCGGCAAGATCTTCGTCTGTTCGCCCTGCTTCAAGAAGCGCGGGCTCGACGAGACCAAGCTGGTGCCCGGTGCGACCATCGTCGGCGGCGCCAAGTTGGTGGAGTTCCTGGTCGGCGGCACGCCCTGCGTCTCGTACTGAGCGCCGCCAGCCGCCGAGCTGCAGACCTACATGCCCTTGCACCCCTACCCACCCAAGGTCCGCTTCGACGGCGGCGACCTCGACTGCGGCAACGGGCTGCTGCTGGCGATTCGCCAGCAAATGGACCGCCTGGAGTCGGGCGAACTGCTCGAGATCCTGTCGACCGAGATCTCGGTGCCGCAGGACTTGCCGGCGTGGTGCCGGCTGACCGGCAACGAGCTGGTGCACCACGTGCAGACTGGGCGGCAGCACGCGTTCCTGGTGAGCAAAGGCAAGTTCGTGGCGCCGCCGCTGGGTGCGACTGCGAACGCGGCGCCGGCAGGGACCACGCGCCGCGCGGTCATGCCGGCGCCCGCCGCCGCGCGTCCGGTGGTCCGCCCCTCGGCCGCGCCACCACCAGCACCCGCGCCGGCGATCGCGCCGCTGGCGGTGCTGGGCGTCGGCAGTTGGCCGCGGCCCGCTTGGCTGCTCGACGCCCTGCAGCGGCGCCTCGAGGGCAAACTCGACGAGGCCACGTTCGAGTCGTTCGCCGACGACGCCGTGCGCCTGTGCGTCGACGCGCAACGGCGCGCCGGCGTCGACGTGGTCTGCGACGGCGAGCAGCGCCGGGAC
>ERZ1066125.339-NODE-339-length-11867-cov-6.836014_pt1 | contig 11867 bp, 5 predicted proteins | sample MGYA00382772_ERZ1066125 | MGnify/ENA primary metagenome ERZ1066125 (study PRJEB33369, sample SAMEA5778355) | biofilm metagenome | biome: Industrial cooling water; feature: Water cooling tower basin; material: Biofilm | place: United Arab Emirates | collected...
CACGAGGACCGCGTCGCGGCGGCTGCCGCGGTGGTCGACGATGGCCAGGAGCACGGAGTCGAGCGCGAGCACCTTGCGCAATTCAGCGAAAGCACGCAGCGATTCACTCGTCGCCGTTGCTTCCGCACGCCGCGAGAGGTCGGCGAGCAACTCGAGGTATGCCTCGGCGTAGTCGCTAGCGAGTTCGGCATTCGCCGCCGCGTCGATGCCCTGAGTGACCAGCTCGGACGTGCCACCCCGCACTGCGTCGAAGTAGCGCGTTCGGGCCTCGAGAAAGCGATCGCCAACAGGCCCCTGTGGCCACCCGTTGACCTCGCCCGTGCTCGCCCCCGGCACCCCATGATGCAACGGGATACGCCAACTGATGGGCCCATCAGGCGAGGCGAGGATCTTCTGCTCGATGCTCTTGAGCGTGCGAGAGACCGAAACATGCACCGAGCCCTCGCGTCCAAGTCTCACCTCGAGCATGTCCGCACCGGCGACGTGTCCTTTGGTCTGCTCGGCCCACGCGGCGTGTCCAAGGACGACGCTCGCGGGGTCGCGGTTATCCAGGATGGCCGTGAACTGCGCTCGGAAGAGCGCGTGCAGCGCGCTCGACTCACGCGGTACCGCACGCTGGGGGGGCTCGATCTCGACATCCACGTCGGGCAGAACGAAGAACAGGTCGCCCTCGTTCGGGCGCGGAAGCGTCGTCTCCGTGTCGCCACCCCAGGCGATGGCGTGGCCGCTGGCGTCGACGAGCGGGATCAGGTCGCCGCTCTCCGTCTGCCCGAGCACGCGGACGAAGTGCCAGCCCTCCTCCCAGTCAACCTTGCCCAGCGCGGAGAACGCGATGGTCGCCTTGTCGCTCGCGGTCTTCCACACCGCCTTGCTGCGAACGAGCCCGATTGGACCGTGGTCCTTCGAGACGACCTGGGCCACGAACTTGGCCAGGCCCTGCACCTTGCTCGGGTGTGGCTCTGTGCGGAACGTAACGCTGAACCTCTTGAGGCTGCTGACCGGGAGGATGTTCTGCCCGATGAGCTGAACGAGGGGTTCCTTGGTCTCGTCGTCAGCGACGGACGGGAGGTCGGTCTGCACATCACCGATGAAGATCGAGTCGGGCTGGACGCCACCGTCTTCGAACTCCCACCTGTTGAAGGCGAGCTGCCAGTTCGCCTTGTCGACCACGATGCGGCGCGCCCACTGGCGGGGGTCATCGGTGCCCGACTCGGCGAGGAAGTTCCCTAGCAGGGCCTTGAACGCGCGCTTGGCGAGACCCAGCTCCCCAACACGACCGCGTTCTGAGCGCGTCGACCACGTCAACCGCTCGACGCACTCGCGGTTTCGCACGAGTCGCACCGGTGCCTTCTCCGGTGGTGCAAGCCACTCGAAGTCGGGCACGAGACCCATCTCGTAGAGCGAGGCACCCATGGCCTCAGCGTCATTGCCGTTCAGCTTCGCCGTGAGGAGGAACCGCGCTGTCGAGAGTGCGTCCGCGAACAACCAGGAGGTCTCCGAGTCACGTAGGCGACGGATCGACTCCTGGACGGAGCCGCGCAGCGCCGGCGGGATCTCATGGACGAGCCGCATGATGAGCGCCTCGTAAAGGCCCGTGACCGGAACCTCCTCGAACGTCGCGACGCCGAACGAGTCCTCGGCCGAGGCGCGAACCTCGCTCGGCACAAACACAAGGAGCGGCTGACGCAGGGAGCCGTCGGAGTGCGGGTTGCGCAGTTCGACGAGCTTGGTGCTCGACACGGCGAGCTCGGCAGGGATCGCCAGTTTGCCGTCGGTGAGGACGACGACCGTGGTATTCGGCAGCTCGGCGCGGAGTCGCCCGCAGAGCCGGACCATCAGCTCGGCGTCGAGGTCGCTCACGCGCATGCAGTGGCCCGCGGCACGCTTGCGAAGCTGCTCAACGAGCAGCGGGACGGCCACATTCTCCAACTCGACCGTGAGCTGTGCCTGCGACAACTCTTGGAACCCAGAGCTCACGTCTTGCCTCCTGCTACCGAGTCGGCGGCAACGATGCGATACCTTGGGGTGATGGTCTGTGTGACGTAGGCGTCGGAGAGGTCGCGGTAGAAGCCGATCTCGCGGAGTCGTCCGGTGAACGCGCGCCCGTTGTCGCGGAGTGCACGACGGTCCTCGATGCTCGTCGTCGCGAAGCTATCACCTCGCGGCAACTGGTCAATGTAGAGGCCGTAGCGCTCACGCAGGAAAATGAGCAACTCGTCGACGCGTAGCTCGCCAGTGTGGAAGCCTTCGGCGCCGCCGGGCTTGAGCACGGCGATCTGGAGCAGAACCTCGAGGAGGCGGCTGTCGAGCACGAAGCGACGGGGCGCGCTCTTCGTCCTGCCCTGCGCGAGTGCGGCACCGGAACGGTTCTTCAGCAAGAGCGAGTCGAGACACTCGACGATGTACTGGCGGTGAAACCGCCCGCGCAACGCAACGATCATCTCGATGTAGGCGTCGAACTCTGAGAGCCCCATCTCGGTGACCGCCTGCAGCTCGGGATCCAGCTCGGCGTCCTTGGCACCAGAAGTCTCCTCCACCAGGCTGGAAATGCGCTGGCCGAAGAACTTCTCGCGCTCGGCCTTCAGCGGCGCATCGAGCAGCTGTAGCACCTCGCCCACCGAGAAATCGCCGCTCGTCGGCTTCGGAAGCTTGCCGCGTCGGACGAGGTCGGTCGCGAACTCGTCGAGCTTCTTGGTCGCGAAGTAGGCGCGAACGAAGGTCGGGATGCGCCGGTAGTGTGTGTCCGCGCTGCGCTCAGCAAGGGCGGCCATCGGTGTTCCGGCCTGACCGGCGACGTCGACCAGCAACCCCACGCGGTACGGACAGTCCCCGAACGGGTTGTCCGGGCTCTTCGCGTTCATCGGGCACGCGCCCATCGCGCATGTCGGGTCGGCGCCTTGCTTGCGCACGAGCCTAGGCAAGAGCTTCAGAAGCCTCAGGTGGTACAGGCCGAGGTGGAAGGCGATGAGGATCTTCAGGTAGTCCACCATCACCGAACGTGGGATGAACCGCTGGTAGAAGAGCAGGCGCTGGATGTCCTCAGCGAGTAGGTCTGCCGCTCCCACACAGAGCGGGGGAAACGTCTCGCGGCCCGACTTCGTGTCCGGTGCATCCTCGACCTGGTCGAGCAGCCGAAGGAGCGCCTGCGTCTCCACATCGAGCACCGCCGCCGTCTCGGCTTTGCCGGTTACCTTGTCGTGTCCCTGGAAGAAGAAGTCCTTCAGGTGCTCGATGGCCTTCTGGCCGGCGCCATTTCGCGCGCCGTAGAGCATCTCGTAGAGGTGCTGCGCGACACCGTAGTCGCGCGAGTGCTTCGGGTTCCGGAAGCGGTAGGTGAATCCGTGCAGCGGGCGCGGGGCTGCCACCGCTTGGTTCGCCTTCCCGCGATTCACCACGTCGAGAAGGTGTGTCTCGACCCAGCGTTCGAGCACCTCCCGGTGGTCCTTGAAGCCCGTGAACCACTCGGGGTGCTCGAGGAACTCCTCGACGAAGCTCTCGACCGAAAGCTCAACCTTGCGCCGCAGTCGGCTCGGGAAGCCGTTGTGCGCGAGCCGCGCGAAGAACGCGGTGAGCACGCGGTCCATCTCGAGGTGCTTGAAGTCGAGGTAGCTGATCTTCGGCAGCCGGAACTCCCGATCGCGCTTGGACAGGCCCATCAGACGACTCCTTCGCGAGCGCGCGTCATCTCGAGGCGGCCGTCGGGCTGCCGAGCAACGCGGTAGAAGTCGTGGCCCGAGGTGCTGAGCAACACCTCCTGATAAGGAGCGGAGCCGAGCTGGTTCTTGAAGACGGCGAGGCTCAGGTAGTAACCCCGTTCCTCTTCGATGCTTGGCCGGTAGCCCTCGTTCAGGCGCTGGAGCATCTCGTACACGTCGAGCGACACGAGCAGCTCGGCGTCCAAGTTCGCGTCCTGGTAACGCAGCACGAGCCCCGTGGGCATGTGCTCGACAAAGCGGGAGCGCGAGCCCTGGTCGGCCAGGGAGAGTGAGAAGCGTTCCCGGGGGTACAGGCGATACGAACGCACGCTCCCACCGTCGACGCGGCGGACCTCGAGAGCGAGGTTGTTGCCGAGCCGCTCGGGGCGCGTGAGCCCCTCGCCACGGTTGATGGCGATGAGCAGGGGATCGAGGAGGTCGTCGGGTCTCCGGGCGCCACGCACGACAGCCAGTAGGCCCTCCGCAGTCTTGTACGGCAGCATCGTGCGCCAGCCCGTGTCGCGTCGCTCGAAGAATGCGCGTCGCCGTGCCATGGCGATGAAATGACGATGCGCCTCCGCGCGGTGCGCGCTGACCTTCCCGGAGACATCGCGCGGCAGCTCGTCGTAGAGGCTGCGCAGGATCTCGCGGTCGTAGCTCCCGCGCTGCTCGAATCGGAACAGCGTGCGGTCCTCGGCGGGCGAGATGAAGTCGAGTGCGCGGTCGAGTCGTGGGTCATCCGCGTCGGCGACGTCCACCTCCGAGAGCAGCGTCAGCAGTCGGTCGGCGTTGGGCGCATCGCCGCCCCTCCAACTGTTGAAGTAGAAGCCCTGGATGATCTCGTTTCGCTGGCCGGTGCGGTAGAGCTCGTGGATCTCGTCGCAGTCCCGGGTGCCGACGAGCATGAAGGCGAGCGCCGAACGCAGATCGCGCAGCGTGATGTGCAGTCGCCCGCGCAGGTGCGTGATCGCGTAGAGACTCTTGAGCCGCTCAACGACGTGCTTGCCCGCGGTCTCGTCCTGGATGGTCTGCGCGTTGTGGAATGCGAAGCACTTGTCCTTCAGATCGCAGGCATGGCACGGTTCCCAGAACTTCTTGTGCGTCATGCGATGCACGAGCCGTTCGAGAATCGAGTTGTCGAAGCCCTGGGGATCGACGACGACACTGCGGAGGTTGAGGTTCACGACCGCAATGCCCTTGGCGGGCTCGCCGGTGCGGAGGCCCTCCTTCACGAGCTCGGCAAGCGCCTCGAAGTCGGCGTGGTTAGCTGCGAGGAAGTCGACGAGACGGCCCTCGTTGATGGCGATGAGGCGTGTCTCCTTTGGCGCAGACCATCCAGACGCGTCCTTGCCCCTGAATGGCGCGAGGAACGCACGAAGCACGTCGTCGTTCTTCTGGTCGCCCTCATCCTGGCTGCCGTCGTAGTTCGACAGGAACGTGCGGCCGCGCAGCGCGAAGCGCGCCCCGTTGAGCGCGGGCTCGACGACCGCCTGTTCGTCCTTCGCCGCGCGTTCGAGCCTCTGCAGAAACGCTGTCTTCCCGTCTCCCGCGTTGCCTGAGATGATGACGAGGCCAAACTCGCCGGCGAGCACCGACGGCAAGAGGTCGCGGTCCAGAGCTGTCTCGACGTAGGTCTGCTCGCTGATCCTGTCGAGCCCACGAGTCCCGGCATTGCTCCACTTGCTCTGGCTGTAGACCGTGAGCAGATGCCTTACGAACGGGTTCGAGTTCGGCGGGAACGGGCCCAAGGCGTCGCCGCTCCCCTTGCTCGTGCCGTTGCCACCGCCCACTGCCACGCCCCACGTTGGCGTCACGGACGTGACGGGCGGCGCGGCTCGTCGCGCGGCAGGCACGTTGACCAGCGCTCGATGCAGATCAGCCGCTGTCGCGTAGCGATCGGCTCGCTTCGGGGCGATCGCCTTGAGCATGACATCCACGAACTCAGGCGCGATGTCAGCGAGGTTGGAGAACTCGCGCGGATCACTCGCTGGCTTGCCGGGCGGCGGCACCTGAGCGTTGTCCCACGGGTAGCGCCCGGTCACGGCTTCGTAGAGCGTGAGCCCCAGGGCGTAGAGGTCACGATCGACAAGGTCCCCGGCACTCGGGATGCCCTCCAGAACGAGGTCTGGTGGAAGGTATCGCCGTGAACCCCCTCCTCGGCGCTCCTCGTCCTTCGCGGCCACTGAGACGTTGAAGTCGATGATCTTCGTGCCGCGTCCGGTCCAGAGCAGATTCCGCGGCTTGATGTCGCAGTGGAAGACGCCGTGCTCGTGCAGGTGCGCGAGTCCCGCGACAACGTCACGCCCCAGTTCTAGCGCGTCTTCCCGGGTCAGCGCGCTGCCCTCGATCATCTCGCCGACGTCGAAGCCATCGATGAACTCGAAGACGATGAAGGGCGGCCCGCCGGGAATCAGGTCGGCGTCGATGACCTTCACGACGTTCCGATGCTCGGGGATCTGAAGGAGGGTCTTGTACTCCTTCTTCAGGCGATCGACGGTCGACACACGGTCGCGGAGCACGAGCTTCAGCACGCGCGAGACGTCGCCGAGCGTGTCGATCACCTTGTACGCAACCGCAAAGGACCCCGGCTTGCCGAGGCGCTTCTCGATGACGTACTTCGGGGTGAGCTGCGTCTGTGGCAGCAAGTTCGCGTAGTCGAGCTGAGGCTGCGCGGCCTCGACAGGGGGCGACGATGGCTGCGCTCCTCCCGGTTCGGACGCGGAAGCGCCGCTCGAATTGAGGAGAGACCTGAACTCCGTGAGGGCCCACACCGCCGTGGGGCGCTGGTCGGGATCGAAGGCGCAGATCCTCTGCAACCAGGCGTCGAACCCCTTGGGCAACTCGGAGCGGACAGAGCTCGGCTTGATCGCGAACACCGCCTTCTGCTCGAAGAGCTCGGTGGAGGTCTTGAACGGTCGCTCGCCGGCGAACAGCTCGTAGAGGACGAGGCCAACGCTGAAGAGGTCGGAGGCAGGCGTTGCCGCGCCGGGCTCACCATGGATCTCGGGCGCCATGTACTTGGGCTCGAGGTCGTCGACGATCTCCTGCGCGATGGTGCGGCTGTGGTCGATGCTAGGTCGGGCAAACTCGAAGCCCGTGAGCCGCACTCGCCCGTCGGTTCCTACGAGGATGTTCGAGGGCGAGATGTTGCGATGAACGACCTTGTGCGACGCCAGATGCACGAGCGCGCCAAGAAGGTCCGCTGCAACCGCGTTCTTCTGATCGAGGGTAAGGGCCAGCGTGGGCTTGGCGATGTGGACGTGCAGTGCCTGTCCCGCAACGTCCTCGGTGACGAGGAAGTACTTGTCCTCGGCCTCGCTGGGGAAGAAGTCGCGCACGCCGACGATGCTCGGATGGCCAGGCGTCGTGCTGAGGGTCCGGAAGGCGGTCGAGATGAGGAGCCGCTGCTTTTCGCGCTCCTCCTTGGGCTGGTACGGGTCAGCCTGGTAGGCACGAATGAGCCCGGTCGACTTCGCGCCCGCGTAGGCGTTGAACGCCCGATACTCGGTGTAGCTGTCGGTGCCGCCGAGCTTCTCGAGCACCTGCCAACTCCCGAACCGCAGTGGGCCCGACCGCGGCCGCGCTACTCCCTGCAGCGCCTTCAGGATGATGTTGTGGTGCGCTCCGATGTTCTTCGACTTGCCTGCAGGGATGCGCGCCGCGTTCTGGAAGAACGCCGCCGCCTTTTTCAGCTTCGTCACATTCGGTGCGTCGCGGCCGCCTTGGTCGGCAAGCGTCGCATCGGGCCATGTGAGCACGACAGCAGCGTCGACGTAGATGTCCTCGAGATCCCGGCGGCCGGGCTGGCTGCTCGTGATGAGGCCCTTGACTGCCTTTGCGTGGCCGCGCAGCTTCGCAAGCGGCGAGCTGAAGGGCTGGCGGCCCTCCGGGTACCACTTGGGCCCGTAAACGTCGATGGGCCCGCGCGTGCCTTTCACGTCGACGAGGTAAACGGCGTGTGGTGCGATGACCGCGACGTCCACTTCGAAGGCCTCGCCATCGCGGACGATCTCGAAGTTGTGGAGGACGAAGTAGATCGACGGCAGGTGATCCCTCAGGTACGCGATGGTCTCGCGCTCGGCATCGTTCACCGGTTCCCCGATGGGGATCACCGTGGCGCTCATCAGCTCGTGGCTCCCTTCTCGATCCTTGCTTCGAGCTGTGAGCGCGCCTCACGTTCGACGCGCACCGCTTCGTCGCGCAGCTGTGCGACACGTGCGCCCTTAGCTCCGAGCTGCATGCGCTGCGACTCGCCGGGATCAGGAACGCGCACGAGTCCGATGTGCTTCACGTCCAGGTGGGGAATCGAGGAGCCGAACGCACGCGCCTTGAGCTGTCGACGCCCATACTCGGACGTCAGCGCTACTAGCCCAAAGCCGGCGTCTTCTTCCGACTCGAAGTACACGCGGATCGCGTCTTCAGAGACGGCCCCTCCGACGATGTCGCCGTAGGGAAGAACGACCGAGCCGATGATGCCAGAGAGCTGCCCTGACCTGGGAATCAGCAGGCATTTTCGGTCAACGAGGTAGTGCTCGATGTTCCGCATCTTTCGCGACACGAAGTAGTTGGGCGTGGGATCCGTCCAGAAGAGAGGCGACGTACCGAAGAACGGCACACCGAACGAGGCGTCATCCACTGCAACCCGCTTGAAGCGCACTGGCTCGACGATGCCCACGGAGAGCTCCGAGAGTGCCTTGGTCTGAGTGCGCGCAAGCGCGGACAGTGCCTCGCTGTGAAATTGGCTGTGGAAGAAGCCATCGAGCCGCGCTTGCAGCACCGACGACGAAACGCTGTTGGTGCTGAAGGGGGTCGCTGACGACGGCACTTCAAGCTTTGGGAGCTTGACGATGTTCTCCAGCTTCGTCGTCGCGTCGATCAGAATCTGCCCTGCTTCAGAGCGGAGCTGGGCCGAGCGCTCGACGAGCTCATGTACCTTGGACTCGAACGCGGAGCCGAACCTAGGGACCGGAAGGTTCGCGATGTGTTCGGGCTCGATGTGCTGGATGATCGCGCCGTAGGTTCCGCCAACGACGAGGGGCACGCCGAACTTGCTGCTCAGGAATGCGTAGAGGTAGCCCGGAGGAATCTTCTTGGGGTCCGGAACTACCTTCATAACGTCTTGCGAGGACCAAACCCCCGCCATTTCTTCTCGGACGTAAGCCATTCGACCAATCGCGCCTGAGCACGATATGATTGTCATTCCTGGCTCAAGACGCAGGTAACTGAGCTTCGGCGACGTGGCATCCCGGCGGCTTAATAGCGGTAGCCTGCTCGTGTCTGCGCGCGGCACATCGCCGCCTGTAAGGAACGGGACTCCGTCGTCGGGAGACTCGACGTAGTTCCGCTTGAACTGCGGGCCATTGTAGATGCCGCCTTTATGGCCAGCGGTGAGATCGGCTAGGCGGTGCTTCTTGGCCTTCAGCCCGTCGATCGCCACCTTCGCCTCAAGAGCACCCGACATGTAGGGGTTGCAGTCGAGGCGACGACCATCATGGTCCAGCCACGAACTCGGAACCGACTTGACCCTCATGAGGCCTCCGATGGGAACCACGCGCGAAGTGCATTTCCAATGCGACGAAACGCAGGGTCCACGCAGCCCGCCGTTGAGATGGCACCGGCAATCTGGCCGTAGACCGCCATAGGCACTCCGGCACGGTTGGCGCGGATCAGCTCTTGAATCAGCTCCTTCGGTGCAGGGGGCTTGGGCGCGCCCTGTGGCCAGCGACCATCTTGCGCGAGGAGCTGCCGCAAGGAAGGCCCCGAGTGACGAAGCGCGCGCTCGACGTTCACGTTGTCTTGCCAGAGCAGCACCTCGAACTCGGGCTCGATGACCACTGCCGCCGCACGGCCCTGCCAGCCGTTCGCGTTCAGCCGATGCTCCATTTCGACGCGCACATCTTCCGCCGGTCGCTCGCCGCCGAACTGCTGGTCGAGCACCACGAGCGCGCGCTGATGGGTCTTGAGGTACGGGCGCAGAATCTCATGGCAGCGCAGGTGAACGCCACCATCCTTCTCCAGCGGGTTGTTGAAGAGATCGAGGCGAGGTTTGAAGTCGAACGGCGCGCACCTGAACGAATGGTGAAACTGCCGCTCGAAGAACGCGGCGAAGACCGCGCGCATCGTGCCGTCGGCGACGAGGATGAGCAGCTCGCGGCTCATCCCAGCACCCCCGTGGCGAATAACGTCGGGAGACTGACCTCGCCTTTCCAGTCCACGAGGCGCGGGTGCTGCGGTCCAGCGATGACTTCGGCGGCGCCGCTATCGCCGAGACGAGCCGCGAGGATTTGATCGAGGCGGAGGCTCGCCAGCACCACGGGCGAGTGCGACGAGACGACGACCTGGCTGTCGTAGATGGACGAGAGGCTCTGGAGCACGACCTCCGTGGCCTGTGGGTGGATGCCGTTCTCAGGCTCCTCGGTGACGAGGAAGCGGGGCGGCTTGGCGATGTACGCGAGCAGCGTCAGGACCAGGATGCGCAGCGTGCCGTCCGAGAGACCCGATGAAGGCACGTCGTAGCGGTCGTTGTAGCGCACTCGGAAGTAGGCGTGATGGTCGTCCTCGCGCTCGTGGATGCTGATGTCCGAGACCTGTGGCAGCGCGAGGCGCACGTGGCTCTTCCAGAGCGCGAACCGCTCGGGATCGGTCTTCTGCAGCTCCAGCGCGAGCCAGGGCACGTTCCTCCCCGAGCCGAACACCTTCGTCCTCGAAAGACCCGGAGGGCTCGCCATGCGCAGCGCGTTCCAGTCAGGATCAAAGAACACCGAGTCCTCGACGAGGACTTCGAGCAGCCAGCGTGCGACCGGGAACTCGGTCTGGCTCTCGTAGAGCACTCGCGGCAGTGCGAGCAGGTTCGGCGCGAGGTCGGACTGAAGGATGCGCGGGCGAAGAGCCGTCTCTGGCGTGTACTCGGCCTTGCCGCCGTACTCACGCTTCAGGATGAACTTCCAGATTCTGTTGGGGTTCACCTCGCCGTGCAGGCGAGGTGCGCTCCCGTCCGCAGAAGAGCGAGTTGGGGCGTGCCCCTCGGGAAATGCGAAGAGGTACTCGTTCTGGACTTGCAGCTCCGTCTCGTTGAAGAGCTGGAGGCGGACCTCGTAGCGAAGGTGCGTCGGCCGGCGATCCTCTTTGACCCGGGCCTTCTCAGTCATCCCCTGCAGCAGATCGCGAGCACTGTGCTCAGGAAGAGCCGCTTCGATGGCCAGGATGAAGTAGTCGCCCTGGCCCTGGAAGATCAGCTCGCGAAACGCGCTGGCGCGCGGGGATCGCCCGTCCCGTCGATCGAGGAACGCCTCCCCAATCGAGCGGCCTCGCAGCATGTCGCCCAGCAAGACTGGCACGTCGAGCAGCGTTGTCTTGCCCGAGCCGTTAGCACCCACGAGCACTCGGAAATCACCGAGCGCCACATCGAGCTTCTCGAAGCAGCGATAGCGAGTAGCCTCGATGCGAGTGATCATTGTGCCCCCTTCTTGCTTTCGCGGACTTTCTTGATCAGCGCGGGCAGGTCAGAATGCTGGTCATACCAGATGGTGTGGACTCCAAGTTCGCTCAGAGCTGCCGCGCGGCTCGAATCTGCCATAGCTGCAGCAATCTGGAAACGGACTTGGACTCGCTGCTTGTCAACCGCTTTTGGACGACCTTGACGAGTCCATGCTGCATCCAGGCTGTCCTCAAGCACGGTCGCTGAGGTTCTTCTGAGGAAGCAGTAATGCTTTGGCGTAGCCGTCTTCTTCGCAGCCTCGAGCAAGCGCCGCAGGTTCGGATCCGTCATGCTCAAGCCGATGAACGTACAACTCGACTCTCGGAATGCGTTGAGTTGGACGACATTGGACCACGAGAACGGAGATGAGTACTCTTCGTGGTAGGCTCGCTCCGTAAGCACTACCCACTCGCCGTCAAGCCTTTCACGACCGAGGAATCCGTGGACATGTCGAAGCTCGATTCCGGTTTCGCCGCCGCCATCTTTGCGGTCGAGTCTCTTGTACTGTCGGCCGAGCGCGTCAAACTCCTCTTCAAGCAGCGTGTCGTAGTTGTACGTCAGAACCGCCCTCACTCCGGCGCGCCCCTCGCTCACCTGTGCGAGTCGGGCAAGCTCCTGCACAAGGGGGCTGCGTTTGGCAGTGGCAGGGCTGTACACCTCGCTTCTGAGCAGATCTCTAAAGGCAGGACTAGAGT
>ERZ1066125.340-NODE-340-length-11859-cov-8.166723_pt1 | contig 11859 bp, 18 predicted proteins | sample MGYA00382772_ERZ1066125 | MGnify/ENA primary metagenome ERZ1066125 (study PRJEB33369, sample SAMEA5778355) | biofilm metagenome | biome: Industrial cooling water; feature: Water cooling tower basin; material: Biofilm | place: United Arab Emirates | collected...
TCTTTAGACTACTTTGAGGATACGTCGGTCCAAAAATACCAACTACCTTTTTATTTGGGAAAGCGTTTGCCAAAGTTAACCAATCGTTATCTGTGGCAATAACATATTCATGTTCGGATATTAAATCGATCATTTCTAATAATGATTTTGGTTTAATATAATCGTTGGTCCAATAATTCGTATGATTGTATCCGATCGATTGTCCTACTGTAACATCTCCTAATAACGAAACTAAATCTGATTCTAATTGATATGATAACGAATATTGACTTGGTCCATTAACACATAATAAATATTTTTTTTTAACTTCTTTATTTGAATAATCTTTTATCTTATCGGTTCCTATCAAGGGAATTGGTATTCCTAAATTTTTCGCTATTTGTATATGATCGTCATTGTTTAATTCTATATGATGAATTTCATATGTAGCCGAAAAAGAATTTTGTCTTTCTTCAGAGTTTTTATATTCTAATGGTTCAGGAATCCAATCTTTATAATCAGCATGACAATCGATTCCTATCTTCCAACTATCGTCAAGATAATGTTTTAAAGAAAACCCCAAAAACACTGTATTGATTAATATTTTAATATTTGTTCCACGATATTTAAGAATTATCCAATCTTTAGATTTTAAATAAAGATATAAAGATTTATTTTGAATAAATATTTCTTGATTATTATAATTATGTGCTTTCGTATGGAGTTTTTTCACATGAATAACATAGAAGATATTATTAAACTTCTATTAGAAGAAGAAGACGATGAACAAAAAAAAATAAAACTTACTATTTTATATTATATTTTAAGCCATAAAGAATTTATCGATTTTCTTAAGGAATAATATGTTTGGCATTTTCTACCTAGAAAAAGAATTAAAAAATACGCTTTTGCTTTTCTTCAAAATTAAAGAGTCTAGAACTAAAGAAAAATCAGAAATAATTCAAATTCACAACGTAGACGCAATCAAAAATTTTTCTGATTTACTGAAATCGGAAATTAAACAATATTTGAACTCTATAGAAAAACCTTATAAATTATATTTTAGAAAAATAGAAAACAAATTAGAATTAAACAAAATTATCAATGAATTAAAAATCGACTTGAATAACCCGATAATTAATTTTTCTAATTTTGATTTAACTATCAATTCGATGATCAATCATAAAATCATGAACACTTCTCCGGGAAAAAGAAATAGAACTATTCATGATATCGAGAAATATAAAAAATGAAATTAGTTAAAACAGAAATACGAAAAACAATTCCTAATAATTCATTATCGCTAACAGACTTGGCTAGAAAAAGAAACAAGATACTCGTATATCGTAAATATGGAGGCCTTGGAGATATAATTAACACAAGAATGATTTTTAAACAAATTAAAGATCTTAATCCAGATTTCAATATAACTTATGCTGTACCAACGATGTATCATCAAGTATTAGATGATCATCCTTATATAGACCAACTAATCGATAGTAAAAATATTAATTTGTCTAATTATGGATATTTAGTAGATATTTCTCAAGACTGTGGAAGATACGAATCTGCTACATTACCAGAGGTAGATAAACAACGTGGAGACATTTGGGCCGAAATCTCATTGGGAATTACTTTAGACTCACATGAATGCCATTTTAAATTAAATGAAAACAATTTAAACGAAGCAAAAAAAATAATTGAAAATTATAATCATTCTCCAAAAATCGTAATATTTCCAAAAACAGCATCGCCTGTAAAAGACTTACCATTAGAAACATTAAATTCATTATTAAGTATTATGAACTCTAATGGATATTTTTGTTGTATTATACATTCTGATAAATCGATTAACTATGATAATCAAATTGACAATCCATATTTTCATAATCTAACAATGAAACAATTAATACATGTTACATCATTATTCGATTATGCTATTTCTTGCGATACTGGTGGATTTCACTTAACCTATGCTTTACCTAATCAAATACCTACATTAGGAATATTTGGATGGACCGACGGATTTGTAATCGGCAAATACCACAATAAATTTATCAATATACAAAAACATAGAAACAATCAAAGTCTTTGTAAGATAGAATGTTCGCCTTGCTGGAATTGGGCTATGTGCCCCTATTATAAGGGGGTAGAAAAATATAAAACAAAAATTCCAGTCCCATGTATAGGCGAAATAACTGCTGAAGAAATTTATTCTAATTTTTTAGAATTAATTAAAAGATATCCTATTTAAGAAATCTATCAATCTTTTTTCGATCAAAACGACTCATAATTTCAGGTTTGAAAATATGTACATAAATACTATCACGAATTTCAGTTTTAAAATTTTTTATCGTTAATAACAAATCGTATAAAAGATTTTCGTTTTCTGAAAATGAAAAGATATGTTTAAGCACATCATAAAAATTATTGATGTCACGATTACAAATTATATTATTAATTAATTTTTTATTTAGATCAGGATCACTCCATAAAGAAGGAGAATACCATTCTGGTATGAATTTAAAATAATTGACTATTAATTTAAAAAACTCTCTTTTTTCAATTAATTGCTGTAAAACCTTAGATCTTTTTTCTTTCGCGCTTATATCGATTAATTGATTTTTTCTTTTTTGGAAGTTAGGATCGGTTCCAGCTAAATAATATTTTACGACATAATTTAATAAGATCTTTCTAATTTCGTCCCATTTATGATGATAATCTTTTCCACCTACTCCACGAAATTCTAAATATTCGTTGTCATCTAATCTTAAAAAATTTGCCGTTTGTTGTTTTTCAAACGAAAAATCTCCTAAATTACGATATCGCATTTCTGTACTAAAATTATATCCATCTTTTCTAGATGGCATAGTCTTATAAATTCTCTCATCTTCTAGAGATGAAGCTATTTTTTTAGGATCTATTTTTGAATAATCGATATTTTTATGAGAAATATTAATATGAAGTCCGGTAGAATCATTCGTATAGCCAATTTCATCAATCAAGTCAAAATATTTAGGAATTTTTATTAATGCTTCTTGTAAAGACATAACCGGAGTAGCAATCTCTACTCCATATTCTTTAAACTCAGGTTTAATTGTTATGTCTTCTTTAACTTCGCCACGTAAACCATATTTTCTCAATTTTTCTTTAACATAAGAAAAAGCATCAAATTTTGAAATTGTTTCTCGAACAATAAATTCAAATTCTATTCCTACTTGGAAATTAGGATCTCTTAGAGCTCTATTAATTTCATTCTTTTGTACGGCTTCATTTAAATAATGAATAAATTTAATCATGAATTATATATTCATTCAAAATTATTCTAAATATACGTCATCATAATATGATGATAATTGATCGACCAAATTAGTCAATTGATCTTTAACATACTGAATATTTTTATATGTAAAACTACTTGAATTATTATGAGGACCAGCATATGGCATAAAATCACCAGAATGAGCACAATCAAATCCTATCTTCCAATAATCGCCATATTTTTCAGCATATGTTATTCCACCATGAACTCGCACATCGATTTCGCTTTCTCTACATCCGTAACATGGTTGATCTTTATTTAGAAAAACATATCCAAGTAAATTTCCAAGATATGGATTTCTAAAAATCTGTACTTTATATCCATGGATTTCATAATCTACTTGATTTGGTTCGTTTTCCCATTCCATAAAATTTTTTCCTTCATAAAATTGGAGCTTGACAATTAAGACATTGTGGAAATGGCTTTCCAGTCTGGGTTACCAATTCTTGAATTTGTCGATTTACAGTTTCACAAGAATCTCCTCCATGTCCATATCTCATAGAAGAAGATGTACGATTATCACGATAATAAATTAATGGTTCTTCAAGATAAATACAATTCGTATAATCTAAAATCCTTAACCATAAAGTATAGTCTGCAGCATGTCGAGCTAAAGGATGTTCATAAAATAATCCTGTCTTATACAGGAGAGATTTTTCAATAATAACAGAACTATTCATACAATAATTTGTTTTTTCTAATATTGATTTAGATAAAATATTCGGTAATTTTTCAGTAAAATAAATATGGGTCGAATGATCTTGATCGTATGAATAAAATTCTGTTCCAACTTTTGCATTCGTAGAAGACATTTTACAATTTGATTGCCGTAAACATTTTAATTGTTTTTCGATTTTTGTTTTATCCCATCCATCATCGTCGTCAAGAAAAGCTATATATTGCCCATTAGACTCTCGAATCCCAACATTCATAGCGACCATATGTAACCCAGTATGATCTATTTTAATATGCTTAACACCTAAATCTGACAACGAATTATATCTTTTATCATCTGATCCATCATTAATTACAATAATTTCAAATCTACGATGAGTTTGCTCTTTGATACTTTTTATCGAATGCAGTAACGAATCATAACGATTATAAGATGGAATAATAACTGAAACTAATTGATTCGTATCTGGTTTCGTACGTTGTTCTATTTTAGGAATATGACGATTATTATCCCTTGATCCTTTTATAAACTTCATTGTTCTCCTTATCTAATAACATTGATTAATAAACGAGCATATTGATGATTGCTATCTAGAGATATAGCATAATTCAATTCATCAATCGCACAAGAAAAATTTCCTTCATTATAATAAATGAATCCTAATAAAAAATGAGATTCGCAGTCTTCTGGATGATCACGTACCCATTGAATTAAAATTTGTCGATGGCGATCAAATTCACACGGATCATTATAAACCCAGCGTAATTCTGTCCATCGTGGAGTACATCGAATTGTTCTATAAATATCATCACAAGATGAACGATAATTCATAAGTGCAAAATAAACTTGTGCTCTAGCAAAAAATATATCTGCTGAATATACTGGAATACGATCAAAACAAATTAACGCTCGATGATAATCATATCTATCGCAATATTGATAAACTGGAACCAATTCTCTATGATAATGATAATTTACTACAAATTTAGATACGTCTGGATAACGTACATAATCTTCTCTATGTACATAATATCTTTGACGTTCTGGTTGATCTACAATTTGTGGATATCGAGAAATATTATCTGGTCTTTGACTAGTTTGAGGTCGTTCAATTTGTGGCCTTCGAATAGATTCAATTCGACGTGGTCCTTCTGGACCGCCAGTTCTTTCAGAAATAATCGAACTTGGTTTTAATGTTTGCGGTCTTGTAGGAATTTCAATTCTAGGTCGTTCTATTAATTGTGGTCTAACTTGTATTGTGTTTGATGGACTAGATGAGTGGTATGGAGTTGGTGATTTTGTTGTTGTTTGTGGTTGAATTGCAGTTTGGGTATTTGGTCTAATAGATTGTATTTGCGGTCTTGTGATTGGTCTAGTTGACGGAGCTCTTCCTAGTTCACTCGCAAATGTCGTTGTCGATAATAAAAGAGCTAATGGAATCATTAGATTTTTCATTCTTCTTCTCCTTGTATTTCTAATTCTAATAGTTCGATAGTAAGTATTTTATTTTTTATTTTGTCCCAAGTTTCTTTTTTGTATTTTCCATAAGGCAAATCTGATCCTCTTGTCCAGTTTTCTCCTGTTCTATTTTTTCTCACTTTAGATGTACATCCTAGATAATTTTGATTTGGTCCCATTTTTGCATTTAAGATATATTCATTAGTTTCTGTAAATATACTTAATGAGATTTCATCTTGATTATATTCATTGATTAAAATAGTTCGTTTTAAATGATTGTCATTATAGAAAAGATCGGTAAGAATCCAGGAATACAAGACAGAGAATCTATCTTTGAAAAAGTTAAAACCAATTTGCTGGTTTATCATTTTTACTCCATGTACTTAAATATAATGCACAAGTCTTTATTTGCCCATTCACGATCGCCATCTTTTTCTTCTTTGTTTAAATCTTCGTATTTGGTATTTGCTTGTCTACGCCATTCATTAAAATCTGCGTTTGTCTGATGTTTAAATACATAAGTACACCAATGAATGAATTGTTCGTGTTCTAAATTTGCTAATTCTTCTCTTATTTTTTCTTCATTTTTTATTTTTACATATTTCTTTGTTATTTTTAGAACTTTATCAGCCCATTCTCGATCAGAGTTTTTTTCTTTTTCAGATAGGTCTTCGTATTTGGTTTTACATTGTCTTTTCCATTTTTTGATATTTTCATCAGTCATATTATCAAGTTGATAATTAGCCCATGTTTGCCATTGTCGGTGTTCATGGTCGGCCAATTCTTCTCTTAGTTTTTCATTAAGCCACTTTTTAAACGTATCCATATTTTATTCTCAGTAAATTAATTTTTTTTATCTGTTCATTATTAAATTCATAATTTTGATTATTAGCTGGAAATCCAATATGTTTACCATGGATAAAACTATCAGAATCCCATTGTTTAAATGATTCAAATTTTTCTGCTATCTTTTTGTTATTTTCAATAGAAGTTTCAGATAATATTTTTTCTAACATTGTCGAATTCATAGAAATTTTAAGATATTTCATGATTTGAAAAATTCTATTATAATTATTTGCAATAGAATCTTCATATTTAACAATCGTGATTTTTGTATTATTTTTATTTCGATTATAGAAATTCGCCCATGAATCATAATGATTAAATAAATCATTAAAATTAATTTTATCAAAAACTCTACCGCATGAAGCAATCGCATAATACGGATCACGTATACATAAAATTCCTAATGAAACACTTTTATTTCGATCTTTTAAAAAAAAATATTCCATTGTTAATATCAGGCGGATCATGTGTTTTTAAAGGATTTAAATTTAATAATTTTATTATTTGATAAACAACCGTACTGCCAGTACGATAAGGAGACATAATTAGTACGTCTTTCATTTTATTTTCCAATTTTCCCATATAAAAGGAAAATTAAACGTTAATTCATGAGTAATACATAATTTATTTCTAATTTCATCGCGCATTATATTGCTATTTTCAAAAAATGGATGAAATTGAATTTGAATATTCTTACATTTAGTATGAAGATTATTTTCTATCATCCTTTTCAAAATACAGTACTCGGAGCCCTCCACATTGATTTTTAATAAATCAATGTATTTAAAATTTTCCATCACAGTAACAACATCAACAACATCAATTATCATATGATTATTATTTTGAAGAAAAATACTAGTCCCATCTTCTTGTAAATAAATAATAGATTTTCCAGTATAATCTAAAACTCCATAATTATTAACCGTAATTTTAGAATTAGATTTAAAAATATCTTGTAAATTATTATAATATTCAACAATAGGTTCATAAACAAATATTTTACAATTAAATTTTTTAAATATTTTATTTGCAAAGTTTCCTTTATAGCCCCCAAAATCTAAAATAATACTTTCTTCATTTAAATTATAATCATAACGAAGGTATTCATATTCCGGATTCCATTTAATCATAATAAGACCATAAATATTTATCGTTTAAGGAATAATTTGAAATTTTGTTTTTTATGAAATTATATTCGCGGTCATATTTTTTTAAATGATATATCAAAGAATTTCCTTTCGTTAAGGAAGGCGCTTGATATTTTTCATATAATGAAATCGCTTGTTTTCTATGAAAATCTTGATTGTCTAATAAAGATTTTAAATTATCTTGATTGATATTTTCATTTAAAAAATTTAAAATTTTTAATATCTGAGTATTTAAATCGCGCACTATATCTTCATAGTATATAAAAATTTTTTTATTTTCGCATAAATCAAATTGATTTAATATATTAAAATAATAATCGATTTGGTCATCAAGATTTTTTTTATCACAACTTAAATGATGTCTAATAATAGCTTCATAAGGATTCCGTATTATCAATACTATTATATCATGATTATTTTTAATATCAGAAAATTCGTGTCGTTTTACTAAAATTGGAAATTTTTGTAATGATACGCCTAAATCAATTAATGATCCAATTGGATAATCAATATTTTTATAATCATAAAAATAACCAATAGTAGGAAATTTTGTAACAAATTCGATACAATACCGAAAATAAGTACTGCCTGATCTTGGATACGAAATTAACCAATTCATATTAGCCTTTTATAAAAATATCATCAATATGATATTTAAAATGACGATATCCATGTCGTAATAAATGATTAATAATTTCACAATCATTATAATTATTCTCGACTGAGATCGTCGTTATATCTGTAAAATTAAAATCTATCGACATCATAATTTCTTTTTCGCATCCTTCGGTATCAATAGAAAGATAATCTATTTTTTTAATAAGGTTTTGTTTTAAAAAATTATCAAATGATATAATTTCAACTTTGATAATTTTTTTTGACCCATTATATTGATTTATTTCGTTATTAATTCTCTCTATATGTTTTACATCATATTTAGATACAAAACCAGATAGCATTTCCGGATATCCGGAAATGCTCCAAAATTCTAGATTATCGTCTTTAGATCCTACTCCTTTGTTTATACATGTACATTTTCTATTTTTTTTAAGATCTAAAAAAACTTTTGGATGAGGTTCGAAACATATGCCATTCCAATTTCTTTCTTTTTCAAAGAAAAAAGTATTACTAAATGCAACACCATTATGAGCCCCAATATCGATAAAAAATCCAGATGTTTTTTGTTTTAAAATTTCATCGATAATTTTATCTTGTCCATATTGACTATAATAATTCATACAATTTCTCTAATTTTCGATCTAATTCTTTTTCATCAAATAATGAAGACTGACTTCTATTTCCTAAATCTATTTTTGGATAATCAATATTTTTAGAACACGCAATAATAATACCATCATGACAAAATGTTTCATTATCGACATCAGCTGATCCAATAATAGTATACTTATTATTTATTAAAAATTTCAAACAATGCAAATGAATATTTTGATGATGTGTTGATATAAACACATAATCAATTAAATGTTTTGAAAAAACATTTTTGGCACCTTCTAACATTTGTATTTCAAATCCTTGGATATCTGAATGAAGAATATTGATTTTTGGTATATTATATTCTTCTACAAAAGAATCTAATTTTATATCATCTCTTGAGATTTTACCGTGAATAAAAGTTCCGTTCATAGAATTTATTTGAAAATGTTTTTTACCAATATCTAAATATCTTTCATCTTCTTCTATCAAGAAAACTTGTCCTTGTGGATTTTCTTGTAAAAAAGACATAGAATAAAACGCCCAATATGAACCTAATTCGATCATTATAGGATTATTTTTTGTTATCTTTTTAATAACATCGCAAAATACATATTCCTCTTGCGGTTCATGAACTCCTTGATTCAAAATTAAAATATCACTAAAAGACCCACAATAAGACCCAGGAACAATCTTCAAACCATTATACATTATTAAATAATTATCGATTATTTTCCCAGCATGATCGTGTCTTTTGATTTTAATATTAAAAGGATCAGATAAAATATATCGAAAACGATCATAAAAATCATGCTTAATCATTTTTCCCTCATTTTAATTATAGAACATATATAATAATATGGAAAATAATATTTACAAATCACATGTAGGACAAGATAAATGGGTTCTTGACTTTTTCAAGAATAAAAAAGGTTTTTTTATCGAAGCTGGAGCATATGATGGAGTTATACTAAGTAATACTTATGCACTCGAACAATTAGGATGGAATGGAATTTGCATAGAAGCAAATCCAACTCATTTCAATGAATTAATAAAAAATAGAAAATCATTGTGTTTTAATTATGCTGTTTCTAACAAAACGGAAACATGTAAATTTTTTCCTAATGGATTATGTGGACATTTATCAGAAGATAAAGGAACTATCGAAATTCAAAAAACAACTTTTGTAGAATTAATACCTTCTACAATTGCCGAAGTAGATTATTTAAGTCTTGATGTCGAAGGGCATGAAATCGAAGCGCTAGAAGGATATCCATTTCATAAAATTCCACCAAAATTAATTACGATCGAACATAATTCATATTGTGGAGGACAAGTATTAAAAAATAAAATCTATGAATTTTTAATACACAAAGGATACTTTAGATTTAAAGAAGATATTTTACTTCCAAAAAGCAAATGGTTGCCAAATGATTCGCCATTTGAAGATTGGTATATTAGAAATTAATTTCTATAATACATATTTTCTGGAAAATTAGTATTAATAACTTTTAAATATGGATTAAACATTATTGATACAAGACTTAAATTTGAACTAGTTCTAACCAAAACATTCGATTTTGATAAAATCAACATATCGACCAATGCTTGTTTTCCTTTTTCAAAAGGGCTAACATTCATATTGTGAACAGCATTATGATCTTTTGATCTAAAATGATCAAGATAATAAATAGAATCATATTCATGATTCATAAAATCTATGAAATTTTGATCATCAGTAGCGACAAAAATATTTTTTATTTTATATGCATCGCGATATTTATCAATATATTTTTTCATATCATAATATGAAATTTTTTCAGCTTCAGCAAATTTTGAATCTATTTTATCCGTCCCGCGAAAATGAATACCCAAATAAGGAATAGGACAAATATCAATATCATTTAAAAATTCTTGCTTAATTTTAATATACTTTTTAATAATTTGATTTGCTTCGATTTTTGATATGCCCATTTTAGCATAATTACATATATTTCCAATTTGATTATAATATTTTTGATTAAAACTAATTTCGTTTTTCTTAATACCAAAACTTAATGGTTCAAAATAATAATTCCACCAATTAGAACCATATTCTGTATCAAAATAACAATGATTACTATCAAATTTAATTTCAAATCCTTTAATTTTTTTCTCTTCAAATAATTTTATTAAACCAATTACTAAAAGAAAATTTGCAAAAAATCCGAAATATGCACCTTCTACTATCAAGAAATCATTATCGTCTATTTTAACCATGATACCACATAATCAATCATATAATTCGAATCACTTTGTAAACCAATTGCGATATTATAATTTTCTCTAATAGCATTTTCTTTAGAAAGATATAAATCATTATTTAATTTACTTATATTTATTTCATCGACCCATAAAATACCATCAGGATTAAAAACTTTAGAAATATTTTTATGCCCCCAATATACCGGAATTGTTCCAGTACGAAAACAATCTAATATTTTTTCCGTATAATAAAGATCACAAACTTCATTTTCCATAGCAATAGAAAACATATAGTCTTTTAAACCATCTAACTTATTTTTAATAAAACTTTCCCGACCTGTCCCAAATAAATGATTTTTAAAAGGAAATCTATTTGCTATTTCTTGTCTATATTGATGTCCTTTGCACATAATTTTTGTCGAAGCTATCATAGAAACCAATTTAGTTTTATGATATATTTTAGTATCATCACTTGATATCCATGATGGTAAAAAAGGATTAATATTAATAATTTTTATTCCATCACATAATTCTTTTCTATGAGTAAAAATCTTATAAAATTTATCAACATTATTAAAAACATATTCGTATAATTGCGGGATTATGCTTTTTGGTTCATACAATATTATAATATTCTTTTCAGAATAATCGATATTTTTTAAATTATCGATATAAACATTATATTTAGGATTATTAGAATTTTCCCAAGAATTATTTAATGAATAACATTTATATTCCCAATAAATTTTTAATTTCACCTAGAAGGATCTCCATGGGATTTCAAAAACTTATAATCACGATAATCATTAACTATATCAGAATATCCTTCCATTTGCCATGCCAAATGCGGTAAAAATCCATAACATGGATATTTTTTTTGTACTTTAGATAATTCTACATCTGCTTGGTCATTAATCTGTACTTCACGTAATAAAATATCAGTAAAACCGGTATTTACCGCATAACAATGAGTC
>ERZ1066125.344-NODE-344-length-11688-cov-7.637153_pt1 | contig 11688 bp, 5 predicted proteins | sample MGYA00382772_ERZ1066125 | MGnify/ENA primary metagenome ERZ1066125 (study PRJEB33369, sample SAMEA5778355) | biofilm metagenome | biome: Industrial cooling water; feature: Water cooling tower basin; material: Biofilm | place: United Arab Emirates | collected...
GCCCCCTGTCGCCCCTCGACAAGGTCACCCTGCGCGAGATCGCGGCGTGCGCCGAACACGTGCATGCCCGGATCCAGAAGCAGGACAAGCCCGAGCTGAAGTTCCCGGACCGTTCGCTGCGCAACGCCCGCTACGACAAGAAGGACGGCTACTTCGTGATGGGCCGCTCCCGCGTCGAACGCACCCTGACGGTCAACACCGTGAAGTCGTTCACGCAGACGCTGAAGATGATGGCGCTGTCCAAGCAGCTCGTCGACGAGGACGACTTCGCCACCAAACGAGAAGCGTACTACGTGTCGAAGAACTGGGAGGAAGCGAAGTTCGACGAGCAGCCGGAGTCGGACGCGGCGATGGACGACATCGAGGCCTTGTTCTCCCTCGAAGGCGTGATGCGCGAACACCTGCGCTTCAAGGCCGACGAACACGGCGGCAAGGTCGCCGGGCAACTGGTGGTGCTCGACCGCGACCGCGATTCGGGCCGGGCCCTGCGCATCGACTGCACCGGCTTCGGCTCGGGTGCCTACTCGATTCCGACCTCGGTGGAACACCTGGGCTTCGAGACCAAGGCCAAGTTCGTGCTGGTGATCGAAACCATCGGCATGTTCGAACGCCTCTCGCAGCACAGCTACTGGAAGACCGCGAACTGCATCCTGATCGGCACCGCCGGCGTGCCGACGCGCGCCACCCGGCGCTTCGTGCGCAAACTCAGCGACGAGCACAAGCTGCCGGTCTACGCGTTCAACGACTGCGATCCCTACGCGTTCAGCAACATCTACCGCACGCTGAAGGTCGGCTCCGGCAACGCCGTGCACCTGAACCAGTTCTTCTGCGTGCCGCACGCCCACTTCCTCGGCGTGTCGCCGCAGGACATCGTCGACTACGAGTTGCCGACCCACGACCTCAAGGACGTCGACATCAAACGCGCCCAGGACATGCTGAAGAACGACCCGTTCTTCCAGGCGCACAAGGAGTGGCAACGGGCGATCGAGATGATGCTCAAATCCGGCAAACGCGCCGAGCAGCAGGCGCTGGCCAAGCACGGCCTGAACTTCGTGATCGAAGAGTACCTGCCGCAGAAGCTGAAGGACGCGCACAAGTTCCTGCCGTGAGCGGGGTGCCGTCTCCGGGGCCAGCTTGGTGGCCCTGAGGCGCAGGGCCGAACCCCGGACGCCATCGGGAATGGCGGCATTTCCATTGGCCGATCCGTGCGTTCCGTCGCCTTGCCGGCACACGCTTCGCCTGCACCCAATCCTCATGCGCTTCACCGCAATCATCCTCCCCTTGCTGGCCGGTTCCGCACTGGCCCAGCTTCCCGCCCCGACCCTGGTCGCGCGTGCCACGCCCCGCGCCGCCTGGACCGCGGTGACCTCGGCCGGTCTCAGCACCGGCGCCACCACCGGCACGCCGACGCCCAACGCCACGTTCCGCTGCGACAACCCAGGTGCGGCGAGCCAGACGCACCTCTACGTGTTCGGCGGCAGCCTCGGCAACAACACCGCCACCACGGCCAACGACCTGTGGGCGTTCGACGCGCTCGCCGGCACGTTCACCCAGTTGATCCCGGATGGTGCGGTGGGTTCGCCGGCGGCGCGCGGCCGCGCCTGCATCGCCTGGAATCCGCTGAGCCAGAAGGTGGTCCTGTTCGGTGGTGACACCCGCGGTGCGACACCGACCCTGCTGAACGACACCTGGGAGTACGATCCGTCCACCAACACCTGGACCAACCTGGTGACCGCGAACGCACCGTCGGCGCGGCGCTGGGCGGCCATGGCGTTCGACCCGGCCACCGGTGGCATGGTGCTGTTCGGCGGCGAAACGGCGATCCCGCCCGCCACCACGCCGCCGACGCCGCCCACCTACAGCAACGAAACCTGGCTGCTGCTCGGTGGCAACTGGCAGCAACTGACGCCCAGCACCACGCCGCCGGCGCGCTCCCTGCACAGCATGGTGACCCGAACCGACGCGTTCCAGGACGTGCTGCTGTGCGGCGGCAGCGACAACAGCATCCTGAACGCCAACAACGTGCTGGAGCAGATCCGCTTCCTCGACGTCTGGCGCTGGACCGGCACCGACTGGTCGCTGCTGAGCAACTTCGACGTGGTGTCGCAGACCGGCACCACCTTCCCGGCGTCCTCGCTCGGCAACCAAGCCGTCTACGATCCGCTGCGTTCGCGGCTGGTGCTCCAGGGCGGCAACGGCCATACCATCGCCAGCAACCAGATCTTCCTCTACGGCAGCAGCTACGGCGGCTCGCCGACCAACTACACCAGCGAGTTCGACAGCTTCACCAACAGCTGGACGATCTACGCCAGCCCGACCACCGGCACCACGCCGTTCAACAACAATGACGCGGTGATCGGCCGCATCAGCCGCTACTTCGGTGGCTTCGTCGCGGCGACCGGCAAGGTCTACAAGGCCTGTGGCCAGGATCCGGTGCGCAGCGGCAGCCGCCCCACCTACAGCGTCTACCAGTACCAGGCCACGGCCATGGCCACCGCCACCAGCTATGGCGCGGGCTGCACGGGCAGCGCTGGGCCGCTCGCGCTGACCGCCGACACCCTGCCGTGGACCACACGCACGTTCGCGGCCACCGGCACCGGCTACCCGGCGAACGCGCTGGCGTTCGGCCTGGTCGGCTTCGCCGCCACCAGCCTGCCGCTGAACTCCCTGAGCCCGTTGGGCGTGGCCGGCTGCGACCTGCTGGTCTCGGCGGACGTGTCGCTCTTGCTGCTGCCGACCGGCGGCAGTGTGGTGCAGACCATCGGCATGCCGAGCGGCACGGCCTTCGTCGGCACGGTGCTGCGCATCCAGCAGGTGGGCGTCGAGTTGAACCTGGCCGCCCAACCGACGGCACTCACCAGCACCAACGCGCTGGCGATCGCGATCGGCGCGCTGTGAGCGGCCGAACCCTGGCGCAGCCAGCGGCTGCGCCGGGACCTCGTCACCGACCCGCGCGCAGGGTCTCGAGCTGCGCCGCCGCGCGCTCGCGCAGTTCGGCGGACACGCCCTGGTCGAGGGCCAACAACTGCTCCAAGTGGCCGATCGCGGCCTGCCGCAGACCATTGGCGACCTCGGCCACGGCGAGCCCCCAGACCGCACGCGGCTCTTTGCCCTGGCACAGCTCGAACGCCCGCTGCGCCGCGGTGAGGGCGCGCGCGGCATCGGGCTGCGGCTGGTCGAGCAGGATCGCCGACAGTTGCCAGTGTGGACGCGCTTGCTGCGGCGCCAGTTCGACGGCCCGTTCGCAGTAGGGCAACGCCGCGTCGTGCCAGCCCCCGTCGGCCAGCGCGACGGCAACCGCGAGCCACTGCTTCCAGTTGCTCGAATCCGCCTGCAGGGCACGGATCTCGGCCACCGCGCTTTCCTGGCGGCGGCCGAGCCGGCGCAGCGCGCGGGCCGTGTGCTGCCACGGGGCCGCCTCGTTCGGCGCCAGCTTTGCCGCCACCGCGAACGACTGCAGCGCCGCTTCGGTCTCGCCCGCATCGGCGAGCACCAGACCGAGATTCTGCCGGGCACTGTAGGACCGCGGATCGAGTTCGGCCGCCTTGGCGAACGCCTCGCGCGCCTCACGCGGCTGGTCGGCCAGCAGGGCGGAGGTGCCGACCCGATTCCAGGCCGCGCCGTCGTTCGGCTGCACAGCCACCCACTGCCGGCCCGCAGCCAGCGCATCTTTGTAACGCTGCTGCTGGAACAGCACGTCGGCGAACTGACTCCAAGCCCTGGCATTGCCGGGGTCGGCGGCGAGTCCGGCGCGGTAGGCGCGTTCGCTTTCGGCGAGCTTGCCGGCGCGGAGCTGCAGCAAGGCCAAGGCCAGCTGGGCCTTCGGCGACTCGGTGAAATCGACCCCTTGCAGCAATTCGAGGCCACGCGCCACCGGGATGGTACTGGCGCAGACCACCGCAGCCACCTGCAGACCGCGGCTCTGCGGCATGGCCCCCTGGTAGGCCGCGAACGCAGCCGCGAACGCACCGCCATCCGCGGCCCGGGCGGCGGCGACCATCCACCAGAACAGAAAGGGAGCCCGCACCTCGCCGGCCATGGCCACCGCGGTGCCGAAGTGCCGGCACGCGGCGCGGAAGTGCGGCTCGGGCAGCACCCCGGCGATCGCGCGGGCATAGGCGGCGTTGCCCAGCACGAAAGCCTCGATCGCCGAGGTCGCAGACGCCTCCAGGAGTTCGCGGTCGTCGGGCGGTGCGGCAGCCAGCATGGCCAGCGCCAGGGCGCCGGCACGCTGCGCAGCGAACGGACGCAGCACGGTCTCTGCCGCCTCGCGCTGCCCGTCGCGCACCAGCAGCAGGGCGCGCACCACGGCAACTTCGAGATCCGTGGGTTCTTCGGGCAACCGCGCCAAGGCCGCGAGCCCACGCGGCGCCGCCTCCTCGGCATAGGCGAACCACGCCTCCCCCAGCGCGGCCTCGCGCTCAGCCGCCTGCTCGGCACGGGCGGCCACGGCCAATCGCTCCGCGTTTTGCGCTGCATGGGCGACCGACCAGGTCACCAAAGGTGCGGCGAGCAGCACCACCAACACCGCCGTCGCCCGCCACGGCTCGCGGCGCGCCCACCGCAGCGCGCGTTCGCCGAAGCCGGGTGCCCGCGCGCGCACCAGACCACCCACCTGCCAGGCGCGCAGATCGGCCAGGAACTCCGCCGCCGCGCCATAGCGCCGCGCCGGCTCCTTGTGCAGGGCTTTGGCGAGGATCGCCGCCAAGTCGTGGTCGGCCACGCCCTGGCGGCGCAGCGACGGCGGCTCTTCGGTCAGGATCGCCCGCAGTGTGGCCACCGAACTCGGCCGCGCGAACGGCCGCTTCCCGGTCAGCAGCTCGGCCAACACCACCCCGACCGACCACACGTCCGCGCGCGCATCGACCGCCTCGCCGCGCACCTGTTCGGGCGCTGCATAGTCGAGCGTGCCGAGGAACGCCCCGTCGGCAGTGACGCTCGGCAGTTCGCTGAGCTGGGCGAGCCCGAAGTCGGTCAGCACGGCGCTGCCGTCGTTGCGCACCAGCACGTTGCCCGGCTTGACGTCGCGGTGCACCAGGCCCTGGCCATGGGCGTGCACCAGGGCTTCGAGCACCTGGGCGACCAGGGCCACCGCCGCAGTTGGCGGAGCGAACTGCGCGGCGCACCGGTGCAGGGGCGCACCCACCACCAGCTCCATGGCGAACCAATGCTGCTCGCCCTCGGCGCCGAAACCGTAGACCTCGACCACGTTCGGGTGGCGCAGGCGCGCCATCGCCGACGCCTCGCGGCGGAACCGCGCCACGGCCCCCGGGCTCGCGGCCAGAGCCGGCGCCAGCACCTTGAGCGCCACGCGGCGGTCCAGAGTGCGCTGCCAGGCTTCGTAGACGATGCCCATGCCGCCGCGGCCGAGTTCGCGGACCAAGCGGAAATCGCCGAGCACGCGTTCCGCCGCGCCGTCGCCGCCGGCAGCCGGCGCGGCAGCAGGCGCCGCACCGGCACCTTCGAGCAGGGGCTCGAGCAGGTCCCGCAGGTCCGCATGCGCATGCAGCAGCTCGGCGGGATCGCGCCCCGCTTCACAGTGCCCGACGAACAGATCCAGGGCGCGCTCGAGGCGTTCGGCCGAATCCGGTGCACCACGCCGCGTGTCGCCGTCCAGAGGTTCAGGCCCCGGCATCGTCGCCTCCACCACCCTCGGGCACCTGACCCTGCCGCAAGCGCAACATCGCCTGGCCAAGGCGGGCCACGGCCCGGTTCCAGCGCATGCGCACGGCATCCGGCGCCAAGCCCAGTTCGGCCCCGATCTCGGCGAACGGCCGCTGTTCGTAGTCGCGGCGCAGGATGATCTTGCGGTCCTCCGGCTCGAGCAATTCGAGCGCCAGCCGCACCCAGGCGCGCCGCTCCTCGCGCACCGCCCCGCGGCTCGGCGTGCTCGTCAGCATGGCGCCCGACTGCAGGTCGAGCACGCTGTCGCTGGGCATGCCGGCGGTGCGCGCGAGGTCGCGGCGCTTGGCGCGGAACCAGTCGTGTTTGTCGCGCAGGGTGTTCTCGAGCACGCGGGCCAGGAGGGCGCGGAACTGCCCTTCGTCCCGCACCTGGAACCGCGGTGCGTCGCGCAGGAAGTCCAGCAGGGCGTCCTGCAGGTAGTCGGCCGGATCGCCGAGGCCGCGCAGGAAGGCGCCGCAGCGCCGTTCGACGTGCTGTTGCAGCCATGGCAAGGTCGCTTCGACGAGCGCCGCCAGCGCCGCCGCGTCACCGCGGTGCCAGCGCTGCAGCAGGTCGTGGATCGACGGGGGGACCGCCATGGTCCACAAGGTTACCCTACGACCGGGCGCAACCATGCCCCGTCGGTCGCGGGAGGTTCGGGGCGGTGGGGCGAGGTGGTTCGGCATCCGTTGCTGTACAGCGGCAAAGGCCGCGGTAGCGAACCGGACAGGGCGGCGCGGGGGGCGGGCTTGCCGCCGGCGCCAGCTCTCGGCGGCTTCGGCTGGGAGGCTTCGACGTGCCAAACACCGCCAGGGGCCGTGACCCATCGCGATTGGCGACCAGAGCCCCCCGTACCAGGCCCATGCGAGGGGGAACTCAGCACCCAGTCCGCGGCCAGGCGAAGCTAGGCAGCCCGCTTGCCCCGGCGCCGAACCGCCCTCCCCCAAAATAACCGTGCCATCCGCACGAGGGCGTGGATCACGGCCACCAGGCCCGACCCCGGCGCCAAGACGACGTGGTACGCCACCAAGTGCTTCCGCGGCCGCGGCACCGGTGCGCAGAGGCTTCGGCGGGGTGAGTGGCGAACGCACCAGCAACCTGTCGCCGAGAAGATCTTGAGGAATCGGTGTTCGGTCGGCTCGAGCAGCGGTGTTCCTCGGAGTGGAGCCATTGGCTCCCTCCCCGACCAACAACCAAAATGAAAGCCAACCCGATCTCTGTGCGACGCATCTGCGCTTCCCTGACCCTGCTGGCCGCCATCGCCGCGCCAAACACCGGCCTCACGGCGCAGATCGGCACCGGTGTCTACCGCACGGTCTCCGGCTCTGCCACCCGCGAGTACGGTAACCAGTATCTCGGCGGCTCGATCACCGTCAACGCCAGTGCGCAGGTGTTCGACAGCCGGATCGCCTCGACCTACGACTACGCGCGCGCGGTGCTGCGCGGCGCCGCGACGGTCAAGGTGCTCGGCCGCGAACTCGACGTCACCGACACCAGCGCGCTTGCCCTCGTGCGCGGCTCCGGCATGGACAGCGCCGCGGTTCGGCGCGAGTTCTTCGGCTTCGCGACTGCGGAGCGATCGACCGCAAGTGGGCGCGTGGCACTCGCCGACTCGCTGACGATGAATTCGCCCACCTACCGGCAGAACATCCAGCTGATCGGTCCAGTCCACATCGAAATCCGCGCTCACGCCAACCTCAACCTGGCCTGCAGCGTTGCGGCCAATGTGGATCCCCTGCTCAGGGTTGCGTCGGTGAGTGGCTCCATCCGCACCTGGGCGAGCGGCAGCGCCAGTGCGGCGCTGAGTGTGTATGTTGCCGAGGGGGGCATCGAGTTCCGCGGCCGGTTCGCCGAAGCGGTGGTTCGTGGTGATGTCACCGCCCGGCTCCGCGGCCAGGCGTCGGGCACCGGTGGTTGGTCGAAGTCGTCCATCGACCTGCGTCTGCGGGCCTACGCACGGGTCCGCAAGTTCTGGACGCTGACTCCTTTGGCATGGGCGACCACGTCGCGCACGCTGGCCCGCTACCAGAGTGGTGCGGAGTCGAGGACCTGGTTCTAAGCCGATCCCAAACCGCCGTCGATCCGCACGGGTCGACGGCATTGCACGGAGAGACTGCCATGAGCTCTAACGCCCGCCGCTGTCTGGTCGTGGTCTGCACAGTTGCCCTCACGACCATCCTCGCCCTGTGCCTCTACCCCTCGGCCCCGCCAGTCCCTGCCGATGTTGTGTCGATTGCGAACGCTTCGCGGTCGGTGCCCACGGCGGCTGCCGCGGATGTCGTCGAGGACCTGCACCAGCGGGTCGCCACCCGCACTGGGGATCGGCTGCACCTCGACCTTCGGCTGGCGATGCAACTGGGGGATCGCGATGACGCCGCGCCGCCACAACGCCTCGAGATCCACCATCGAGGCACACTGCTGCTGGTCGTGCCGGAGGTCGAAGGCGCCTTACTGGCCCAAGTGGCGCGTTTCGCCGACATCGACACCGCGATCACCGGCATGGCTGCGGACGCTCCCGCTCGCGCGCAGATGCTGCTCGACGAGCGCCCGTTCGTAGTGCTGCGGGGCGCCGATGGCGTCGTTGTCGGCTACCGCTTTGCCGCGGACCTCGCCGAGCCACAGCGCAACTCGGCCCGCGCCGTGATCGCAGCGCTGACCTTCGCCATCGCGCCGCTGCCCGCAGCCACCTGGACCCGTAACGAACCCGACGCCAACGGCATGCGCGAGCACGACTACTCGCGCGACCCACGCACACCGGAACGCATCGTCCGCCGCCTCGGCGCCCTCTCCGGACGCCCCGACCTGCGGATCGACCGCGCCCAGGCCCGTGCCGAATGGAGCGACTCTGGTCTGGAGAGCGTGACGGTCGACGAGGCCTGGTGCGCCACGGCTGCCGACGGCCTGTTCGTCGCTATTGGCAGCACCCAGGGTTCGCTGCGGCGGACTGCGAGTGCCGTCGACGCGAGCCTGGTCCTGCACCAACTGGCGACCCAGGCGATGGTCGATGCCCCGGCGATGGGTTCGCCGACCGGCGACCCGACAGTTGCCGAACGGGCGGAGCAGGAGCGCTGGCAGCAGGAGCTTGCGACCGTCGACCTGACGCAGGCTCTCGCCGACCTCCGTCTGGTCCTGGACGGCGAACCGGCCGTCATCCACGCAGCATGGGAACGGCTGAGCTGGCTGTTGGCGCTCCGGCCCGAGGCGGTCGCCCAGGTCATGGCCATGCTGGCGACCTCGGAGCTGCCGGCAGAACTGGCAGCGCGCCTGATCACCGCGCTCGGCGCCGCCCGTTCAGCAGAGGCCCAGCAGGCGCTGTTCACGCTGCTGTCGTCGATCCAGCCCGGCCACGCCGAAGTGGCGGCGATGGCGTTCCTGCAGGTGGATCATCCCGATGCCGCGTTGCTCGATCGTCTGCTCGCGCATCTGCCGGCCAACGCTGGTCTGTCCGAAGCTACCGCCACGCTGCTGCGCGTCAGCGGCGCCCTCGCCGGCCGCCTGGCGGACCCGACGGCCGCGGTCGAGCGGCTGCTCGCCCTGCAGAGGCGGCTGCAGCCCGGCGACCGCCTCGCATGGTACACAGCCCTTGGCAACACCGGCCGACGCGAAGTGTTCCCAGCACTGACCGTGGCGGCGGCGGAGGCCGATCCCGAGGTCCGGGCCAATGCCGCGCACGCACTGCGGGGGATTCCTGGTGAGGACGTGTCGACGCTGCTCCTAGCGCTGGCGACCTCGGATCCGGACGGCGAAGTGCAGCTCGCTGCGATCGCAGCGCTAGGCCTTCGCGAGGATCGGGTCAGCCTCCTGGCACTGCAAGAACTGGCGAGCGCCGGCGCGGCCGCGCCCCTTCGGATCGCGGCGCTGGAGGCGCTGGCGCGCAGGCGTTCGCACCGGCCGGACGTGCGAGAACTGATCGACCGGCTGGTTGGCGATCCGGATGCGGCGGTGGCGCGGGCGGCGCGGGAACTGCAGCAGGCGCGTGGGTGAAACTGTGCGACGGGGCGGCTCAACGACGCATCAGCCGCACCGGCCGGAAGCCGATGTTGTTGCCAGTGCTGCCGATCTCGTTCCTGCTCCGCGAAGCCGACCGTGCGGCAGTCGCCGGATCCTGAAAGCTGCCGCCGCGGCCGACACAGGTGCCGTTGGCAGGCTGCGCGCGCAAGCCGTCACCATCCCGACATGCGGCGGGGTCCGACGCATAGGCGTCCTGGCAGATCTCCCAGACATTGCCGGGCATGTCGAACAGCCCATAGCCGTTGGGCTGGAACGTACCGACCGGTGCCGGGTTGGTGTAGTGATCGCTCCATGCCGCGGGAATGCCACGGTGCGAGCTGTCATTTGCACCGGCGTCACTCACGTTGGCGAACCCCTCCAGCGTCTCTACGGCTCTTCCGGTCGACCATGGCGTGGTCGTGCCGCCGCGGCAGGCGAACTCCCACTGCGCTTCGGTGGGCATCGCCATGCCCCAAGGTTTCACAAGTTCGTTGCACATGGTCCAGGTGACCGATTCGACCGGATGCGTCGGACCAACCGCCACCGCATCGCCGGAGTATTTCACGCCCAGCCCGTTGCGTGAGGGACTCGCTCCCGCAGCTTCGCCATCCCACAGGCGCAGCCACTGCGCCCGTGTCAGTTCGTGGCGAGCGATCCAGAACGGATCGAGGCGGACACGAATCGGCGTCTCGTCGTGCTCAGCGAACCTGTCGTAGCATGGGGCGGCAGGGTCCTTGCTCTGCGCCCCCATCCAGTACTCTCCGCCGGGCACCAATACGAACACGACGCCCGTGCTCTCCGCAACCTCCATGCTGCCGTCCGGGCGATGCACGGGAATCGGCAGTTGCAGCGGATCGGTCTGACCGTCCCACGCCGAGCGCAGATCGTAAAACTCCCACAGCCTGGTCCGCGGGTTCATGCCGATCGGTACCAGACCCATCACGTTCTGCTCGCGCAGGTCGAACTGCACACCGGCGTAGTCCCGGCTCGCGACCTCGCCATCGGCACGCGCGATTGCAGCGCGCGCATCCTCCCATGTGTGTCTGGCCCCGGGGTGAGACAGGGTCGCTGCGCGCACCCACATCGCCCACCTGCGACGGCGCTCGATTCGTTCGTTGGTCTCGGCCAGATCGTCCAGGCCGTACATCGCCAACCTCAGTGCATCGGCCATGAACTGTTCGGTCGGTTCCTCATGCCGCCATGCACGCCGTTCGGCGATGAGCGGTTCCAACTCGGCGGCCATGTCCCGGACGTGAGCGATGTACGCAGCCATCTTGCTGCCGACCAACGCAATCTTGGCCCGCTCTTGTGCCACCCACTCTCCGATCTCCGATGAGGCGTTGCTCGGGTGCACAACGGCTTCTTGCATCACGCTCTCGGACTCCCTGTCCAGGCCGACGGTGAACAGCGCCACGGCCAGCGTCGTCAGGCATTCTACCTCCCCAGCAGTCCCTCTTGCCTTTGCGACGGCGGCACGCGCGTAGGCCAGGCCTAGCAGTTCCTGACCCCGGATCCGCCAAGGATCGTCCCCGAGAGCAACCCGGTCCCAAGCTTTCGTATCCAGTTCCCCCGCCGCCAACTGCGCTTCCCCTGGAGGCAGATCCGGAGCCACTGCGTCGGCGCGCCCATGGCGTACCGCCTCGGCTCGCTCGAGCGCTGCGATCCACGTCGCCAGGCGCTGGCGGCGTTCCAGGAGCGGCTTCAGACGGGCGTCGGACTCGCGATCCTGACTCACCCTCGGCAGGGCGCGCGAACGCAGGTCGGCCAGGGCCTCTTGCACCACTGGACGTTGCCGGAGCAGCTCCGCCGCGGTCGCCAGCCACGCATCCAGATCCGGCAGCCGCTCCGGAACTGCGGGATGGAGCACCGCGGCAGCCGCGACGGCCTCACTGCAACGGGGAGCAATCGAGATGCGCGCGATTTCGGTCGTTTTCCGCAGCAGATCCGCCGCTTGCACCACCTCCCGGCCAATGAAGAACAACGCCAACGCCAGCAACGCAGCCACTGCCGTGATGCGCGCGCGGTTGCGGCGCA
>ERZ1066125.348-NODE-348-length-11487-cov-7.972183_pt1 | contig 11487 bp, 7 predicted proteins | sample MGYA00382772_ERZ1066125 | MGnify/ENA primary metagenome ERZ1066125 (study PRJEB33369, sample SAMEA5778355) | biofilm metagenome | biome: Industrial cooling water; feature: Water cooling tower basin; material: Biofilm | place: United Arab Emirates | collected...
ACGCGGACGACGCGGTGCAAGAGACGTTCGTCGACCTGCTGCGCGGCATCCACTCGTTTCGCGGCGAGTCCCGGCTCACCACGTGGCTGTTTCGCATCGCGATCCGCGCCGCGACGCGCCTACGCAACCGCAGTGCGAAGTGGCACCGCGAAGGGCTGGACGCGGCAGACCTGCCGGGAGACGACGATCCCGTGGCCCACGCTGCCGATCGCGAGAACGCCGCCCGGCTGCTGGCCGCGATCGCGGCACTGCCGGCGGCGCAACGTGCGGTGGTGGGTTTGGCGGCGATCGAGGGCATCGCCCACGCCGAGATCGCCGACGTGTTGGGCATCCCGGTGGGCACGGTGGGTTCGCGGCTGCACGAAGCGCGGGACCGCCTGCGCGCCTTGCTGGCGGTGCGGCGGGAACCGAGTTGAGTGCCGAGTGGGGACGGTCCGATCGCGGTGAGGAGAAGCGACGTCCGGGTCACCGCCGGAGCGCCAGCTTGCCGAGCCGGCGACGGGCCGCCCGTTCGGGCGTATCCTCGACTGGCGGTGTTGTTTCCCGCAGGGGTGGGCACCCGTCTTGCGCCAAGCTCTCGAGTACTCTGGGTGCCGCGCCGACGTCTTCGAGGGCCTGCACCAACGAGTTGGTGTCCCACGCATCGACCACTGAGCGAATGTCCAGATCCCCGGTCTCCGTGAGGCCGGCGGACCGCCAGCGCGCGGGTGGGATCGTGTGGCGTTGCGCCACGACCGCCTCCAGGTCGTCGGGCTGCAGGCGTTCGATCGCGAACAGCGCCGCGGTGGTCGCAAGAGTTTGATGGCCCCTGACGCCACGGGCGAGGCCTGCGCGCAGGGTCGCTTCGAGAGTGTTGCCCAGTGCGCGGTCCCCGACCAGCTCCTTGGCGCATTTGCGGAGGCCGTGCAGGGCCCACAGCCCCGTGGCCGCATCTCGGTTGCCGACCAGCGTGGCCAACGGTTCGGCAGCGGATGCACCCATCGTGGCCAGCCAAGCAGCTGCGCGGTGGCGGAGAGTGTGCTCGAGCTGCGAGTCGAGGGCCAGTTCGAGAAGTGCCTGCCTGGTCTGCGGGTCGGAACGACCAGGAAAGCCGCGTACTTCGAAGACCGCCCAAGAAGTCGTCAGCCCGGCGCGGATGGCGTGGGGGAGTTGGTCAGGCTGCAGACGAACCCATGCGCTCCACACCGCGGCGCTGGGTTCTGGGCTCGCGTGCAGGAGGCGTTCGACGGCCGGGGTGAGACCTGCCAACGGCTGGCAGTACTGGGCCACGAACCGAGCGGCATCGTCGGCCCGGTGGCCGGCAGTGGCGTCCAGTTCCTTCAGGAGCAGACGCTGCACAGCGGGTTCGGCGCAGAAGTTGTGGTCGCGTTGCCACAGGCGTAGCCGCGTGAGGCGCTGCGCCTGGGTCTGCGGGCGCAACACTGCCAGCGCCACGGCGAACAGTTCTTCGGCGAGTGGTTGCTGTCGGTAGGTGTCGAGAACTGCCTGGGTGAGCCAGGGCAAACAGTCGCCAGAGGCGCCGAGCAGGGCGGCGAGACAGGCATCGTCTTGCCGCGCCGCCTCGGCCAGACAGGCCCGGGAGGCGCGGGCGGGTCCTGCACTCGGACCGTTGGCGGTCGCCAGCAGGCGCGCAAACGTCGCCGGAGCGATCGGGGTGGCGATCGGTGCCCGTAAAGCACCCACCACGATGCCGAAGTCCGCTTCTGGGCAGGTGGCGAGATGGGCCTGGAGGAGTGCCGCAGCGCGGCTCCGCGCCGTTCCGGCGAGATTCCAGGCAGCGAGCGCGGCGCCGCAGCGTTGGCGCTGGTCGGCGTCTTCGCTCTGCAGGCCCTCGGCCACGGCTTCGATTGCGGCGATCACTGCCGCGCCGTCGCGATGGGCGAGCAAGGTGCCGAGAGCCACTGGGGCGAGCTCCGGGTCGTGGCGGAAGATGATGGCCACTTCGCGCAGAGCCGGCGCGCCGTGTTCGGGGGCGAGATCCTGAAGCGCGAGAAGCGCCGCGCGCCGCAACGGCAAGGCGGTGTCCGGCGCGAGCAGGCCGCGAAGGTCGGCACGGCCTTCGGCACCGAGCCGCGACAGGACGCGGGTACCAGCCTGGAGCAGCCGCTCCCGCCGCTCCCCCTGCTCCCCTGCAGCCTTGTCGTGCAGGTGGGTCGTGAGCATCTCGCGTGCCGGCGCCCCCAAGGCGGCGCACAGTTCACAGGCCAAGGCGAACTCCGCGGGTTCGGTTGCTCGAGTTGCTGTTTCGACGGCGAGTTCGAGGTTCTCCCGACTGGTTGGCAGTCCGGCATGCAGCAACACCAACAGGGCCAGGACCTGTGGCGTGCAGGGCATCACCAGATCGCCCGGCGTTCGCGGCACGAAGTCGGCGACGGCAGGGATGCGTTCGATCGCTTGCAGCACGGCGCCGTTGTGCAGGTCCATCTGCATGGTCCGCCTGGTAGGCAAGGCCGCCCAGGTGAAGGGACCGCTCTCGTCCGCCAATTCCCACAGGCCATCGAACTCGGCCGCCGTCAGATGGCTCGCTCTCGCGCATGCCTGCGCTGCCGCAGCATTGCGGCGTCGCCAATCGACGTCACGCAGGCCGTCGAGCAACGGCGATTGCGCAGCGACCACGCCGACCCAGAGCAGCCATAGGGAGAGAGTTACGAACCCGCGCACTCCGCCACAGTACTCCGAACTCGCCAACGGTTACCCGAAATCCACCCTACCACGCAAAGCAGCAGCTCAATCGAACCGCCACGGCTGGTTGTGCATCGGCAACGAACGCAGGTCGGCCCCGCGCAGCAGGGCGAATCGCTGCCGCAGTTCGTCCAGCGAGTCGCCACCGAGCTTCTCCAGCAACGCGTCGGCGAGTTCGAGCGCCAACACCGCTTCGGCGATCGGCACGGCGCGCGGCACCTGGCAGATGTCGCTGCGTTCGTAGCGCGCGGCGGCGGCCTGTCCGGTGGCGAGATCGACCGAATCCTGCGGAGTCAGGGTCGACGCGATCGGCTTCAAGGCCGCGCGCAGCACCAGGGGCGCGCCATTGCTGATGCCCCCTTCGAGGCCACCGGCGCGGTTGGTGCGGTGGCGCAGGACGCCGTCGTGCACTTCGAGCGCGTCCTGAGCCGCGGTGCCGAAACGCGTGGTGACGGCGAAGCCGACGCCGAACTCGACGCCTTTGACCGCTGGAATGCTGCAGAGGGCGGCGGCGCAGCGGGTGTCGAGCCGGCGATCCCAATGCACATGGCTGCCGAGGCCCGGAGGCAGGCCCCAGGCGGCGACTTCGATCACCCCACCGAGCGTGTCGCGCGCGGCGATGGCGCCCTGCACCGCGGCGCGTAGCGGCTCGACCGCCTCGGGCACGGGACAACGCACGTCGTTCTGCTCGGCGCTGGCGCAGCGGGCCGCGTAGACGGCGCCATCGGGGCTCGGCTCGCCGAGTGCCGCCGCGGCGGTGCCCAGGCTCACCACATAGCCACCGAGGTGGATGCCGAACTCTGTGAGCAGTTGTTTGGCCACGGCGCCGAGCGCCACGCGCATCGCCGTCTCGCGGGCGGAAGCGCGTTCGAGGCCGAAGCGCAGGTCGGGATAGCCGTACTTGACGGCGGCAGTCAGGTCGGCGTGGCCGGGCCGCGGCACGGTCATCGGCGGGATGTCGCGGTCGCGCCAGTGGGCGTGGTCGAGGTTCGCGAGGGTGAGGGCCATGGGTGCGCCCGTGGTGCGACCGGCGAGCACGCCTGCGGTGATCTGCACCTGGTCGCGTTCGATGCGCATGCGGCCGCCGGCACCGAAGCCGCGTTGGCGCCGCGCCAGCTCGCGGTCGATGGCCGCGGCGGAGACGGGCAGGCCGGCCGGCAGTCCTTCGAGGATCCCGGTGAGTCCGGGGCCGTGCGATTCGCCGGCGGTCAGGAAACGCAGTCGCGCCATCCGGCCGAGTCTAGCGGCGGGATGGCGCGTTCGTGCCGCTGGGGCGGGACAGCTGCCGCAGAGACGCTGCAGCGGGCTGGATGGATCGTCTCGCCCGAAGCGGTTGCCCGCGTTGCAGCGGCTCCCGTGAGCTCGAGAGGTGTGCCGCCCGCAACCGCGGGCGGGACACCTCAGAACACTTCGATCATGGTCGGCGTGCTGGCTTCGATGGTGCCGGCGCTGGTGATCGTCACCCCCTGGAACACCAGGTCACAGGCGAACGGGATCACCGGGCTGGTGTAGGTGGCGAAGCCGCCGGGGACCGTGTTCATGAAGTTCGGCGCCAGGTAGTAGTCCGGGTGGCCGAGCAGACCCCAGACGAACGGGCTGGAGGGCGCGACCACGCCGGGGCCCATCGGCGCGAAGGTCAGGAACACCCAGCCCATGAAGCCGGGCGTGTTGAAGTCGATCTGCGCCGCGGTGCCGATCGGAATCTGGTGCACCACCGATTCCGCCGTGTAGGTGAACAAGCGGGTGCTGGCCAAGGCGTTCACGTAGCTGGGAATGCCCGTCGAGGCGCTGGGCGGCAGGAGGCCGAGCTGGTTGCCGAGGGTCGGGCCCGAGCCGCACGAAGTGCCCAATGCAGCGCAGGTCGAAGTGTGGATCTGGCCGCCGGCGGCGGTGGTCAGGATCGCGCCGCCGGTCAGCGATTCGGTGCTGAACAGCAGCGTCGGCACGAACAGTGGCACGCCGAGGCAGGTGGGCACCACGGTGCCAGCGGTGCTGGTGAAGTCGATGTCGAGCGACTCGGTGTCGATCGCAGTCGAGACGCAGACGCCGAACCGGTTGGTGACCAGTGCATTGGCCACGAACGCATCCATCTGCGCTTCGGTGTAGACGACCACGGCGCTGTTCGGCAGCACGCCGCCGATCGTACCGGCCGCACTCAAGGTGTAGGCCGCCGGCGGGATGCAGAACACGTCCCCGTCGCGCAGCAGGGTCGGGCCGCCGCACGGCGAACAGACGATGTCGGTGTCGAGCGACAGATAGAGGCCGTGGTTGGGACCGAACGCGGCGGCGTCGACGTCGATCGGAGTGGTGAGCGGCAGACCGAGCGCCTGGTTGATGGACTCCATGCGGATGAAGTACTGCACCCGGCCGTCGCCGGCGGTGTTGCGCACGATCCGACCGATGTCACCGGGGCGCAGGCCGGCTCCGCCGCTGATCGTGGTGCCGAGCGGGACGCTGGGCGAGTACCAGATGGTGCGGGCGTTGGGAACGGTCGAACCGGCGGCACCAAAGCTGGAGAGCAGCGCGTCGATCGAGCCCATCAGGTTGGGCTCCCAGTAGTTGTTGTCGTTGTCCTCGTCGCCGGCCATGGTCATCAGGGCCGAACGTGGCACCCACTTCTCGGCGAGGCGCGGGCACGGGAACCCGGGCAGGCCGACGATGTCGTTGGGGTGCAGATCGCGCAGCACCGTGCCGCCGCTGCCGCTCAGCGTGCGTTCGTTCTGCGAAGTGGTGAACAAGAAGTCGAAGCCCTGGGCCGGCAGATGGCTGGCGGCGAACAGGACGGCAACGGACAGCAGTTTCGAGGTGTTCATGGGCGTTGGTTGGGTGGGTGTTCGCCCGGCAAGAGCCGTTGCGGCCCAAGCGCACGCAACGAACCCCGGATTTTCGGCGCTCCCCGCGCCGCAGCGGTCCGTACCGTGGCATTGGTCGTGCGCCGACCCCCCGATACCATCGCCGGATGGCATTCCTGCGCTGGCTGGTGGTCGTGCTGGGCGGTGCCCTCCTGGGCGTGGGCTTGGCGCTGCACGGCCAGGTGGCTCTGGCGCGCCACATGCAAGGCCGGGTCGACCAGACGTTCGTGGTGTGGCGCTGGCTCGGCAAAGCGACCTTCGCCTTCCAGGGTGGCGAAACGCGCATGGCGTTGGCCATGAAGGAAGTTCCCGAAGAAGCGCTGGTGGCCTCCGACCGGGCCGCCTGGGTGCTGGTGGGCGTGGGCGGCATGGTGGCGCTCACCGGGCCGTTGCTGCGGCGCGCGGCGCGCCCGACAGGCCGGCGCACGGGCCAATAGCGGCCGCCACGGCCTTTACTCCGGCCGAGCCGGCGGGCACGTTCGGGGGCGTGACCAGCTACCAGACCCTGGAAGTCGCGCGCTCGGGCGCAGTCCTGCAGATCCGGCTGAACCGCCCCGAAGTGCGCAACGCCTTCAACGGCGTGCTCGTCGAAGAGCTGCAGGCCGCCTTCGGTGCGGCCGACGCCGCGGACGACGTGCGTGTGGTGTTGCTGTCGGGCAACGGCAAGTCGTTCTCGGCTGGTGCCGACCTGTCCTGGATGCAGGAGCAGGCCCAGCTCGCCGAAGCGGAGAACCAGCGCTCGGCGGAACGCATGGCGCGCATGTTCCTGGCGATCGCGCGCTGCCGGAAGCCGGTGGTGGCGAGCATCCACGGCCATGCCCTGGGCGGCGGCACCGGTCTGACCGCGGCGGTCGACCTCGCCTTCTGCACCGAGGACTGCCTGTTCGGCCTCACCGAAGTGAAGCTCGGCATCGTGCCCGCGGTGATCTCGCCGTTCGTGATGCAGAAGATCGGCGCCGGCCGCGCCCGCACCCTGTTCCTGACCGGTGAGCGCTTCGACGGACGCGAAGCCGAACGCATCGGCCTGGTGCAGCGCGCCGTGGCCGCCGAGGTTCTGGACGGGGTGGTGCAGGCCGCCGTGCACGAACTGCTCGGTGCCGGGCCGTGCGCCGTGGCCAGCGCCAAGTCGCTGATCGCCGCGGTCGACGGACTGAGCCTCGAAGCCGCGATCCCGGTGACTTCGCAGTGGATCGCCAAGCTGCGCAGCACGCCGGAGGCCCGGGAAGGGTTCGCCGCGTTCCTGGGCAAGCGCAAGCCGGGGTGGCTGCTGTGACCGAGCAGCGCTGGATCTGGGCACTGGTCGGGGCCGCTTGGCTGGGCGCTGCCTGCCAGAGCGAACGAACGGCGGCAGCTGCGGCGCCGCCCCAGGCACCGGCGAGCGCGGCCGAACCGGAGCTGGCGGCGCGCTGCACGGCTCTGGCGGAACGCGCCCTGGTCGACAACCAAGCCATCGTCTTGCTGCGTGGCCTGCTCGACGCGGCCCCCAAGCGCCTGTCCGGTTCGCCCGGCTACGAAGCCGCCGTGCGTTGGGGCCTCGACACGATGCGTGCCATCGGGCTCGCGAACGTTCGCACCGAACCGGTGCTGGTGCCGCACTGGGAGCGCGGTGTGGAGCAGGCTGCAGTGGTCGGTCCAGGCGGCATGCCGCTGCGCGTGACCGCGCTGGGTGGCAGCATCGCCACTCCCGAAGGTGGCCTCGAGGCCGAGCTCATCGAAGTGCGTTCGTTCGAAGAACTGGCCAGCCTCGGCGCACGTGCGCAGGGCAAGATCGTGTTCTTCAATCGGCCGATGCCACGCCATCTGCGGCGCACCGGCCAAGCCTATGGCGAAGCCGTGCCACAGCGCAGCAATGGCGCCATCGAAGCCGGCAAGGTCGGTGCCGTGGCCGCGCTGGTGCGCTCGATGACCACGGCGATCGATGGCTTCCCGCACACGGGCGCCATGCACTACGACCCGTCGATCCCCTCGGTGCCGGCCGCAGCGGTGGCGACCGCCGACGCCGAGGCGCTGGCGGCCCGACTGCGGCAGGGGCCGGTGCGGGTGCGCCTCGAACTCGGCTGTCGGACCCTGCCGGACGTGATGTCGGCGAACGTGCTCGGCGAGCTGCGCGGCAGTGAGCACCCGGAGCAGATCGTGGTGATCGGCGGCCACCTGGACGCCTGGGATCTGGGCCGCGGCGCCCACGACGACGGCGCTGGGATCGCCCACGTGCTCGAAGCGGCGCGGCTGCTGCGCGCCTGTGGCATCGCGCCGAAGCGCACCATCCGGGTCGTCCTGTTCGCCAACGAGGAGAACGGCCTGCGCGGTGGCGAGGCCTATGCCAAGGACCACGCCGAGGAGCTGCGCCACCACGTGGCGGCACTGGAGACCGACGGTGGCGGCTTCACGCCGCTGGGCTTCTCGTGTTCCCTGCGCGACGAAGCCGCCGCCGCGATCCGCCGCCGTTTCGCGCCGTTGCAGGACCTCGGCGCGGGGCTGTTCGCCACCGGCTCGGGCGCTGGCGGCGCGGACATCGGGCCGCTGCACCGCGCGGGCGTGCCTTGTTTCGGTCTGTGGGTCGACGGCCAGAAGTACTTCGACTACCACCACACCGCGCAGGACGACCTCCCGGCGGTGCACGAACGCGAACTGGCCCTCGGTGCCGCGGTGGTCGCCTACGCGGCGAGCGTGCTCGCCGACCAGTGACCGTGCGGGCGGCAAGCGCCAGAGTCGCGCGGAGCCGCGCCGCTCAGTGTTTGACCCGCAAGCGTGCCAGGGCCTCGACCAGCACCGGATCCCCGGCAACGAACTGCTCGGGAGTGGTGGCGACCGGCAGGTGCGGTGCGATGCCTTCGCCTTCGAAGCAAGTGTGGTCGGCGCGCAGCGCCTGCCAGCTGGGCAACAGCACGGTGAGACCTTGGTTCAGGGCGTGGGCACGGGGGTTGCCGGAGCTGCCGAACGAACGGGCACCGACCAATACCGCATTGGGCGCCTGCTGCATCATCAGCAAGAACGCCTCCGCACTGCTCATGTTGTGCGGCCCCATCAGCACCGCCACCGGCCCGTCGAACAGTTCCGGCTCGGCGTTGGCGCGCACCGTGCGCTCCTGGACGTCGCGAAAGCCGCGCTCGGCCGCCGGGTCGCGCAGACGGTGGGCGGCGTAGACCCGTTCCCCGCGCACGAAGAAGCCGGCAAGACGGGCCGCCAGGGCCTCGTCACCACCACCATTGGTGCGCAGGTCGAGCACCAGGGCTTTGCAGTCCTTGGCCTTGGTGAGGCAAGCCAACCACAGGTCGAACTCGTCGCGCAGTTCGCGGGCGAACGAGGGCACCAGCAAGTAGCCGACGCCGTCGTCGGTGCGCCCCCACAGCCCGAGCCGTCCGACCCGCCGCAGCGCCGGCATCTGCTTCTGCAGGCCGCGCATGTCGAAGTTGCCGGCGATCGCGCGCTGGTACGTGGGCAGCAGGCTGTCGCCCCAACGCACGGTGATGTGCGGGTCCTGTGCCGCCCCGAGCAGAGTGGCGACGCGCAGGGCCAGCGCCGCGGCGGACGGCGCATTGGCCAGTTCGGCGGCCTGTTCGCGCTCGAGCTCGGCCCAGTCGACGCCGAGCCGATCTCGATACGAGTAGTGGTCGCGCAGAGCCGCGAACAGGCGATTGCCAGTGGCTTCCCCGACCCCATCGGCCAATGCCGTGCCGCGCGTCGCGAAGCGCCAGGGCGTGGTCGGCAGGGCGACTCCCCGCGCGGTGCGAAAGCCCGAACTGTTCGGGCAGGCGAGGTCCATCAGGTACACACGCTCCGGCTGCAGTTCGACTTCGAGCACGAACGTCTTCGCATCGCGCCACCGGGTCGCCAGCACCTTCGGAAACGTGCTGCCACCGCCGCACACGGCGTGCACGCTGGTGTCCATGTCCTGATCGAAGGTCACCTCCAGAGCCGCGGTCTGGGCCGCATCGACGTCGACGGCGAGATGCGGTGGTTTGGTGGTCGCCGTGGGCTGCTGCGCATGCAGGCCGCCGAGACCGGCGAGCAGGGCGAACAGCCGCTGCGCCACCGGCGCTGCGCCGAGGGGCTTCGAGGACGAGGTGCTCATGGGGACACTCCGAGGGTTCGAGCATAACGCGCGGCCTCGTGGGCCATCGCCGCGTTGGTGAGTCGGGCCAGGCCCGGCGCGGGCACGGCACTGCGCTGGGCGCGCGCCAACAGTTCGCGCGGTGTTTCCCCGGGCAGCAGGCGCAAGCCGGCGGCGGCAGCGGCACGTTCGAGTTCGCGCACGGCACGAACCGTGGCACGACGGCCCACGCGCCGCACCACGATGCCGCCGAGCGCGAGCACCAGCAGACCGGCGGCCGCCAGCGGATGGGTGCGCAACCACCGCAGGCTGCCCTGCGGCAGGTCGTACACGGCAGCGAGCCAGCGCCGACGCGCCGCCGCGTCGAAGCCGACCACGGCCTGCCACATGGCCTCACAGCGCTCCAACATGCCGCCGAACAGGGAGCCACCGTCGAGTGCCAGTGGGCCGTCCTGGGCGCTCGGAGTCGGGTCGATTTCGTGCCACCGGCCATCGTCGGCGAAGACTTCCACCCAAGCGTGGGCGTGTTTGGCCCGAGCCAGCCACGCGCCCGTCGCGGCGTCGAACTCCTGGACCAGGAAGCCACCCACCATGCGGCAGGGCACCCCCTGTACGCGCAGCACCAGGGCCAAGGCCGCGGCGAAGTACTCGCAGTGCCCGGCTCCGGTGCCGAGCAAGAAGTCCGTGAAGCTGCGCGCGAACCCGGGCTGCCCCGGCAGCTGGTAGCGCCGCTGGCTGCGCAACCATGCAGCGGCATGTTCGGCTCGGGGCAACGTGGCCACGCCCTTGGGCAGTTGGCGATCGAACTGAGCCGCGAGCGCCGCGAGCGCCCTGGGCAGATTGGGCGGCAGCTGGGTGCAGCGCGCCAGTTCGCCGCGCTCGACGGGACTCGGCTTCGGCATGGCTTGCGTGCGCACCGCGAACTGCAGTGGCGACGCAGACTCGAGCACCTCGGGCGGGGCTTGCAGCAGCCCGTGCGAACCCGCCTGCAGCAGCGCGCCGGGCGGATCGCAGCGCACCACACTGGCCGTGAGTGGCAGCAGCAGGCCACTCTGACGCGCGCCGAACTGCTGCACGGCCAGCGCGCGCTGGGTGGCCCCGGTGCTGCGCAAGAAGGTGCCGTCGCTCCGCAGTCGCCACGGCGCGTCCCCGGTGGCGGCAGGCGCTCGCGCACCACTGCGCGGCGGCAGCCAGGTGGTGCCGTCGAAACCGGTGAACACCATGGCCCGCCAGTGGCTCGGCGGCACCTCTTCGCCTGCCGCGGGGACCACCCTCAGCACCAAGGCGTCACTGCGTGCAGCACTGCGTTCGCCGCCCAGGACGATGCGATCGGCGAGCTCCACTTCGTGGCGGCTCTGCAGCAGCGTCGTGGTTTCGAGCCAACCGCGGCGCTGGAAGTCCCGTGGCAGCAGCACGAACACCGCCGTGGTCACCAGGCCCACGAGCAGAGTGCGCCGGACACTGTCGCCGATCACCATGCGGCGGAGGGCCCGCGCTGCGTCTGGCGCAACGGCCGCGATCGTGGTGTTCGCCTGCAGCGCAGCGATCAGGGCGAAGGCGTGCAGCACGAACAGCACCGACCACTGCAGGTCCGTGACGAAGAAGCTGGTGATGAACGCGATCAGCAGCGAGTTGAAGAACACCAGGTCCGGCCGCTGGCGCGCGCCGACGTTGTGCAGCAAGTGCACCTGGCAGAGGATCGCCAACAGCAGACCGTCCTCCAGCATGTGCAGCAGGCCGGTGGTGAGCGCGTGATGGCACAACAGGCCGAACACCACCAGGACGGTGCCGTTCCAGGCCACCCGAAACACGCGATGGCGCTGCAGGCCGCGTAGCCACGGGGCCACGGCGGTCAACAGCCACAGCGGCAGGAGCCCGCGCCAGGACACCACCTCCGTGGCC
>ERZ1066125.350-NODE-350-length-11440-cov-7.719895_pt1 | contig 11440 bp, 8 predicted proteins | sample MGYA00382772_ERZ1066125 | MGnify/ENA primary metagenome ERZ1066125 (study PRJEB33369, sample SAMEA5778355) | biofilm metagenome | biome: Industrial cooling water; feature: Water cooling tower basin; material: Biofilm | place: United Arab Emirates | collected...
GGCGGTGGGCGTGGTCGCGGTGCTGCCAACTGCGACGTGGACCTGGTCGCTGCCGATCCCGAACCTGGCGCTGCTGCGGCACCGCGATCTGTTCTTCCAGGCGGCGGCGTCGGGGGCCAATGGCGGCATCACCCTGACTCCGCTCGCGGCCACCCGGCTGTTCTGACCGCGGCGGTTCCGACCGCGGCGCAGCAAGCGCTTCCCGGGCGGCCCAGCGTCGCCCGAGGCGGCCCCGGCATCCCCCGCCAACCGCGGACCACACCTCAGCCCAGGCCGAGCTGGACGGCCGCCCAATCGAGTTCGCGCAGCACGCCCCACGTGTAGGTCTCCACTTCCAGCAGCGGCAACGGCCGACCCGCGGCCACGAGGCCCCGCAGCACCGCCGCCACCTCCGCCTGCGTCGAACCGAACGCCCCTGCCTCGTCCCAATACAGCGGCACGTGGTAGTGCGAACGGATCCGCCCCGCGGCCGCGAACGCATCCCGCTGCGCCCGCACCGCTGCGAGATCCGGCGCGCGCAGCCCGTTCGCGGCCGCCGTCTGGTGCAGATAACGCGGTTCGTCGAACGCCAGCAGGCGATCCAAACCCTCGGGGGCGCGCACTTCGAGGCAGGCCGAGACCTGGATCTTCGGCACCGCGATGCCGCGCCGTTCGAGATCGGCGAGCGCTGCGAGCGCATCCTCGCCGACCACCGCCAAATGGCAGAGATCGACGCAGAGCCCGAGATGCCGGCGCAGCACCGCCTCGGGCACGGTGGTCCAGGCCGCTTCGTCGAACAGCCAGCGTTCGAGGAAGTCCGCGGTGGCGGCCACCGTCTCCAACCGGCAATCGGGTTCGGGTTCGAGCGCCAAGACGCAGCACACCCCCGTGCGGTCGAACAACGCGGCGAAGGCCGAAGCGCAGCGCGCCAGATTGCGCGCCATGCGCCGCAGGTCGGGCGCCACAGCCCCCGGGCCCGCGTAGCCGAGCGGCAGTGTCGACAGCGGCAGCACGGTCCCCGGTGGGACGAGGCCAGCGGCGACTTCGGCGCAGGTGCGCACATAGGCGAGGCGCGCCTCGTCCGCCCAATCGGGCTGGTAGACCGCGGTTTTGACCACCGGGCCGTGGAAATCGCCGTGCGGAAACACGTTCAGCGTCCACAGCGGCAGTTCGAGTTCGGCCAGAGCCGCGGCGAACCGCGCGTGCGCGGCCGGGTCGGCAGCGAGCTGTTCGGCCAGGGGTGCGGGCCACCAGGCGCCGATGCCGAAGGGGCGGCCCCGGGCGCGCGCGGCGGCGGCCACGGGTGCAGTGTGCTCGCGCAGCGCGGCGAGGCAGCCCTCGAGGTCGGGCGCGGCGTGCACGTTGCCGCAGTAGGTCAGGCGCGCCTGGCGCATGCCCAGACCATACCGGCTACTTGCCGGCTTTGGCCTTCGGCTCGGGAATGGTGATCTGCAGCGCTTCCTGCTGGAAGCCGATCTCCACCTGCAGCTCCCCCTTGCTCAGGCTCGACGCCAGGTGCTCGGCCGCCGCGTACGGCTTGGCGACCTTGACCTCGGCAGTGGTCACCTTGCCCACGGTCACCAACTTGTCGTCGGGCGGCACCACCGCGCCGAAGCCGTGCTGCTCGGTGGGCTTCGCCATCCAAGGCACCAGCTTGGCCTCGTCCTTGCCGACGATCAGGTTCCAGTTCTCGTCCTCCTTGCGGCTCAGCACCGCCACCGGCACCGGCCGCTGGTCGCGCGCGGCCAGCCGCTCGGCCGGCAAGGAGAACACCGTCAGCTTCCAGCCACCCACGGTCACCGTTTTGCTGCCCACCACCGTGACCTCGCCTTGCCACTCCGCGTCCCCGAACTGCAGCACCACCTTGGCGGGTTGGTTGCCCTGCACCGCGGCCCCGTGCTTGGCCCATTCGATCACGAGCTTCTTGCTGGGCTTCGCGGCCTTGCCGAGCGCGCCCACCACCGCAAAGTCCTCGCCGCTGCCAAGCGCTTTGCTGCTGCCTTCGGCAACCATCTGGCAGAGGTTCTCGCCAGTGCGGCGCAATTGCACGCGGTACGCACCAGGCGCCACCACTGTGTCGCCAGCCAGGAGTGGCGTGGTACAGACGAGCGCGCTGGCGTCGTTCATGCCCATGCGCCAAGTCTGGCCCACCGGCAGTTCTTCCAGCGTGTGCTTGCCCAGCGGCACGGCACCGTATTCGAGCGTGGCGCTGCGCTTCTGCCACTCGAACGTCGGGGTCGGGCGCTGGGCGGCGGCGGCATTGGCGAGCAGCAGGAAGGCGAACGGCAGGAGCGGTTGTGGCATGTGGGTGGAACGGTGGCGGGCGCGCGGCAGTCTACCGGATGGGACGCCCGTCGCGCCGCAACCACCGAGCTTGCCGTCGGAATGCTGCGGTCCGAGGCCGCGAAATGCCGATGCCGCGGTGTTCCCGAGCGCACTCCGCATGAGCCACCCCCCGTCGGCCTCCGACTCCCACCGGGAGAACGGCCACACCGAACGCATCCTCGCCATCCGGCGGTCCACGTCGTACCGGCAGAGCCACATCGACCCGGACTTCATGGGCCGCGTCGAACTGCGCCCGGTGCGCCTGCAGCTCGAACTGCTCAAGCCCGAACTGCTGATGCAGGAACAGGGCGTGCAATCGACGTTGGTGGTGTTCGGCGGCACCCGCGTGATCGAACGGCCGCTGGCCGAACAGCGTCTCGCCGAGGCCCGTCTCGAACTGCAGCGCGAGCCGCACGACCAGAAGCGGCAGCAGCGGGTGCGCATCGCCGAGAACGTGCGCAAGAAAGCCCACTACTACGACGAAGCCAAGGCCCTGGCGGCGCTGGCCAGCGCCCACCAACAGCAGCATCCGGGCGAATTCGTGGTCTGCACCGGCGGCGGCCCCGGGATCATGGAAGCCGCCAACCGCGGCGCGTTCGAGTCCGGCGCCAAGTCGATCGGCCTGAACATCACGCTGCCGTTCGAGCAGGAGCCGAACAGCTACATCACTCCGGACCTGTGCTTCGAGTTCAAGTACTTCGCGATCCGCAAGATGCACTTCCTGATGCGGGCGAAGGCGATGGTCGCGTTCCCCGGGGGCTTCGGCACCATGGACGAGCTGTTCGAAGCGCTGACGCTGATCCAGACCCGGCGCATGCAGGCGATGCCGATCGTGTTGTTCGGCCGCGACTACTGGTCGAAGGTGGTCGACTGGCAGCACTTCGTCGACGAAGGCACCATCTCGCCCGAAGACCTGCAGCTGGTGACCTACGCCGAGACCGCCGCCGAGGCCTGGCAGGTGGTCACCGACTTCTACCGCCACCAGCCAGCCGAACGGCTGCCGCGCGGCCAATGAAGCCGCGCGCTGGTGCCGAGCCGGCCAACCAGTACAACTGGCACCTGCAACCCGCGGCGTACCCACCGCCCCCGTGCGCGGGGTGGCGCGGTTGTCCTCGCTGACCCCGGAGTCCCGTCCCGATGTGTGGCATCATCGCCGTCCTGCGCCGTCCGAGCCGCCGCCCCACCCCTGAGGCAGCGGTGCTGCGCGCGCTGCTGGCCAAAGCCGAGACCGCCATGGCCCAGCCGGGCGAAATCGGCTGTCTCACTGCGGCCGCCGAGGCGCTGCAGCAGCTCGATCGCGAACTGATCGACCTGCCTGGGCTCTCGGTGTTGCTGGCCGACCGCCCCCTGGCCGCCGAACTGCAGCGTCGGCTGCAGCAGCTCCAGGACCAGACCGCGGCGTTCGAACGCGCGCTGGACGCGGGCGCGGTGGCGGCCTCGGCCGACCCGGCGATCGAGGCGCGCAACGCCGCGTTGCTGGCCCTGAAGGACGGCCTGTGGGCGGTGCTGCGCGACCGCCTGCCGCACGCCGCAGGGGTGCTCGACCTCGCGGGTGGTGCCGTGGCCACGCCGGAGGCGCTCGCCGGCTTCTCCAGCCTGCAGTTGGCGCTCAGCGCCCTCGACCGCCTGGAAGTGCGCGGACGCGACTCGGCAGGCCTGTCGGTGCTGGTGCACGGCATCGCCCCGGAAGCCGCCCCACTCGCGGCGCTGCGCCATGGGCGCGAGCGCGACGCGCTGTTCCAGAACGGCTCGGTGCGCCTGGCGTCGGGCTGCCTCAACTTCGTCTACAAACACGCCGCAGAGATCGGCGAGCTCGGCGACAACACCAAGGCCCTGCGCGCGGCCATCCGCGGCGATCGCCTGCTGCAGGCGGCGCTGCGCCAACCGGGCGCTGCCGCCCTGGTGCTCGGCCACACCCGCTGGGCCAGCGTCGGCATCATCAGCGAACCGAACGCGCATCCGCTGAACCAGGAGGAACAGGACGGCCGCGCGCTGCCCTACGTGATCGGCGCCCTGAACGGCGACGTCGACAACCACCACGAACTGATCACGCGGCACGGCCTGCGCATCGCCGAACCGATCACCACCGACGCCAAGGTGATCCCGGTGCTGGTGGCGCGCGAGCTGCAGGCCGGGCAGGCGCTCGGCGAAGCGTTCCGCCGCACCGTCGCCAGTTTCGAAGGCTCGGTGGCGATCGCCGCCGCGAGCGCCACCGCCCCGCAGCAGCTCGCCTTGGCGCTGCGCGGTTCGGGGCAGGCGCTCTACATCGGGCTCGCCGACGACCTGTTCGTGGTCGCCAGCGAACCCTACGGGGTGATCGAAGCCTGTCCGCGGTACCTGCGCATGGACGGCGAGACGCCCGGCAACCCGCAGAACCCGGCCGCTTCGCGCGGCCAGGTGGTGGTCCTCGATGCTCTGCGCGCCGGCGAACTCGCCGGACTGTCGCGCTGCGCCTACGACGGCACGCCGCTGCCGCTCGCCGAACGCCAGCTGGTGCGCGCCGCCGTGACCACGCGCGACATCGACCGCGGCGAGTTCAGGCACTTCCTGCAGAAGGAGATCACGCAGGCGCCCGATTCGCTGCAGAAGACCCTGCGCGGGCGCATCGTGCGCCACGGCGAACGGCTGCGGGTCGCCCTGCCGCCGAGTTCCCTGCCGACCGCCGTGGTCCAGGCCCTCGCCGAACGGCGCCTGCGCCGCGTCCTGGTGATCGGCCAGGGCACCGCAGCGGTCGCCGGCCAGGCGGTCGCCGCGGCGATCGCCACCGCGCTCCTGCCGCTCGGCATCGCCGTGCAGGCGTTGCCGGCCACCGAACTGTCGGGCTTCGGCCTCGGCGACGACATGCGCGACACGCTGGTGGTCGCGATCTCGCAGTCCGGCACCACCACCGACACCAACCGCACCGTCGACCTGGCGCGGCAGCGCGGCACGCCGGTGCTGGCGATCGTCAACCGGCGCGGCAGCGACCTGTGCGACAAGGCCGACGGCGTGCTGTTCACCAGCGACGGCCGCGACATCGAGATGAGCGTGGCCAGCACCAAGGCGTTCTATGCGCAGTGCGCGGCGGGCCACCTGCTAGCGCTGGCACTGGCGCGCGCCGCCGGCTGCGCCCACGACGCCACCGAACACGAACTGCTGCAGGCGCTGCTCGACCTGCCGACGGCGATGCGCGCGGTGCTCGCCACCGAGCCGCAGATCGCGGCCGTGGCGCGCGCGCACGCCCCGCAGCGCCGCTACTGGGCCCTGGTCGGCAACGGCAAGAATCGCATCGCCGCCGCCGAGATCCGCATCAAGCTCAGCGAGCTCTGCTACAAGTCGATCGCCTGCGACGCGACCGAGGACAAGAAGCACATCGATCTGTCGTCGGAACCGCTGATCCTGGTGTGTGCCGCCGGACTCACCGGCTCCACCGCCGACGACGTGGGCAAGGAGATCGCGATCTACAAGGCACACAAAGCCTGCCCGATCGTGATCGCCACCATGGGCGAAGCGCGCTTCGCCGCCGCGGCGGCGGTGCTGCACGTGCCGCCGGTGCACCCAGCCTTGGCGTTCGTGCTGTCGACCATGGCCGGGCACCTGTTCGGCTACCGCTGCGCGCTCGCCATCGACGAGCTGGCCCTGCCGCTGCGGCGCATGCGCGGCGCGATCGAGAGCGTGTTCGCGCTGGGCACGGGCGGCGACGACGCCCTGGTGCGGCTGCGCCCGCATCTGCAGCCACCGTGGCTCGAGTTCCGCAAGGACCTGCTGCTCGGCCGCTACGACGGCACGCTCGAAGCACGCACCGCAGCGCGTCTCACGTCGTTGTGCAACTACGCGCTCGGCCTGTTGCCGCTGGACGTGTTCGCAGTCGAATTCGGCGAGCCGGGCGCTCCGGGCGTGGTGGTCGACACCCTCACCGAAGAGCTGACCACGGCGATCGATCAGTTGACCCGCCCGGTCGACGCGATCAAACACCAGGCGAAGACCGTGACCGTGGGCATCTCGCGCGCCGACGAAGCCTTGCTCACCGTGCCCCTGGTGCGCCAGGCGCTCGACGCGAGTGCCGGCCGCGACCGGTTCGGCTACCGCGACCTGCGTGCCCTGGCCGGACTCGACGCAGCGGTCGCCGAACTGCTGGGCAGCACCCGCTACCGCATCGACGGCGAGCTCGACACCGGCGCTGCGCGTGTCCAGGTGGTCGAACAACGGGGCATCGCTTCGACCCTGCGCTCGCGCACCGCGCAGAACCCCGCCTTGAAGGGCACCAAGCACCTGGTGGCGATGGAGAAGCTGGCGATGGTGGCCAAGGGCCGTTCCGACGACCGCACCGTGATCCTGGTGCCCGAAGTCGAACAGAACCGCACCACTGGCCTCGTGCTGCTGCACGTGCGCTTCCACGAGCACCTGGACCAGCACACCCTGCGCGCGGTGCTCGGCAGCTACCGCAACCGCTACGCGGCGCTGGCCGACGCGGTGACCGAGACCGAGCCGGTGTTCGACGAGGCGCTGCTCGAGACGATGCCGGTGGTCGACCTGTTGTGCGAGCCGATCAACTCGCTCGCCGACCGCTGGCGGCACGGTACGCTGCAAGCCTGAGCCAGGACCCGCGCCTGCCGACGGGGCTTCGGGTAGCATCCCCGCCTCACTGACCCAGGAGGTCGCGATGCTGCTCCCCCATCTGCTGTGCGCCGCTGCGGCGCTGTTCGCTCCCCAACAACCCGGCCAAGAGCCGCCGCCACCACCGCCGCCGGCCACTGAGCCGGCCAAGCCGGTCCAATCGGTGCCGGCCATCCGCATGGGCGGTGCGGCCCCCCAGGAACCGGTCAAGGCGGCAGCCAAGGCCGAGCCGCCGGTCTACGACGAGCAGGCCGACGGCCGCCAGCAGGTCGCTGCGGCGCTCGCCAAGGCCAAGAAGGAGAACCGCCGCGTGCTGATCCAGTGGGGCGCCAACTGGTGCGGCTGGTGCAAGTGGCTGGCTGGCACCATGAAGTCCGACGCCGCGCTGCGACGCAAGCTGCAGTACGAGTACGACGTGGTGCACATCGACGTCGGCCGCTTCAACAAGCACAAGGAACTGGCCGCCGAACTCGGCGCCGATTTCAAGGCGATCCCGTTCCTCACCATCCTGGACGCCGAGGGCAAGCCGCTGGTGCAGCAGAACACCGAGCCGTTCGAGACCAAGGTCGACGGCAATCCTGGGCACGATGCGAAGAAGCTGGTCGAGTTCTTGACCACGCACGAAGCCAAGCCCCTGGCGGCCGCGGCGGTGCTGGCCACGGGCCTGCGGCAGGCCGCGGAGCAGCAGAAGATGGTGTTCCTGCACTTCGGCGCGCCGTGGTGCGGCTGGTGCCACAAGCTCGAGGACTGGATGGCGCGGCCGGAGATCGCAGCGGTGCTCGGCAAGGCGTTCGTCGACGTCAAGATCGACAACGACCGCATGAGCGGCGGCAAGGACCTCTACGAGGCCCACATCGCCAAGGCGGGCTTGAAGCCCGGTGGCATTCCCTGGTTCGCGTTCCTCGGCGGCGACGGCGCGATCTTGGCCCACAGCAACGGCCCGCAGGGCAACCTCGGCTTCCCGTACCAGCCCGAGGAAGTGGAGCACTTCGGCACCATGCTGCGGAACGCGAAGGTCGCGCTCGGCGAGCCCGACATCGTGCTGCTGGCGAAGTCGCTGCACGACAACCGGGAAGCTGAAGCGAAGCAGAAGGCCGCGGCCAAGCAGAAGGCCGCTGCCACAGGCCAAGGCGCGCCCCGCTGATGGAGCGCAGGCGCCGCCACCGCACTGCAGTTCTCGGGCATTGGGCCACATGAGCCCTGCCGTCGACTGGAACGTGCCGCGGGAAGTGGCCGTGCCGCGCCTCCTGGAGCAGTACGGCGGGCGGCTCCACGCCCTCGGGCGGCAAGTCTGCGGCAACGCCGACGCCGCCCAGGACCTGGTGCAGGAGATCTTCGTCCAGGCGTGGCGCAAGTGGCAGCAGTTCGACGGCCGCTCGGACCCGCTCTACTGGCTGTTCACGATCGCGCGCCGCACCTGCCAGCGCATGCACCGCAAGCGCCGCGGCGAACCGCGACGCATGGAGTCGCTGGACGAACTGCTGCCGTTCGGCCGGCCGGAGCTGGCCGTGGTGCCGCGCGAACGGCTGGCACATCCCGAGGAACAGCAGGAGGAACTCGGTGCGGCGATCGCTGCGCTGCCCGACGAGTTCCGCATGCCACTGATCCTCAAGGAGATCGTCGGCTTCTCGATCGAAGAGGTGGCGGGCATCTTGGGCTTGCAGGCGAACACGGTGAAGACGCGGGTGCACCGGGCGCGGCTGCGCCTGCGCAAGGCCCTGGTCGAAGGCCTGCCGCAGCAGAAGCTGCCGCCGACCCCGTATTCGCAGCAAGTCTGCCTCGATCTGCTGCGCGCCAAGCAGCAGGCGCTCGACCTCGGCGCGCCGATGCCGAACGCCGACGCGATCGTGTGCGAACGCTGCCAGGCGGTGTTCGCCAGCCTCGACTGGACCCAGGAGGCGTGCAAGACGCTCGGGCAGGGCCCCCTGCCCGACGCCCTGCGCGCGCGTCTGGCGCAGCAATGGCACGGCGAAGCGCCGCAGCGGCAGCCGCGCCGTCAGAAGGCCAACCGCGCGCCCAGGTAGACGTTCGAGTTGTCCTCGAACTGGCCGAAGAACGTGAAGTCGCGGCGCCCTCCGAACCAGTTCACGCCGCCGAACACCGACCAGGCGTCGTCGATCGCATAGCTGACGGTGCCGCGCAGATACCAATCGCGGTCGCTGGGACTGGCGTAGGTGAACACCGACACACGCAGACGCTGTTCGAGCAGTTCCTTGGTCACGCGCAGGGTGAGCACGTGCCGCAGCTCGTCGCGCTCGGGCACGCCGGTGGGCAGGGTGCGGCGGAACTCGGCGTGGTCGAGCATCGCCTCCAGGTAGTACTGCGCGCCCACGGTCAAATGGGCCGCGAGCTGCGGCAGGTCGCGTTCGAACCCGGCCAGGAACCGCCCCTGCGAGTTCTCGACCAACGGGTCCGCGCCGCCCGGGTCCTGCCGCGAGTCGTAGTAGCCGACCTCCAGATTGGCGATGCCCCCCGCGAACTGCGTGCGCGCACTCGCGCCGTAGACACCAAGGCGCGGGAACACCGGCCGCTGGCTCACGCCGTCGAAGCCGCCCGGCGACTTCCAGCGGCCCCAGTAACCGTACGCGGCGAGTTCGTGGCCGCCGAAGTTTCCCGACAGGCGCGCCGCGAACTCGTCGTCGCGGAACCAACGGTCGGGCACTTCCGGCGCGAACGCCACGTCGCGGCCGATCACCCTGCCGGCCAGCGGGTCGAAGAACGACAGACGCTCACTGCGCACGAACCGGTCTGGATCGAAGCGCGGCGTGTAGACGACTTCGAAGTTCAGGCCCGCGCCGAACATGCCCACCTTGAGGGCGTCCGAGGGCGCCTTGAGGTACTCCTCGTCGCGGCCGACGAAGAACGACACCCAGTCCTTGGGAAACAGGTCGTTGAGGAACAGCAGGTCGCCAGTGCCCCAGGTCAGCACCTGGCGCCCAACCTTGAGGTCGAGGAACGGCAGCGGCGAGGTCGCGAAGCTGCCTTCGCGCAGATCCAGGAAACCGCGCCCACGCTCGAGATCCACCGACTGCGAACTCTCCAGCGCATCGGCCACCAAGTCGGGCTTGAAGCGCAGCACCCCTCGGTCGAACGCGTGCTCGAACTCGAGCCGCAGGCGCGCCTCGGCGAGCGACAGGTCGCGCTGCAGTGGATCGCTCTGGGTGCGCGCCCCTGCGCGGAGATCGACGAAGCCTTTGGGCCTTGCCCAGGCGCGTTCGCTGCGCGCACTCGGCTCGGCACGCGGCCCTTCGGCAGCGGCACCGGACTCGAGGCCCGTGGGCAATGCCGGCTCGTCGGGCGCGGCGGGCTGCTGGGGCGTCGGCCGACGTGGCTCCTGCGCCGCCGGCGGTTGGCCGAGACCAGGCGGCAGCTCCGGCTCCTGCGCCACGGCCGACGCCGCGAGCCACAGCCCCACGCCCAAGGTGGGTGCCCACTTCATCGCAGCCACTGCCGCGGCTCGCGCCGCAGGTATCGCTCGGTGAACACTTCGTCGGGCAAGCCCAGGTCGTAGGCGACCTCGCTGTAGGTGACCGTGGTCGAGCCGTTGCTGCGCAGGTCCGACATGCGCGCCTTGGTCACGGTCGGGCGACCCTGCACGGTCTCCACGCCGAGCACTTCGTAGCGCCGGTAGACCTCGCCCGCGGCGTCGCGGAACTCCACCTTCACCACGGTGAAGCTCTCGCGGTGGATCCACATCTTGTAGGCGGCGAACTCGACGCTCTTCGCGTCCACCGGCTTCGACTCGACCACGTAGTAGTTCTTGGTGGTCTCGACCAGTTCGTGCGTGTCGGCAGCGACGTGGCGGCCGGACACGTCTTCGTAGAAGAAGTGCGAACCGACGAAGCTGCTGCGTTTGTCGGCCGACGAGACGCGCTTCACCAGATCGAGAGCCGGCAGGTAGAGCCAGCGGTCGTCGTCCTGGCCCGGCTTCTTCCACACCAAGAACGTGGTCTTGTCGACGTCGGCCGGCTGCCGGAAGCGCACGTAGAACTTCTGCTCGCCGCAGTGCGCATCGTCCGCGGGCGCTGGGTTGGCCGCCGCGTCGCCGGCAGCAGGCGCCTTGCCCGCCCCGGCTGCCGGGGCTTCGCCGTCGCCGCGCTTGCCGTCACCACCCTTCGCGTCACCACTGCCGGCGGCGGCCGCGGGCACGTCGAGGCGCAGGATCGTCATCTCGCGGGTCCGCTCACGGCCCTGCGCGTCGACGACGACCATCCGGACCTGGGCGCGACCATCGCGCCCCTGGTAGTAGCTGACGCGGTTGGCGTTGGCGACGATCGCCTCGACAGCCAACGCCGGAGCGGCGGCCGGCCCTTCGTTCTGCGCGCCGGCGGCGGCAGCCGCCAGCGTCACGGTCACGAGCCAGGGGAACATGCGGTTCATGGTTTGCATCTCCTCGATCAAGGGTTCTCGGTCCCAGCCGGAGCAGTGCCCGTGCCGCGGGTGCGGAACAGGAAACGTTCGCCGAGGTGGATCACCGCCGGCAACAACAGCATCGTCACCACGCCGGACACGCCCAGAATCGCCGCGAGCAGCACGCCGA
>ERZ1066125.351-NODE-351-length-11404-cov-8.470526_pt1 | contig 11404 bp, 7 predicted proteins | sample MGYA00382772_ERZ1066125 | MGnify/ENA primary metagenome ERZ1066125 (study PRJEB33369, sample SAMEA5778355) | biofilm metagenome | biome: Industrial cooling water; feature: Water cooling tower basin; material: Biofilm | place: United Arab Emirates | collected...
GAGCCGGCCATCCGGCGCATAGGCGCCGACGTGGCGATCCCCGCACACACTGGTCGGCAGCGGCCGCGGCGCGCTCCAGTGCAACCCTTCGTCGTCGGAGAACAGCACCTGCGAGCCCTGCCGACGCGAATTCTCGCGCAGCAGCATCGCCAGCCGGCGACCGTCCGGCGAACGCACCACTCCCGGCTCGCACAGGTCGAGATCGGCACCGGTCCACACCACGGAGGGCGTGCCCCAGGTGTCCCCGCCGTCCTCGGACAGGGTCTGGTAGACGGTGAACTGGCTGCGCTTGCCATCCTTGCGGAAGTAGCGCCCATCGTCGTGGAACCACGCCGCGTGCCGGCCATCGCGCAACGCCACCACACTGGCCATCGCCACGATGCCGCCGTACTCGCCGATCGGCTCGAGCGGCGTCCAGGTGCGGCCATCGTCGCGCGACACGCTGCGGCGGATCGGGTGCAGTCCGGAGAACAGCACCAGCCGCGCCTGGCCCTTGGCATCGATCAGCCGGTGGATGGTCGGCGTCTCCTTGCTGGTCGCCCAGTTCTCCGGCACCGGCAGTGGTGCGCTCCAGGTGCGCCCGCCGTCGCCGCTGCGCTGCAACACGATCGCGCCCTGGCCATGGCCCTCGGGGTGCACGCACAGGATCGCACCGTCCGGCAGCTGCACGGTGGTCGGGTGGCCTTGGTACTTGCGCGCGACGCGGTGCACCGTGCTCTGGCGGCTGGTGTCGGCAGCCAGGTCGAGCCAACGCAGCGGTGGCTGCTCCTGGGCCGGGAGCCAGCCACCCGCCACCGCGAACAGCACCAGCGCAACCCTTCGCGCCATGGAGAACGCACCACACCTGCCGAGCACGCAGTTCATGGTGCATGCGTACCCAAACCCGTGGCCGCCGGCCACTGCGGGCAGCGCCGGGATGCGGGATCAGTTCGCCGCACGCCGCCGGCGCGCCACCAGTTCGCGGTAGCCGTAGGTGGGATCCACCTCGCGCGCGAACTCGACGCCGTCGAGCACCCCGAGGGCCAGTTCGACGGTGGTGTAGACCCGACAACCGCGCAGCAGATGCCCCCCCAGCGTGGCACCGGTGGCGTCGCTGACCGCGAGGTGCAAGTGCGACCCGCCGGTCGCCGACAGGGTCCCGACCAGCGACACCAGTTCGCGCCGGCCGGCGAACTCGGTGCCCTGCGGCTGGTCGGCGAGCCGCAGCACGGTGTGTTCGAGGCTGCCACAGGCGGTCAACACCACCACCGCTGCGGCGCCGCGCTGCTGCACCCACTGCTCGAGCTCGGCGAACAGATCGGTGCCAGGGCGAAGCCGCAGCACGTGCACTTCGAGGCCAGCACCCCGCTCGCGCGGGGCCGGCTCTGGGGCCGCACAACCGACCCAGAGCAGTGCCGCAACAGCCAGCGCCAGGCCCCGCGCGCTGCTCATCGCACGTGGCGGTACTCGCCGCCCGATTCCTTGGCGAGCCGCTTCAGAAGCGCGGAATCGATGCCCAGCCCGATGCAGTGGATGATGACCTGGCGGGTGCGATTCCAGCGGCGCACTTCGTCCGCGATCGCGTCGGCGGCCACGATCTTGCCGGAGCTCGGCTCGCCATCGGTCAGCAAGTAGATGGTGTCGATGGTCGGATCCTGGAACGCCCGCTCGAGCGCGTCGAAGATGTTGGTGCCGCCGCCGAGCCGCATGCGGTCGACCTTCTTCAGCAACTCGGTGCGATTCTCCTCACTCAGCGGGCGCACACCGTCCCACAGCGCATCGATCTGCTGGTCGTAGGTGATCAGATTGATGTGGTGCGTCTTCGGCAGCGCCTGGACCACTTTGCGCAACTGGTCTTTGGCCGCTTCCAGCCGGTTGTACTTCGTGTCGGTGCCGAGCGCCGCCGACATCGAACCACTGTGGTCGACCAGGAACGCCGCTTTGGTGCTCACCAACGGCAGGTCGTGGTAGCTGACGGTGTTGCCACCGCCCGCGCCGCCCGCGGCCGGTTTCGCCGCGCGCACCGTCTCGATGTGCGGCAGGGCGAAGCCGACTCTGTGCTTCTCCCACCACGCTTCCCACTCACGCCGCTGCCAGCAGCGCGTGGCCGTGTGCGCGAACAGCGCATCGGACAGTTCGGCCTGCAAGCGCCCTTCTTCGCGATCCCAGCGCGCGATCAGGAGTGGAATCGATGCCACCTCGCGGAACTTGGTCAGGTACCGATACGCCATCGAGCGCAGCGGCCACTCCTTGGCACCGACGCCCTGCTGGGCGTGCACCACAGCCAGGTCCGAGTTGAGGTCGAACAACAGCGACAGACCCAGGACCCGGGTGTCCGGGTCCCGGCTCGCGGCGAACTGCAGGCAGTCGTTGGCCCACGACGGGTCGCGCGCGAGCAGTTCGTTGAGACCGACCACCAGATCGAGGGAGCGACGCTTGGGATCGCTGATGTTCTTGCGCACCTTGGCGACCAGGGGCTGCACGGCATCGGCCGTGGCCTCGGCGAGCAGCGCCATCGCGGCCTCACGCGCCCCAGGCTTGGTGTCCTCGAGGCCCTTGGCGATCAAGAACTGCAGCAGCGCCGGATCCTTCGCCGCGTGGCCCGCGGCGGTGCGCAGCACCCGGCGCACGACATCGGACGGGTTCGCCGCGTAGCGCAGCAGCACCGGATAGAACTCGGCGTCGCGCACCAGACACAGCCCGAGCAGCAGATCGGCCATCACCGCGGGCACCGGATCGCCCGGCATGCGTTCGAACACGTCGATCAGCAGATCCTTGGCGCGCGGATGCCCCTCCACCGCCAACTGGCGCCACGCGGGCGCCGCGACCGCCAGTTCGGCTTCCTTGGCCAGGCGCACGCGCGCCGCGCTGATGGCGGCCACGTTGCGCACGTTCTCCAGCCGCCGCAGGAGGTCCTGGCGCTGCAGAGTCGTGCCGCTCTGCAGCAGACCGGCCACTGCATCGACGGCGCGCGGGCTGTTGCTCTGCACCAACGCAGTGAGTGCGAAGTTGCGCGCCTGGGCTTCCTTGGGGTCCTCGCCCTTGACGAGCTGCACCAGCCGGGCGACGCCCCGTTCGCCCAACGCGAGGGTCGCCTGGGCCGCGGCGATGCGCGCCGCCACCGGCGCCGAACTGCGCTGCAGCACTTGCCAAACCGGCTCTTGCAGTGCCGGGCGAGGCACGCGCGCGATGGCCTGCAGCACCGTGCTCGCGAACGGCTTGTCGGCGGCCGCCTGCAGTTCGGCCAACAGCTTCTCGGTGACGCGTTCGTGGTCGAGATCCCCGAGCCACAGCAGGGCACGCTGGCGCATCACCAGGGCCTTCGGGTCCTTGTCGATGGCGTCGAAGTCGGCGATGGCCTTGTCGACCCGCTGGTCGAGCGACAAGGCCGGGTCCGACTGGGTCGCAGCCGCCGGCGCTGGCGCCGGAGCACTGGCCGCAGGGGTCGGAGCGGTGGCCGGCGCCGGCTCGGCTGCTTGGGCCGTGGCAGAACGCAGCAGAGCGGCGGCCAGGGCACCGGCCACCAACAGGGGTCGAAGGGAGGTCCGCACGCAAGTCGCGGGGGAGAGGGGCGCGGCGATGGTAGTCGCTGGGGCCAAGCTGCACAGCCCCCCTCTTGGCGCCCCCTGCCTGGCGTCACGCCCGGCTGGCGCTCCCGCGGGGTCAGCCGGTGGCGCGCTTGGCGAACGGTTGCAGCAGCAGCAGCCCTGGCGCCAGAGCCATCGCCACCGCAAAACTCCACGGCAGTGACGACAGGTGCACGCCCGCCAACAAGAACAGCGCGTGCGCCAAGCCGATCCAGGTGCCGTCGGCGCTGCCCAGCGCGAACGTGCGCCGCCACAGCCACGTGCCGCACCCCGCCCCGAGCGCCGCCGCGAACGCCCCGCACATCTGTCCCAGCAGGGCGCTGCCCTGCCCGGCTAGCAACGCCGCGTCGCCCGACAGCAGCACCGTGCCGAGCACACCGGGCAACAGCCCCGGCGTCGCGCGCTGCAAATAGCGCCGCCACAGCCACACCAGCAGCACGGCGGCGAGGCCACCGCCACCCAGGTGCAGCAGCCGCAGGTCGAGCGACCAGCGGGCCGCGACCTTCATCAGCAGGAGCCACGGCCCCAGCCCGGCGAGCAGCAGCGCTGCGCCGAGCGCCACGCGGCCGCGCAGCACCCGAGCGTGTTCGAGCGTCGCCAGGAGCAACGCACCCAGCAGCGTCCACAGCAGCCATTCGGTGCCGTTCGGGCTGCTCCAGAGCTCGGTCGGCAGCGCCGGCCACTGCTTGAGCAGCACATAGGCCACGAACGCCCCGAGGGCGACGGCCGCCGCCACCAAGCGCGGCCCGCCGAGGCCGACCAGCAGCAGGGCGGCGGCGAGCGGCGGCAACACGCCCTGCAGGACCGGCTTCAGATCCACGCGGTCACTTCTTCGCCGGCTTGACCAGCTCGAGACCGACCATCAGGTCGACCGTGTCGCCGAGCGCGTTCTTGGCGATGCCGTAGTTCATGCCGAAATCGCTGCGCTTGATCTGAAACTGCGCTTCGAAGCCGACGCGCGGGCCGTAGAAGTCGCCTTCGCCGGTCTTGGTGACGGTCATGGTCACGGGGTGCTTCTTGCCCGCCAGATCCAGATCGCCGGTGACTTCCAGCGCGTCGCCCTTCTTGGCGATCTTGGTGCTGTGGAACTCGATGTTCGGGTTCTCCTTGCTGTTGAAGAAGTCCGGGCCCTTCAGGTGATCGTCGCGCTTGCCGTCACGCGTGTCGACGCTGTCGACCGGGATCGACAGCACCACACTGCCCTTCTCGGGGGCCGCGGGGTCCAGCGTGATGCTGCCCGAGATGGTCTTGAACACGCCGTAGAAGTTCGACACGTTCGCGTGCTTGACGCGGAACACCACCGAGCTGTGGCCGTTGTCGACCTGCCAGTCGTGGTCGCCGACCGGCGCGGCCGGGGCGGTGGGAAGGGAGAGGGCGGCGAACAAGAACGGCAGTGCGAGCAGTGACTTCATGGTTCGTTTGGGGCCGCGCGGTGGCGGCGGAAGGGCGGGTTTTCGGCTCTGGACGCCGAAGTGCAAGGGGCTGGCCGTACCAAACCCGTGTTTGGTGCCGCTGGAGAGCTTCCTGAGCAGAATCCTGCCCAAGAAGGGCCCTCATGGGCAGGATTCTGCCCAACTCTACGGCAGCGCCGTGGCCAGCGCCGGGTCCTCGCCGTCCGCTTCGTAGCCACCGATGCGGAACACCAGCTCCCGATAGTTGCGCAGATCGAGCAGCATCAACGACTGCACCGCCCGCAGCACCCGCAGGTCGCGCTGGAAGCGTGGCCCCTGCCGGTACACCGTGTGCAACCGCTGCAGCGCCGTGGCGGTCGGCGAGCTGCCGCTGGGCAACTTGGCCCACGCCTGCAGCACGGCCCGCCCACCGTGCCAGTCGTGGGCGAAGGCGAACCGCAGCGCCGGCAGCGCCGCGGCGGGCAGTTCGCGGCCGTGCTGCTGCCACCAGCGGTCGACCAGCGACACCGCGAACCAGCCGCGCACCGTGTACCCCAACCTGCGCCAGAAGCCCCGTCCAGCCCCAGCGGCCAGCAACTCGGGCAAAGCCTGCGCTCGCCACCGTTCGGCCCGCAACAGCGACCGCACGTCGTCGACGTCGGCGAGCCAGGCGCTGGTCACCGCCAACTCCCCGGCGGCGCGAGCCTCTGGCTCGGCTGTGGGCGGGAACGGCGGCAACAGCTCCAGCAGCGCGTGCAGCTCGAGCACCTGCCGCCGCGCCAGCGCCGCCTGGTCGTGGAACGCCACGCAGGCGCGGTCGTGCAGGTGCAGGAACGCGAGATCGCGGACGAACGGCGGCGGCGCAGCACTGGGGTTGGCCGCGCGCCAGCCCGCTGCCGCCCCCGCGTACTCGGGATCGAGCAGCAACCGCATGCGCATCGCTTCGAGCAAGCCCGGCAAGCGCATGCGGTGGATCTTGCGCAGCGCCACCGCGAACGACGCGCGCCCCGGGCGCCGTTCGCGCATGGCCGTCTCCGGATCGACGACTTCGCGGACGATCTGGCGCAGGCGCACCACGAACCAGCCGACCGTGTGCAGCGCGCGCCACAACAGCCACAGCGGCGCGAGCAGCACGCGACCGTGCGAGAGTCGCCGTTCGTAGAAGCGGAGCGGATTCCACACCGGTTGCGCCGCGGGATCGCCGCGCATGCCGAAGATCTCGCGCACCATGGTGCGGCGGTCGCGCTGCAGCACGGCGAGCACCTGCGGCCCGAACACCTGGGCCAGATGCGCGTCGCGCGCCGGCTCCGCGGCCAGGAAGTCGAGCGCCGTGAACTCACCCGTCGCGTAGGGCGCCGCCCGGTTCGATTGCCGCTCCGCGAGCGTGCGCCCGGCGTTGGGATCGGCACGCGCCGCCAACCACGCATCCATCGCCGCATCGGCGGCGGGATCGGCGGCACCGCGCTCCACGAGCGGCAGGCAATAGCGGTTGTAGCCATCGATTCGCTTGGCGACCTCCACGGCCACACTCTCGGTGATGAACGAGAACCACAGGTACGGGCCACCGAACAGCGAACCTTCGTCGAGCTTGAGGCGCTTGAGTTGCTTGCGTTCGCGCTTGGTGCAGCGCAGCCAGCGGCTGCGCAGGTTCTCGAGCGAGCGATGGGCGAGGAACTGCTCGGTGGTCTTGCCGTCGGTCTCGTGCAGCGGCGCGCCGTCCAGATAGTGATGGTAGAGCAGGGCCAGCTGGTTGCAGTCGTGGGCCAGGACGCCGCTGCCGAGCGGCACGCCGGTGCGGCCGTCGGCGACCTGGCGCTGCAGCAGCGCCGCGGCCTCGGCAGCCGCGCCCCCGAACACGCGCTGCGCCAGGAACGGCAGGTCGACCGGCGCGAAGCGCAGTTTGCTGCGTTCGAGCTGCGGCAGGAAGTGCGCTTCGCTGGTCAAGCGATAGGCCTCCGCAGCTTCGCCGGCGAGGCGTTTGAGCCAGCGGCCCAGGGTCAGGAACACCAGGCAGACGCTGCCCAAGACGATCAGCGGCGTGGCGACGATGCGCTGCAGGAAGCGGCTGATGGTCTCGCTGTGGATCAACTGATCGAACAGCAGGAACAGCCCACCGAACAACAACAGCCGCACCGCCGGCCGCTGGGTCGCCTTGACCATCGCCGTGGCCACGCGGTCGAGGATCTGCGGCCCGGTGACGATGCCGTGCAGGTCGCCGTAGAACAGCAGCTTGCGATGCCACGCGTCGAGCCAGTCGGCGATCCGCCGCGCGCACGCCACGATGCGTTCCTCGGCGGTGTCGTGACTGCCGCGCACGGCGAAGGCGCGCACGATCGGCAACCAGCGCACCGGCACCGCCGAAACCACGCGCACCACGCGATCGAGCGCGCGCACGTCGTTGCGTTCGAGCCAGCGGCCGAGGTCTTGGGGCCGCAGCGTCCACAGGGTCTCGATCACCTCTTCGAGCGGCACGCGACGGCCCGCGCGCAGCGCGGCGCTGCGCTGGCGCCGCACCTGCAAACGCGCGGTCCATTCCTGCACGGCCGCGACACGGCTGGCGAGCAGCTCGTGGCGCACCACCTCGGGCAGATTGGGCAACAACTCGTGCTCCACCTGCAACGCGGCGAACGTCAGGTCCCGGCGATCCTCTTCGGCGACCGAACGCTGCAGTTCGCCGCGATCGCCGACCAACACGAAGTCGCAGTGCAGCAGCGCCTGGAAGCGGCGCACCAGCCCGTCCATGCCCCGCACCAGAAACAGCAGAAGTCGCGCCGAACGCAGCAGCGGCCGCAGGGCCTGGACGTACCGCGCGGCCCAGGTGACGCGCAGGAAGCGCAGCACCCGCACGCCGCCGAGACCGCTGGAACCGAGCGCGTCGCCCGGCAGCCAGAACAGCACCGAAGGCACTGCCGGCAGCAAATCCGTCAGCGCGTTGCGCAGCGCCCACGACCAGCGCGCCGGATGCAGCGCGAATTCGCACGTGAAGTCGACCAGGAAGAACGTGCAGGCGATCGCATCGACGCAAGCGAGCCACCAGGCGGTCTCCGGGGTCACGTCCATGGTGGTCTGCACCACCAACACGACCAGCACCACCAGCAGCAGTGCCATGTTGATCGACTCGAGCACAGCGACCCCGCGCCGACCGAGGCGTTGTTCGAGACGGCGTGCGAGTTCGCGATCGTCGGCGGCGCGGAGCAACCGCCTGCCAGTGGCCCGCAGGGTGCGTTCGCCCGAACGGGCGGCCAGGGCCGCGACCAGGCCCCCGTGGCAACGCAGCAACGCCACCTGCTGGTCGAGCGGCAGCTCCTCGACGGCGGCGAGCAGAGCGGCGCGGCGTTCGGCGGCTTCCTGGCACAGGCGCGGGTCGACGGGAATGGTCGCGGCGGCCTGCGTCCGCGCCGCACGGCACCGTTCGGCCAGTTCCTGCGCGCCGAGGCGCACCGCCGCCACCTCGGTGTCGGCCAGGTCGAACAGCGCCGCCGGCTCCTGGTGGGCCGTGGCGGCGAGGCCGCGGCAGCGCACTTCGAGCCAGGCGACCCGGGCATTCGCCAGCTCGGAGCCGAGCGCCGGGTCCAGGCCACCGGCGTGGCGCTCGAGCCACGCCAAGTCGGCCGCCAGCAGGTCGTGGGCGAGGTCGCCGTCGCCCGCCGCGGCCACGCGGGCCTCCTGCAGCGCAGCGATGCGTTCGGCTGCCGGCATGCCGGTCTGGTGCAGCAGCGTGCGCAGGGGCAGCAGGGGCGAAGAGGGCGCCGTCATCGCGGGGCGGCAGCATAGCCAGCGATGCGCCAAGGCGCGGCGGCCGGATTGGCAGCCGCAGGACCAGGCCCCCCCCGCCGGCGTCCCGCCGGGAACCATCGCAGCGACAGCGCGCGGCCCTGGGCAAACATCCCCCCGCCAGCCACAATCCCCCGCATGCCGCCGTTCCTGCAGCGCCACCTCGACCGCCGCACGTTCCTGCGCGGCGCCGCCGCCGCCGTGGCCCTGCCCTGGCTCGATGCGATGCAGCCCGCCCTGCAATCCCTGCCCAAGCCACCGGTGCGCGGCCTGTTCGTGTTCGCGCCGAACGGCATGCACATGGGCGACTGGCGGGCCAAAGGCGACGGCCTCGACGCCGAGTTCGGCCGCACCCTGCAAGCGCTGCAGCCGCTGCGCCGGCGAGTCACGATCTGGACCGGTTTCGCCATCGACGGCGGCCGCGCCCATGGCGACGGCCCGGGCGACCACGCGCGTTCCGCGGCGTCGTTCCTCACGTGCGCGCATCCGCGCAAGACCGGCGGTGCCGACCTCGAAGTCGGCATCTCGATCGACCAGGCGATCGCGGCCGCGATCGGCAGTGCCACCACGTTCCCATCGCTTGAGCTGGGCCTCGAGAAGGGCACCAGTGCCGGCATCTGCGACTCTGGCTACTCCTGCGCCTACAGCAATAACGTCGCCTGGCGCACACCGAACACGCCGGTGGCGAAGGAGACCGAGCCGCGGGCCGTGTTCGCGCGGCTGTTCGGCGATCCCGAGCAGCTCGGCCAGGCCGAAGCGCAGCAGCGCCAGCGCGCGAACGACCGCGCCGTGCTCGACGCCGTGCTCGCCGACGCGAAGTCGCTGGCCAAGGATCTGGGCCCCGCCGATCGGCGCAAACTCGACCAGTATCTCGACGCGGTCCGCGATCTGGAACGGCGGCTGCAGCGGCTCGACGCGGAGGCGGCGAGCACGGTCGCGCCCCCGCCTGGGCTGGCCAGCAGTGGCAACGGCAGCGGTTACGCCGAACGGCTGGCAGCGATGTACGAGATCCTGGCACTGGCCTTCGCCAGCGACCGCACCCGCGTGGCCACGCTGATGCTGGGCAACGCCGGCAGCAACCGTTCCTACAAGTTCCTCGACGTTCCCGAAGGGCACCACGACCTCAGCCACCACGGCAAGAAGCCGGAGAAGCTCGCGGCGATCGCCACCATCAACCGCTTCCAGCTCGAGCAGTTCGCCAAGTTCTTGCAGGGCCTGGCGACGCGGCCCGACCAGGGCGGCGATCTGCTCGGCAACAGTCTGGTGCTGTTCGGCGCGGGCATCGGCGACGGCGACCGGCACAACCACGACGACCTGCCGATCCTGCTTGCCGGCGAAGGCGGCGGGGCCGCGCGCGGCCGTGGGCACGTGCGGCTGCCCGGCGAGACGCCGCTGGCCAACCTGCATCTGGCCGTGGCGCGCGGGATGGGGGTGCCGTTGGAACGGTTCGGCGACAGCTCGGCGGCGGCGGCACTGGTCTGAGGGCTACCGCGGGGATGCGGAAGCACGGCCGCGGTGCGATCGACAACACCAGTCGGCCGCAGGGCCCACGGCGACCTCGGCGCATCGGCGCCCGAGGATGCAACATCGCGGTCTCATCGGGCGGACGCGGTTGCGAGTTCGGCTCCCGAGGGAACCATGGGGGGGTTCTCGACACCCCTCCAACCCGAGGTCCTTCCCCCATGAAACGCACGCTGACCATCTTGGTTCTCGCAGCCGCCGCCGCTGCCACCGCCCACGCCTCGAACTCGACGACACCGGCGCCACGCTGAACATGTATCTGCCCCCCGCCACCGGCTTGGCGAACATCGCCGTGGCTCCGAACGGCAACATCTTGCTGGGCAACACGGGCGGCACCCTGCTCGAAATCGACCACACCAACGGAGCCGTGTTGTCGACCTACACCCAGTCGCCGAGCAGTGTGCTGGGGCTGGCCTTCGACCTGGGGGGCAAGTTGTGGGCCACGCAGCGCCTGACGTTCTCCGGCGTCGGTCCCCCTTGTGAAGTGCGCCGGATCGATCCTGCCACCGGGAACATCGAGGTTCCTGGAGTGCTTCAGTACGGCACCAACTCGGGGATCGGCACCCAGTCGGCACTGAGCACGCCTTACAACTACGCGCTGGTGGTCGCACCGTTCGCCGACGACGACGGCGACGGCGAAGTGAACTACACGGAAGTGATCCAGGCCACGAATCCCCGGGACTCTCTGTCCAACGGCAAGTTCCACGCGCAGACGACCGGTGTCACCAGAATCGGCAGCACTCCGACCATCGACGTGACCACCCCCGCCGGCACGTTCTGGATGATGGGCTTCGGCTTCGGTCTCGTCGCACCCGGCAGCGGCTACACGACCCCGGCGATCACCGGCGAGTTCCGCATGGATCCGAGCCTGATCCTGCCTGTCAACGTCTCCGGAGTGGGCAACACGAGCATTCCATTCCCGATCCCCAACAGCGCTGCGTTCATGGGCATGGAGTTCTTCATGCAGGGCATCTACGTCGGTGGCGTGGGAACTGGTTTCACCAACATCACGGGCCTTCTGATCTGGTGATGCCGGACCGCCAGGCTGGCTCGCTCTGCCCAGCGGCAGGAAGTGGCGAGAGCGCAGCGCCTGCGGTGAGCCGATCGGCGTGACGACCGACCTCGGCACGCCCCCCCTTCGCACATTGGGGG
>ERZ1066125.352-NODE-352-length-11378-cov-9.585711_pt1 | contig 11378 bp, 10 predicted proteins | sample MGYA00382772_ERZ1066125 | MGnify/ENA primary metagenome ERZ1066125 (study PRJEB33369, sample SAMEA5778355) | biofilm metagenome | biome: Industrial cooling water; feature: Water cooling tower basin; material: Biofilm | place: United Arab Emirates | collected...
CGATACGCCCCTTTCACCAGCCGGACGCGGGCGCCGAGTTCGATCATCCGCTCGACGTCGTTCGCGGTCCGCCTGAGGTCGGTCTGCAGCACGACGCCGACGTCGCGGTAGCCCTGATCCCAGACCGTCTCGAACACCTGCAACGTGGCGGCGGTGAACTCCGAGCTCTCCATGTCGATGCGGACGAAGAAGCCCTCGGCACGATCGAGCACGCGCCGCAGGTTGTCGGTGGCGACGGCGCGATCGACGCCGAGCCCCAGCTGCGTCAGCTTCAGCGACAGGTTGCGGCCGATGCCGGCCGGGCCGATGGCCTCGATGACGCGCAGGTAGTCGAGGCTCGCGGCCTGGGCGGCCTCGAGCGAATCGACCCCTTCGCCGAGGAAGTCGAGCGTCTGCATGAGCCCGCGTGCCTCCACGGCTCGCGCCGCTTCGATCGCCTCGGCCACGGTTTCGCCGGCGATGAAACGCCGCGCGAAGCTCGTCGGACTGCGCATGCCGTAGCGCGACACGACGTTCTTGAGCGTGCTGCTGCGTGCCAGGAGGTGGAAGAAGGCTTTGGACGCGTTGTCCAGCATGCCGGCCGATCGGGCTTAGTGGGTCAGACCCTTGGTGGCGAGCAGGTGCTCGATGGTGCGGGCGTAATAGCGCAGCACGCTGCGCTCGCGCACCCGGAACCGCCCGCGTTCGGCGACGATGATGCCGCGGGTCTCGAGCGGTTCGGCCGCCTCGTCGATCGCCTGCCGGCCACTCTCGACGCCGAGATTGGCGTGGCGAGACGCCAGTTCCTCGATCATGTGGTCGATGCGGCTCTCGAGCTCACGACGGGTGATCGAGGGGCGCATCGCGGCGGCGAAGATCGCCGTCGGCAGCACCTTGTAGAGTGCGGCGATGCGGGTGCGGATGATCTTGGTGAGCGCCAGCACGTCGGTCCGCGATTCGGCGTCGTAGTCGGCCACTGGAATCGGCGCACCGAAGGTGACGAAGGCGCGCGAGCGGTAGCCGACGGCATAGCGCACCATTTCGGCGAGCTCGCGGGTGAACGGTCGCTGGGCCTTCTTCACCCGCTGGCGGGCCAGGATGTGATCCTCGAGCACCAGATCGTAGGCGATGGCGACCGGCACGATCACCAGGTTGTCGCACTGCGCCATCAACGCGGCATGCAGGAGGCCGGTCTTCGACGGCTTCAGCTCACCGCTGTAGCTGCGGCCGCCTTCCGGATACACGAACAGGTCGTGCCGCTTGAGCATCACCGCGACGTAGGCCTTGAGCGTGATCAGGTAGGCCGGGTCCTTGATGTTGCGGCGGATCGGAATGGCGCCGGTGACGTGCTTGTGAATCAGGCCGAGCGGACCGCCGAACAGGTTGCTGCCCGCGGCGATGAGCGGCGGACGCACACCGTTGTCGTCGAGCACCAGCGGCTCGACCAGGTAGTCGCAATGACTCTTGTGATTGGAGGCGTAGACGATCCGGTGCGAACGCGCGGCAGCGACCACGTGGTGCAGGTGCTCGTGCTTGCGCTCGATCTTCCGGAGAATCGGATAGAGCGGATGCTGCAGGGCCCGGTAGAGGCCGTGCCGCTGCGTCGTGCGCAGTTCCTCGAGATAGCCGAAGACCCGCTCGCGCGCGTTCTCGCCGCGTTCGCCATAGCTGCCGCTGAGGTATTTGACGACCTCTTCGCGGGCCAGGACGGCCTGGGCGATGTCATCCAGCATAGGAACTCCCGGACTATAGCACGCTCCAGCGGCCGTTCCCGGGCAGGAACGGCCGCCATGCGGTGTGGGTGACGCCGGCTGGAACGACCGGCTAGGCGAGGGCGCGGCAGACCGCGCCGGCGAACTCTGAGGTCGAGGATGAGCCGCCGATGTCGCGCGTCACCGTCTCGCCCTTGGTCAGCACCTGGTCGAGCGCCGTCATGATGCGCGTCGCCGCGGCGCCTTCGTCGATGTGACGGAGCATCATGACCGCCGACAGCAGCAGGGCGGTGGGGTTGGCCAGCCCCTTGCCGGCGATGTCCGGCGCGCTGCCGTGAACGGCTTCGAACACACCGACCTCGGTGCCGAGGTTGGCGGCGCCGACGACGCCGAGGCCGCCGACAATGCCGGCGCACAGATCGGACACGATGTCGCCATACAGGTTCGGCAGCACCATCACGTCGAACTGGTTCGGATTCATCACCAGGTGCATGCACGCCGCGTCGATGATCTTCTCGTCGAACGCGATGTCCGGGTACTGCTTGGCGACGGTGCGCGAGCACTCGAGGAACAGCCCGTCGCTGAGCTTCATGATGTTGGCCTTGTGCACCGCCGTCACCTTCTTGCGCTTGTGCTTGCGGGCATGCTCGAAGGCGAACTGGGCGATGCGGGTCGACGCCTTCTCGGTGATGATCTTCAGGCTTTCGACCACACCCGGCACGATGGTGTGCTCGAGGCCGGCGTAGAGGTCTTCGGTGTTCTCGCGCACGATGACCAGGTCGACGTTCTCGTAGCGCGACGGCGTGCCGGCCATGTTCCACACCGGGCGGAGGTTGGCGTAGAGGTCGAGGGCCTTGCGCAGACCGACGTTGACGCTGGTGAACCCTTCGCCGATCGGCGTCGTCACCGGGCCCTTCAGGGCCACCTTGTTCTTCAGGATGGAGTCGATGAGCGACTGCGGCAGCGGGTGGCCGTGCTGAGCGACGGCCAGCATGCCGGCGTCGTGATGATCCCAGTCGATGGCGACGCCGGCGGCGTCGATGATCTGCAGGACGGCGGCGGTGACTTCAGGACCGATACCGTCGCCGGGAATGAGTGTGATGGAATGGCGCATAGGGAACCTTGATGAAATGAGAAACCCTGATTATAGGTCGCCCGGCGGCGTCCCATGGATCTGAACGTCGTCGCCGCGGCCTTGCTCGCCTCGCCGGAGCCGCCGACGCCGGCGGCACTGACATTTCTGGTCCGCCGCTATCCGGCCGCGCCTTCGGCCGACCTGCACGACGCCATCACCCGGGGGCTCAACGTCGGCCTGGCGGAGTTCGGCCGCGAGGACGATCCGGCGGCGCAGTGGCGCTGGATCGGCGCCTTCGCCGAAGCGACGCTGCTGAGCGCTGACGACGTGCTGGACCGGGTGATCGACGAGGAGCTCCCAGCCGCCGTCGACCGCCTCGAATACCTCATTCGTCATCGCTACGAGCCTGGCGCCGGCCTGGGAGCGGCGGTCGAGCGCGAACTCGACCTGATGCTGGCCGTGCTGATCGCCTTCGATCTCACGGGGCGGCTGCCCTACGCCATGCTCGCCGAGGAACTGTTCCAGACCATGCGCCGCAGCTGGCGCGGCCCGGTGCCGGCGCCGCCGGATCCGCTGGTCGAGGCTCGTGCGGCACAGGTGTGCTGCCGGCTCGAAGCCCTGCATCGCGACGGCGACTATCGCGCCCGCGCCGTGATCGCGCCCGACGCCGCCTATGCCGCCACCGCCGATGCGTTGCTCGCGCGATGGCCGACGGCGGCGCCGACGACGGCGATAGTGGCCGAGTTCGGCCTGGCGAGGCTCGACCGGTTCGCGTTGGATGCCCTTCCGCACTAAAATTGACGCCCCATGACTGTGCTCGCGCGCTCTACTGCTGAACAGGCGAAGCGGAATGCTTCGCTGCTCGCTGACACTCCGCTCGCCGCTGCCCGCATCGAATCGCACGTGCTGCCATTCGCCGTGGATCTCTCGGCGTCCCGGCTCACCAATGCCGATGCGCTCAGCGCGCTCGAGAAGCGCGCGGCGACCATCGCCATCACCTCGCTGATCTCGCTCGCCAAGGCCGGCGACATCGATCATCTCGGCGGCGGGCTCGAACTGATTCCCGCCCTGCTGATGACGCTGGGCATCGTCGACTACGACCGCCGCCATTTCAGCATCGAGCACGGCCACACGAGCATCGGCTACTACGCCGCGCTGTCGGCCCTCGGCTTCCTCCCCGAGTCGCGCGTGGTCGACCGCTTCCGCCGCAGTCTCGACATCGCCGGCCATGTGTCGTGGGTGCCGGGCGGCACGGCGATCGGGTCCGGGCGTCTTGGCGTCACCGTGCCGGTGACGGCCGGCCAGGCGCTCGGCCTGCGGGCGCGCAAGGGCGAGGATGCGCTGGTGGTCTGTCACACCGGTGACGCCGGCTGGATCTCAGGGCAGGCGCTGAACGGGTTCAACGCCGCCAGCCTGCACCAGGCACCGGTGCTGTTCGTGATGCACCGCAATCACATCCAGCTGTCGGGCACGACGGCGTCAATCATGGACCGCGACCCACGCGCGATGATCGCGGCCATGGGGATCGAGATCCTCGAGATCCCCTCGCTCATGGATCGCGCCGCGCTGTTTGCCGGCTATGCCGAAGGGGCGGCGCGCGCCCGCGCCGGCCGCCCGACGCTCATCTATCCGGTCGGCTTCGGTGGCCACGGGCAGCCGTCGGTCACCGTACAGGGCTTCGGCGACATGTACGGCATCGGGCACGAGGTCAAGGCGTTCGCCGCCACGCACGGCGTGGCGCTCGACACGCCGATTCACGTGCCGGGCTCGCTCATGAGCTACCGCGACGCCCACGCGATGATCGAGTGCGTCTTCTACGTCAATCACCTGAAGGGCGGTGAGGCGCATCACGACGGCGGCATGAAGGGACGCGACGGTGCGGCCGCGCTGGCCAACCCGATGCTGCAGTTGACGGCCGCGGAGCAGGCCGCGCTGACGGCGCTCGACGGCGCTGCCCGCCGGACGGTGGTGACCGACGCGCGACCCGAGAAGGGCACGCCGAACCTGCCGCTGACCGACGCGGAAGCGGCGGCGGTCGCCCTGCCCGGCACCGACAAGTGGGTCTCGGCCCGGGCCGGATCAGAAGCGGCCTACGCAGCGGTGGCGAAGAAATACCCGTCGCAGTGCTTCTTCGTGTCGTGCGACCTGAATCCGTCGACCAAGCTGGGCAAGGCGGCCGCGCTGGTGCCGGCCAACCAGCGTTACGAGCTGAGCATCGAAGAGCAGGCGGCGGCGCTGGTGGCCGATGGGCTGTCGATGACCGGCAACGACCCGCAGCTGAACGTGTTCGCGACGTTTGCCGCCTTCATGGAAGGCATCGCCCGCGAAGGGTTCGAGATGTGGCGCTACCAGCGCAACCTCAACGGCCTGAACGAAGGGCTCAACGTGGTCATGCACCTCTCCCACGTCGGCGCCTGCACGGGTCGCGATCACTTCTCGGGCTGGAGCCTGGACTGGATCAACTTCGCCCTCGGCTACATGCCGTTCCTGCGCCGCTTCTACGCGCCGGCCGATTCCGGATCGGCCTTCATCGCGGTCCGCGACGCCTGCGCCGCCTTCGGCGGTCACATCGTCGCCATTCCGCGCGACAACCTGCCGGTGCTGACGAAGCAGGGCACGAGCGAGCCGCTGTTCACGGCCGGGGAGGCGTGGACGCCGGCGACGGCGTGGCGCCGCCACGACGGTGCCACGGTCGCGGTGCTCGCGCTCGGGGCGCCGGCGTATCTCGCCGGCATCGCCAGCGACGCGGCACTGGCGCAGGGTGTGGCCGCCGATGTCTACGTCATCAACGGCTTCCCGCTGGCCGCCGGATTCCTCGACGACATCGGCAAGCGCTACGCGCGGGTCATCACGGTCGAAGACGGGTTGATCGGCACGAGCGAATCAGGGCTGCGCGGCTTTGCCGGCCTGGTGTCGTCGGGCCTGTACGGCAGCGGGGCGGCGCTGGATCATTTCGGCATCCTCGATCCACACGTCGCCCCGTCCGATCACTTCGTCCAGGTGTGGGAGCACTACGGCATCACCGACGCGCTCATCACCCGGAGCATCCTCGCGAAGTAGCCCCTACCGCTGGTTCGGCCCGTCGCGTCTCGCTGGCCGCTGGTCGCGACGGGCCTGCATGTCTGCCTGCAGCTTCTTGAGCTGCGCCTTCTGCTCGGCCGTCAGCACCTGCAGCACTTCGGCGTGAATGCGCGCGCGCTCCACCGCCATGTCGGCGTCGACGTTGCCCACCTCGGTGGCGGCCGCACGCACCGCACCTTCGTTCAGCGTGTCGGCGGTGATGGCCGCCTCCAGAGCACGGTGGGCGGTCCGCGCCCGTTCGCCGAGGGCCCGCCCTTCGTCCTTGTGGGTGTCGAGCACCTGCTTCACCTGCGACCGCTGGGCCTCGCTGAGGTCGAGACGGCGCAGCATGAGGTCGCCGAGCGGGCCCCCGTTCATCGGGCCGCCACGGCCTCCGGGCCGCCCCGGACCGCCGCCGCGCACGCCAGTCCCCGCTCCCGGGCCCTGCGCGTGTAGTTCGCTGGTCATGTACGAGCCGCCGCCCAGCGCCACTACCAGCGCCAGGATGCCCATGCCGGTTTCCATGCGAGTCAGTCGTGCCATGTGATCCTCCTGCTGCCGCATCCAGCGGCATGTCGTTTCTGCTCTAATTGGACAGATCGGTGGTGACCGTCGCATGGACGGCCTGTGAAAAAACCATGGCATCCCCACGTGTCCTGATCGTCGAAGACGAACGGCACATCCGCGAACTGGTGGCGCTGCACCTCCGCCACGAAGGCTACGAGTGTGAGGCGGTGGCCGACGGCTCGGCCGGTCTGGCGCAGGCCGGGCAGCGGTCGTTCGACCTGATCGTGCTCGACCTGATGCTGCCGGGGCTCGACGGCCTGTCGCTCTGTCGCGCGATCCGCAACGGCCGGACGAATCGAGACGTGCCGATTCTCATGCTGACCGCCCGCGGTGAGGAAGCGGACAAGGTCGTGGGGCTCGAGAGCGGGGCCGATGACTACCTGACCAAGCCGTTCGGGGTCAGGGAACTGGTCGCCCGCGCCCGCGCGCTCCTGCGGCGGTCACGGACGTCCGCCGCCGAGCCGGGCAGGGACGGCGATGCGATCGTCAGCGTCCGCGGCATCGACATCGATCTGGCCCGCCGGCGCGTCCGTGTGCTCGGCGCCGAGGTCGAGCTGACCGATCAGGAGTTCCGGCTGCTGCACCTGCTGGCGACACATGTCGGCATCGTCTTCAGCCGCGAAGCGCTGCTGTCGAAGATCTGGCGCGGCGACACGTTCGTCACCGTCCGCAGTGTCGACACGCTGGTGAAGCGGCTGCGCCGCCGGATCGAGGTCGATCCGGCCGATCCCAAGTACCTCCTGACCGTCTGGGGCGTCGGCTACAAGTTCGCAGACGCACCCTGACGGCCGTCGGCAGAACGCCCTGTCGCTATAATCCCGCATGCCCAGCATCCGCGTTGCACACGTCGGCCTCGGTCCGATCGGTGCCGCCGTCGTCAGGCAGATCGCGTCGCGCCCCGGCTTCGTCATCGTCGGCGCGATCGACGTCGATCCGGCCAAGGTCGGCAAAGACCTCGGCGCTGTCGTCGGCGTGAAGAAGAAGCTTGGCGTCATCGTCCGTGACGATGCCGCCGCGGTGCTGAGGCGGGCAAGACCACACGTTGTCGTGCACTGCACGGGTTCGTCGCTGGCAGTGGTGCAGCCGCAGCTCGACGCGCTGCTCAAGGCGCGCGTCAACGTGGTGTCGACGACCGAAGAACTCGCCTACCCGGGACGCACGCACAAGAAGGCGGCCGTGGCGCTGCATGCCGTGGCGTCGAAGGCCAGGGTCGGTCTGCTCGCCACCGGCGTGAATCCGGGCTTCACGATGGACGCGCTCCCGATCATGCTCACGGCGGTGTGCGAACGGGTCGATCGTGTCGCCGTGCAGCGCGTGCAGGACGCGCGCATCCGCCGGCTGCCGTTTCAGCAGAAGATCGGCGCCGGACTCACCGTCGAGCAGTTCCGCCGGAAGGTGAAGGATGGCAGCGTGCGTCACGTCGGCTTCACTGAGTCGATTACGATGATCGGCGACGCCCTCGGCTGGAGGCTCGACCGGATCACGGACACGATCGAGCCGAAGATCGCCGACGAGACCGTGGCCAGCGACCTGCTGGCCGTGGACGCCGGCTACGTCTGCGGCATCATCCAGGACGGTGTCGGCTATCGCCGTGGCAAGCCGGTGGTGACGCTGCACCTGGAGGCGTACCTCGGGGCGCCGGAGTCGTTCGATGCCATCAGCATCACCGGCGTGCCGAACATCGCGACCAAGTGCACCACCGGGTTTCACGGCGACATCGCGACCGCGTCGATGGTGGTCAATTCGATCCCGAAGCTGCTGGCCGCTCCTCCTGGGTTCCACACGATGCGCGACCTGGCGTTGCCGTCGTTCTTCCCGGGGGCGTGACGGCGCGCACTGCCACGGTGCTCAGAACAGGGTCACGGTGACGGTGGCGCCTTCGTCGACGACGCTCTGCTCGGACGGGATCTCGATGTAGCCATCGGCCTGCGACAGGCTGGTGATTTCCCCTGATCCCTTGAAGGCCGGCAGCGCCAGGCCGTCGGCGAGCCGCACGGTATAGAACTGGTGGCGTCCCGCCGGCGACACGATGCGCTTGCCGAGCGGCGCGACGACCGTGCGCGGTGCGTAGAGCGGCAGCCGGGCGGTGGCGCGGAGGAACGGCACCAGCAGGATGTAGGCGTTCGACAGGCACGAGGTCGGGTTGCCGGGCATGCCGAAGAACGGCGTGTCGTTGACGATCGCGAGCGCGGTCGGTTTCCCCGGCTTCACCGCGATGCCGTGAAACACCATCGTGCCGTGCCGCTCGACCAGGTCGAGAATCAAGTCCCGCTCGCCCACCGAACTGCCGCCCGAGAAGATGATGACGTCGGCGTCAGCGCAGGCGCGCAAGGATGCCTCGAGCGACGCGAGGGTATCCCTGGCCGGCGGATGCGGCTCGGCGATGCCGCCGTGTGCGTCGATGACGGCAGCGAGCGTGAAGCGGTTGACGTCGTAGATCTGTGCGCCGGCGAGCGCCGCGCCCGGTTCCACGACTTCGTTGCCGGTCGAGAGCACCGCCACCCGCGGCCGGCAGTACACGTCGACGCTGGCGCAGCCAATGGCGGCGAGCGCGCCGATGCGGCTCGGATTCAGGAGATCGCCGGCCCTGACCACCAGATCGCCCGGGCCAATGTCGGCGCCACGCCGGCCGATGTTCTGCCCGGCCCTGGCTTCGGCCCGGATGGCGACATGCTGACCGTCGGACGTGGCCGTCTCTTCGACCATGACGACCGCATCGGCGCCCTCGGGCAACGGGGCACCGGTCGCGATCTCGGCGCACTCGCCAGGCGCAATGGCGCGCGTCGGCGCGTGGCCCGTGAACACCCGTTCGACGACCGTGAGGGTGCGAGGGAGGTCGGCGGTCGCGCCCGTGGTGTCGGCGGCCACGACGGCATAGCCGTCCATGGCCGAGCGGGCGAACGGCGGCACGTAGCCGGTCGACGAGACGTCACTGGCGGCGACGCGCCCGGCGACCTTGTCGATCGGCAGTCGCTCGCGGCGGGTGATGGGCCGCACCGTCGCCCGCAGGCGAGCGCGCGCTTCGTCGATTGATATCGTCGACGTGAACGGTCGCACGGCTTACTTGCGCGCCTGCTGGACCAGGTGGCCAAGTTCTGGCAGCAGCAGCTTGTCCAGGGCCAGCCGTACCGCGGCTTCAGAGCCGGGCAACGCGACCAGAATCCGCCCGGCGACGAGCCCGGCGGTGGCGCGGCTCATCATGGCCGACGACCCGATGTCCTGGTACGACAGCGCGCGGAACAGTTCGCCGAAGCCGGGCAGCGTCTTCTCGAGCAGCGCCGCGACCGCCTCGTAGGTGGTATCGCGTGAGGTGATGCCGGTGCCGCCGGTCGTGATGATCACGTCGAGATGAACCTGGCCGAGGACACGGGCGATGGTCGCCTTCACGAGTTCGGCATCGTCGCGGACGATGGTCCGCCCGACGATGAGATGCCCGGCGCCTTCGAGCCGTTCGACGATAGCGCGGCCGCTCTTGTCGGTCTCTTCGGTGCGGGTGTCGCTGACGGTGATGACGTAGCAACGGACACGCGCCGGCGCCTGCTGCTTGTGTTCGGTGTCGCTGCGCACGGGTCGATTGTAGCCGCAGTACCATCACCGGGTGCTGCTCCGCGACCGCCTGCAACAGCGCCTGCGTGAGATGGGCGACGCGCCCGACTATGCGCGGCTGGCCGAGGAGGTGCTGGGCCTGAAGAACGTGCCGGCGGCGCTCGCCAGGCGTCTCGTGGCGCAGGGGCTGGTGGTCGACGATCGGCAGGAGGCGTGGCGGCGGGCCGGCGCGCGCATCTGCGGGAGTGCGCCGCAGACTCCGGGGGTGTATCGGCTGCTGGACGCTGAACGGTGCCCGCTGTATGTCGGCAAGGCGGTGAACCTGCGGCGACGCTTGAGGGCGCACTTTGCGCCGGCGCGGTGGCGGCGGCTGTCGCCCGTGATGGCGCGGGTCGATGCGGCTGAATGGCAGGAAGTCGGGTCCGAGCTCGAGAGCCTGCTCGTTGAGGCGCAGTGGATCGCCGACCTCCGGCCCCCCGGTAATGTGCAAGTCGGTCCGCCGCGGCTGACGACTCGCGATGTTCCGCAGGCGAGGGTCAAGGACACCATCGCGCTGTTGCCGTCGGTCGAACCGGATTCGGTCGAACTCGTGGCCGCGCTCGCGCGCGGCGGCGTCCTGGTGCAGAGGACGCGGCGTAACGGCCGCGATCTCGCCGTGCATGCCGCGCGCTTGTGGCGCTTCGGGCGTGGCCGCGCCGCCTCAGGTGGCGCACTTGCCGCTGCGGCGCCGCTGGTGTTCTCGTGGCTCGATCATCGTGGCGCGGCGGTCACGCGGGTGGAGTATGCGGCGGTGTCGTCGGCGCGTGACCTGCAGCGCGTGCTCGCGACTGCACTGGCCCACCGCGATCTTCTGGGCGAGCGGATCGTTGTGCTATAGTCAGGGTTTCGTCACGTCCCCAAGCGCCCTTAGCTCAGTTGGATAGAGCGTCTGGCTACGAACCAGGAGGTCGCACGTTCGAGTCGTGCAGGGCGCACCATTTCCCGTCCGGGAAATGTTCTCAAGGATCAACTCGAGATCGTCGCCGGGTGAAACGTGCCGGTCCTGATGCGCGTCAGGCGCTGGCCTGGGCATGCTCGATCGATGGCGCGACGCCACCGGTCGGCGCTGGCGCCGTCTGAAGCACGCCGCAGTCGACCAGCTTCCTGACCAGAAGGTTCAGCACCACGATGTCGTCGTAGCCGACGCGATCGTGGAGCGCCGTTGTCTGAGGGCCCCTCGCGACTCCAGGCGAGTCCATCGCGGCATCGTCGAACGGTCACGCCGGACACAGCCACCTCCCTGGCGGAGGGAGCGCATGCCCCTCACAACGTGGCGAACAGCACCGACGCGCACATCGCGTTCAGGACCGGCACGGTGCGCTGGAGGCTGACGATCGCTGGCTGCGGGACGACATCAGTTCTGGCGCGAGGTCCAGCCATTCTTCGGGGTCGCGCCGAAG
>ERZ1066125.353-NODE-353-length-11340-cov-7.735135_pt1 | contig 11340 bp, 14 predicted proteins | sample MGYA00382772_ERZ1066125 | MGnify/ENA primary metagenome ERZ1066125 (study PRJEB33369, sample SAMEA5778355) | biofilm metagenome | biome: Industrial cooling water; feature: Water cooling tower basin; material: Biofilm | place: United Arab Emirates | collected...
TCCTTATCGTACATGGTTTATCGATCACAGATATAATCTGTGATAAAGGTTTTATCGAAGTAACATCCCAAGAATCACGATAAAACATATCATGATTACCTATAAGAAAATAAGAATCTATAATACTTGAATATTTGTAAAGAATATCATATACTTTCTGATAACTATAAATATTTAGTCTATGACGATCATGAAATAAATCGCCTAATCCAATAATATGTTTTATTTTTCTTTTTTCAGTTTCAGAATAAATCCATTCTAAACATTGAATACAATTATCAAGTCTTTCACTTGAAGAAGAATGTGCATGAATATGCGCATCAGCAAACAGTACGATCTTACCCATGTTATCCTTTTAAATTAAAATAGTTAATCAAGAACAAATTATATATCTTAATAGATGTAAACAAAAGACCACTATCCATTATCTTTCTTAAGATTGATTCATAGACTACTTTTCGAAAAAAAACGAACGAATTTTATTTCCTAGGTCATAGAAAATATTAGAACATACGGTTTCGTATTTTGAACTATAAATAATAATCATGGATAAAATAAAAGAAAAATTAAATAAAGCATTCCTAAAAGCAGCAAGTAATGGTGAATTAGAAGAAATTAAATATTTGATTTCTAAAGGCGCTGATATTCATTTTATGAATGACGAAGCTTTGGTTTGGGCTGCCGAAAATGGTCATTTAGATATTGTAAAATATTTAGTAGAACAAGGATTAAATATTCATGCCAAAAATGAAGCTTTAATTTACGCTGCTCATCTTGGACGTTTAGATATCGTAAAATACTTAGTAAATCAAGGAGCGAATATTTTTGCCAATAATAACGATGCATTAAATTCTTCTATTATTTCTAATTATTTAGAAATAACAAAATATTTAATTGATCATGGAGCTTATCTTGAACAGCCGATGGAAATTCCTCCAGAATTACAAGATCAAATAATAGAAAATAGTTTATCTAGCTTAAATTTTATTACTAATCTAAGACTAGATTTGAAAGAAAAATATTCTGGACATTTAGAATTGTCAGAAATTGGATTATAATAAAATAATCTTTTAAAATCTTCTAAATTAGAATAGAAAAGTGAATACATTAATTATCAAAAACGATATTTGCGAATTATTATTAGAATCTGAAAGTATTAATAAGATACTTTGGGAATCATTAAGATTTCGTGACAAAAATTATTTCTTTGCTCCTAAAAGAAAGGGTTGGGATGGATATACCGATTTTTATACGAAAAATGGTAAATTTTGTACGGGATTATTGCCTGAAATCGTAAACGTATTACATAAGCTTAAAGTTAATATAAATATCGACGATCAAAGATCTAAAGAACTTCCATATAAAGAAATAACCGAAGATATATTAGAAAATATACAATTAAGAGATTATCAAATAGAATTAGGAAATAAAGCATGGAAAACTGAAAGATGTATTATTAAAGCCGCTACAGCTGCTGGTAAGACATTATTGTTTAGTTCTATGCTTAAAGCTATTCCAGAAAAAACTCCTGTTTTAGTTCTTTTTAGAAACAAAACTCTCGTTAATCAAACATATCGAATATTTAAAAAAAATGGAATAAAGAATATTGGAATTGCTCATGGTGAAGAATTCGATCCTAATTTCATTCTTTGCGCTACCATTCAATCAGCTCATAAGTACGAAGAACTTCTTGATAAATTTAAAGTTCTTATCGTAGACGAATGTCAAGAATTTGCCACTAACAAATCGATTAGAGTTTTCAAAAAAATGAAGAATTGTCGATACCGGTTTGGATTTTCGGCAACTCCTTGGGAACCTGGAGATAATTTAAAAAAATACAAATTAAAATCTTGGTTCGGTCCAGTAATAGGAGATATTAATACAAAATTTCTTCAAGAACAAGGAATTCTTGCGCAATCAAATTGTAAATTTCATACTATCGATGAACCTATTCATGATAGTAATAATTATCGAGACGTATATGATCAAGGTGTAATTTATAACTCTTATCTTCACAAAAAGATAAAAGAAATCGTCGATTCATATGATTCTGGTAGAATTATTATTGTAGTAGAAAGATTACAACATGGAGAAGAACTTAAAAAATTAATTCCTAATGCTTTATGGGTTAAAGGAGATGACGATGAAGAAAGTAGGAAAATCGTAATCGATCAATTATGTAAATCAGAATCAAACGAAAAAGTCGTAGTTATCGCTACGAAAATATTTAGTGTCGGTATAGATTTATTCGTCCATGTAGTTATTAATGCAGCGGGATTTAAATCACATATTATGACATTACAAAGATTAGGAAGAGGTCTAAGAAAAGCTCCTGATAAAGACGTATTAGATTATCATGATTTCTATTTCAAAACAAATTCTCATTTAGAGAACCATTCTATCCAAAGAATGAAACATCTTAAAAAAGAAGGTCATATTATCGAAATATTATGATTTTTTAAGATAGATCTAATTCTATTCTTATCATATTTTCCAATAATTTCTTCTCTTAAAATAAATTTTAATATTTGGTCTCTCTTTTCTTTATTTGGTAAATAATTTAAGAAATTCATAACGTATTCTAAATACGTATAAAATAATTGTTCGTTTTTCTTATAAGAGAAGATAAGATTGAACATGTTTTTATATTGTTCCATATCCATTTTTAACCAATAGTCAAAAATAGATGGATGAAACCATTCATTAATATATTCCATATAATTATTAATCAAATCATTATGTTGTTTGTTTTGTAATAATTGATCGAATATTTTTTTTCTTTCTTGTATGGATAATCCAATTAACTTCATTTTTTTGGATTGAAAAGATGGATCAGTTGCGGCTAAATAATATTTTACTGCATAATTTAACAACATTTTTTTAATTTCTGGCCATTTTTTGTGGTAGTCTTTTCCACCAATTCCTCGCATTTCGACATAATTATCTTTAAAATGCATAGTTTGAAATTTATCTTCTTGTTCACCCCTAGGTACAGTTCCTGTTGCTCGATAGTACATTTCTGTACTACGATTCATATTTCCTCTTCTTTCAGGCATTGTTTTATAAATTCTTTCATCTTCTAGAGATGAAGCTAATTTATGAGGATCAATATTTTGATGATTGATATTTTTATGAGATAAATTTATATGTAAACCAGTAGTTCGATTCGTATATCCAATATCTTCTATTAATTCAAAAATATCAGGAATTGTAATTAAAGATTGTTGTAAAGACATAACCGGAGTTACAATTTCGATTCCCCATCCATCATTATTTTCAGGTATGATCGATTTATCTTCTTTAACTTCGCCTTCCAAACTACGATATTTCATCATTTGTTGTACGAAATTAAAAGCGCTTTCTTCATCAAGAAGATCTTGTTTCGCAGTTTGATCGTTTATAATAAATTCAAATTCTATTCCTACTTGAAAATTAGGATCTCTTAAAGCTTGAGAGATTTGGTTTTTTTGTACTGCTTCATTTATAAGATCAATAAATTTCATAAACCTATTTCTCCTAAATCTTTATAAGCAGAATAATTAGGAGTAGTTAATTCGTTAAATTTGTATACATTTTCTAAATTTATAGATATAAGAAAATCTTGGATTTCAGGATCTGTAATATATTCAAATCCATTATGAAATTTCTTTATAAGATCTCGATAATGATCAAAAATAATTTTTATAATTCTAGGCGATCTTGCTGGATTAATCCATCGATTGTTACTTCCTTTTGGACCTGGAATATAGCTCTCTTTAATATTTAAGGCTATTTCAGCAAATTGTCTAGTATGATATTTCGTAAAGATTCTTACAATAGTTTCAAATTCTCGCATAGAGACTCGTCCTATATTAATAAAAAAATTTTTCATATCGCTTTCAGTCATTATTTTTTTAGCAACATCTATTCCAAATCTTTTTTCAATAATTCCAAGTAATCGTTCTTGCTCTTCCCAAGAACCAGAAGGTAAAATATTAAATTTTTTTTGATAAGAGGAAAGAAGATGCGTATCAGAAAATTTCATTAAATAATATTTATTAGAATCTATAAGCAAATTCTGTAGTAATCTTCGTGATGTGTTCGATAGTTTGCCAAGGAGCAAATTTAGCTATTAAATCTGATTGAGAATATCCCCAAAGATTTGATTTATTATCTGACATAATCAATCCTTGAAAATAATGAAGAATATTATGTTCGTCGATCCACAATTCGAATGTCATACATGCAATTTTATTAGGATCTAATCTTCCATGTCCTCCAGCATTTTTAGAATTTACTGAAATAATTCTTTTATCGGGGAAAGGAGATAATATTTTCATTTGTTCGACATCGAACCAAATTCTTGGAATCTTATATTGTAATTGTTCGGCAATAGAAATAGTTAATTTATTTAACTCGAATTTTTTATTCCAATCATAATTTTCTTTTTTAGAAGCTTTTCTAACGGCTTTCTGGATATCTCCTAATTCATCGATTTCTTCATCGAAGAAACTTCCGATAGGAATTATATCATACAAAATCCATATATTATCTTTCGTAAGCTCTTCAGGAGCCAAAACATGTTTTTCTATTAAAGCATATCTTTCATACAAATGTGCTCTAACTGTACGATCCGCAAAATTCCAATATAAAACATTAGAAAATTTCTTTTCAGGTAATTTTCCATATAGTTTAAAAGAAGAAAGTCGTTTAATTAATTCGGATACGTCAGCAGCATTAATATATCTTCCACGAATAGAAGGAACTTGTTTCGTAGTTTGTCCCAAAAAATCTTGTAGTTTTTTTTGTTTTTCTACTTCTTGTTGATAAAATTCTTTATCTTTTATTACTTTGAATTTCACTAATTACTTTTCCTAGAATAGATTTTTTTTCAGTATTTTCCACAACTCTACTACGAATTGGACCATATTCTCTTGGTTCTAAATAATCATCTTTTTTGACTGCTTTAATTTTTATTTTTTGCATTTTATTTAAAGCTTTAAAGAAATGTTCTTTATCAAGAACCGCAATATCACCTTTTAATGATTTTTCATTGATCGCATAAATTGTTGCTAAATCACATACGCGTTTGATATGTGCTCCACTAAGTTTCATTGTCTCGATATTTTCTGCAATTTCTGGTAAATCTTTATCATTATAATGTGGTATGTCTAAGAAGTTCTTAAGTAGTTTAATTATGATATCCTTCTTAGGAAGAAGGAATTCGATTCTTTCATCAAATCTTCCAGGTCGATCTATTAAAGCCTTTTCCATTGTTCCTGGATCATTACTTGTAAAAATCGTAACAACACCTTCTAAAGGAACCAATCCATCTAACTGATTCATAATTTCGCCAAGAACTCTATTGTCGCTTCCTAATGATCTTTGAGTACAAAAAAGATCAGCGTCTTCAAAGAAGACAATCGAAGGACTTAATTCTCTTGCCATGTCATAAATATTAGCTACGTCTTTTGGTGTAAAAACGTCGTCTGGAGTTACCCAAATGAAAGTAATATCGTTTAATACGTTTGCTAATATTTTAGCTGTTAAAGTCTTACCAGTTCCAGGAGGTCCTTCCCAAATTAATCCGCATTTAGACGATATTCCATTTGCTTTATAAATCTTTTCTTTTTCAAAGAAATCAACGATATTTAAAACTAATTGCTTTTTCACATCTTCATCCAAGAAGACATCTTTCCAAGTATAATCTTTAACATCGATAAATTTTCCATTAGGAGATATTTTTGCTTTTTTATAGAAATTATTTTCTTTAATCCATTCGTCGATATGTTTTACAAATTCATCGATAATTCCTTCGTCGTTTTTTTCATAGAAAAACGAAATGCAAAATATATCGAAATCATCTTGTGCTTGAAGAATAAACCTCTTATTCCCTTTTTCTATTCCTAAATGATAATGGGTAGGAATTTTGACTTCTTTATTAGGACCAATTTGAATTATTTGTAAATCATTTCTTTCTTTAGAAAGTGAGAAAGTTGTTTTTTCCGATTTGAAATCAATATCGACTGGAAGATATTCTTTTTCATCTAAAATTTTCATTAAAGCATAACGCCAAATTTTAGATCTAAATAATGAATATTTTTTTATAGATTTTACTAAAGTTTTTTCAGTACAAGAAAGAAATTGGCAATAAACTTCTTTAAGAGTTAAATCAGACGGTCTTAGAATAGATTTAAGAGTTTCTGCAGTTTGCTCCAATGTAGAATCTACTAATTTAACATCTTCGAATTCGATTTTTCCTTCTTCAAGAAGTACTTTCGAATTCAATATTTCTTGTAATATTTTCATTAAATTCTTCTCCAATAATTTCTTTTATCGTATCTAGAATATCTTCTTTATAAATCTCTTCAAAATATATATCTAATTCTTTTTTATAATTTTTAGATAGACATAAGAAATAAGGAGATATAATTCCTGATTCTATTAGGAAAGCAAATTTTTTGTTCTTGTAAAGTTTTTTATAGTCTATCTGATTGTTTCCATATTCCCGTAAATAGAATGATTTAATTTTATTTAAAGTTTTTTTAATTTCATTTAAGATAAAATCTTTATCTCTTATAATTTTTGTTTCTGGTTTATATTTCGATTGAAGATATAATTCGAGATTTTTATTAGTAAGGATTCTATTAGGATAAATATTACCATGATTCTTAAGAACAAAGAATATAAAATCTTTAGGATTAGGAATTGGCGAGTCCTTTAATAAGGATATTTCAATGATTTCTTTAAAACGATTGTAGAATCTATATTTTCTAGGATCATTTTGTCTAGAAAAACACATAAATTGTTTTTTAGTAATATTTCTAATTAGAAATTCGTAATATTTTATTAAATCGACAGTTTTTTCATCAATGGATGAAAGATTAAAAGTCAATGAAATCGGAATATCTTTAATCATGTAATAATCGTAGATCGACATGATATATAGATTTATGCGTCCGACTTATCTTGAAAAGATAAAAATTATCAATACAGAACAAGTAATTACAATTTTAAAAAATCATACTGGATATGAACTTATTAATTATTATGTAGTAAAAAAATTATCTAAATATATTTGTAGTAATATAACAAATTATAAAGATCTAAAAATAATTACCGATTTATGGTTTGAAAAATTTAAAAATTATGAAAAAGCATTATTAGAATTACAATATGATTTATCGTATTATCCAAATTGGGAATTATATCAAACATTAAAACCAAAATTAAGTAATGATGAATTATTAGGTGTTTTCTATAGAATATTAAAACATTCCGATAAAAATGTGATTGGTTTTAGAATAATGAAAGCAATTTTAGAGAAAATTAAAATTAGTACTCAAGATTTAATAGAAAATTTGAATAATTATTTCGAAATAGGTACGCATTATGCATATGAATCAGATTTTACTTTTTTAGGTGAAATTTTAAATCGATTATACGAATTACATATCAACGTATTTAAAGATACTAAATTTTTAGATTGGCTTTTAGAATTACAAGAAATAAAACCTTTTCAATTATCATTAGTCGAACCATTACAACATTCGATGTTAGAAAAGAATCCTTCATTAGTTTCAATGATTTCTAATTTAACTGACAGAATGAAGAAAAAGTATTATGGACATATTTCTTTAGGTGAAATTGGTCTTTAGTCTAAAACTTGTAAATAGAATTTTGGACTTAGAATCTCTTGGCCATCTAAAAGAATCTTAAATTGTACGGTATAAATTCCTAATGGATATTCACCATTTTCAGTCGTATCAAGAAGATAATAGGCTTCATTGTCTCCACGAACTTCTACTTCATCCCATTCTGGTTCTGTTTTAATATTCATTTCTCGAAAACCAGAATCATATCCACAGCCTTCGATTTGTTCGATTCGAATATAAAGATTTTGTGTAGTTTTTAGATTAAAATAAAATCGATCTAAAATATCTTTTTCAATTGGAATCGTAGGATAAAATTGTATTTTTAAGTATTTTTTACTTCCTAACATAATCTTCTTAGGATTAAAAGCAAAAGTGATATCATAAACAAAAGGTTTATCCCAAGTTTCACGTAAATCTGTACTTACTACAAATTGATTTTCAATTTTGATATATTTGGGATCATAATCGTTAAATTTAACGTACCAAACATCGATATAATTTCCAACTTCGAATAATGAATCATCTAAGGCAATAGTGGTTCGATAATGTCCTGTAGCAATATTTGTAATCGATCCAGGTTGGATAACTTGTTTGATTCTTCTTCCTTGTGGATTCGTTTTAGATACCTGAGAAGGATCAAGAAAATATATTTCGATCTTTTGGATAGATTCAACATCAATTAATGAATTATTTTGATAAGAATAAAAATCTAAATTTATTTCTTCGTTAAGAGTAACTGATTGAAATCTTTCTTTTGCCATTTTATAGTCCTAAATTACCAAGATCAATTAAGTCTTTATATTTATTCTTTAAATCATCAGTTAAATTAACAATATGATTAATTAATGAAGGGTTTTGTTTAATAACTCGTTCTTGATAATGTTCTTCGATTTTTATATTATTAATATCTGAACTTATTAATAATTCTAGAGGAATATCAAATATAATCATAAATTCAATTAAAGTACCAATTTCATTTATGTAAAAGTTTTTATCTGAATATTGAATTCTAAATTCATTTTCAATAATTCTTTTTATTTCTTTAATAATTAGTTTTTTATCTATATTTTTCTTTTTGACAAAAAAATATGGAATAGAATCATGGTATAAATAAGAACATATTAATAATAAAACTCTTTCTTCTTCAGAAAGAAGATCATAAACAGCTTCTAAAAGATTATTATTATTGGCATAAAGAGCTGTAAAAAATAATTGGGTAACATGTGGGAGTATTTTTTTATAATCTTCAATTGATAGGTTAGTACGATTCCGAAAATCAAAAAGAGCATCAAAAATAGGATCAAATGATTTTTTTTCGTTATCTCGAACATATTGTTCAGGATCTTTAAGTATTTTATCTAAATCAGGAATTGACATGAAATTATTTATTGCCGGAAATTAATTTCCGGCAAATCTTGATGAGAGAGGAATCTTTTTATTAGGTTTGCTAGCTTCTACTTCTTTATTTTTTTGTTCTATGAATCTATCGATCAACCATTTTCTTTCAAAGATATTGATATTTTGAATATCAGACCAACCTTGGCGAAGATGATACATCAAGATAAATTCTTCTTCGAAAAGATTTTCTTGATATCTTATGATTGCTTCTTGGTCTTCGGGAAGAAAAAATTTGTATCAATTGGTAACTCCATTTCCCAATTATGATAACACATCGGACATCCAAGAGCAATTTTTGTATTTAATCCAAATGATGGTTCAGTTGTTACATCTCTGATGTAATTAGAATCAACTACTGAAAGATTATTAATAATTTGTTCGATTTCCATTTGATTTGAGAAATCGCCAATTTTGTTAATTAACATTATATTTCTTTTGATAATCGTGTCATCTAATAAATTATTACCAAAAGCTTTATTCATTTGTTGACGATATCTATTTAAATTCTTTTCATCATTGCCTCTTGGGTAACGATACCAAAAAGGTACTTTAGCATCTGGTAATTCGTCTTTAATGTTATCTGAAAAACTATCTTCTGCATATTCATAAGATAAACTATCAAGATCTATTTCTTCATCGAAACTTTCATTACAACTTGGGCATTTTAAGGTCACTTCATAATTTTTACCATAAGAAATACCACGAATAAAAAATAATAGATAAGTTCGATCGACAGTTAATAGTTTACCGACATCGATATTTTCTTGGATACATGATTCAAATATTTTATCTAAAGCTTGACCAGATTTAATTAAACGACTAGTAGAAAGAATTTTTTCTTCATTCATAGTCATTGGTCGAACATGAATAGGTTGATCTATCGATAAGCCGATATCTTCATAAGTTAAATTTCTTGAAGGTAATTTAACTTCTTCAAAATTCCTTTTTTGCTTAAGTTTATTAAGAAATTCATTAAAAGGAGACTGATTTTCCATATTTACTTTTACCTCTCTAGAGAATAGAGAGGTAAATTAAATAATTTGAATACAATAACCAACATTATTTAATGGAAAAGTCCTAGATATGTCTCCGTCAGTTATTTTGAATTCTAGATAATAATCTCCTCTATGAGTCGTATCGCTTGAATCCCATTGATAGACTAATAAAGAATGATCAGCTTCGTCTTCTTCTGTATCTGGACTATCTTCATAAATGCTATCTACGTAACCATTTTTTTCAAAAATTCTATAAAATCTTATTAAATCTTTTTTGAAATGATCAAATTGAATACTAGTATAACCTTCCAAATCTCCTCTGTTTGCTGTAATAATTCCCGTACTAGAATCGATACTAGTTACTTCCATATATTCAGTTAACGATTGATTACAATCTTCGATTAGAATTATATCTCCAACTTTGACTTGACATAGATATTTATTACCTAATAAGGTAAATTCAGCTACTGGATCCATTGAAGAATCGATATCTGATCCTAATCTTGATTCGAAGTACATAAATGTTTTAACTTCAAGGTTTAATAACGAAAATGCTTGTTGAGTTTTTGGATCAATAATTTGAACTTTAAATACTGGGCAAGTATCTTTTTGTTTGATTTTAAAACAATCGGATTTTAATTCTTGTTTGGTGATTAAACTATCACAATATTTATAAGTTAAGCTCATTATAACTCCTAATTTAGTACATGAAACTAAATCTATTTACAGTTGAAAAATTAATATTTCAAGATCCAAAAATAAAAGAAATATTAATCAAAGATGAAAAATATAGTTCTTATTTTAAAGAATATTTTTTCTTAAAAAGTATTGGTAATGATCAATCGTTATTGGTAAAATTATACATTAAATTTCTAGATGAATTTTTTAACGATCAAGAAAAACTAACTAAATTGTTTCCAGCGGCGATTAAATCGGATATAAATTTTAAAAAATCTGTACAAAATCTGATTATATCTGATTTAAAATCGGATAAAGTCCTGATTAAAACTGTTAATGGTACCAGGAAGATAATTAAAAAAACTAGTACTAACTATAAAAATTTAGGAAAAGTTAGCTATAATAGTACCGCGGGGCGCGCGCCCCGCGTTAAATCTAATAGTACTAGTACTATATTGTACATAAATAATAATATAATTAATATTAATTATTATCAGTTTATTACGATTAGTACCGCCGCAGAAAAAATCGGAATCACTTTAATTAAAAAATGAGGATACATATATGTCAACAATAATTGTTGTAATTTTTCTTTTGAGTTCTGGAGGACTTTCGCACATACTGACTAGTTCGTC
>ERZ1066125.354-NODE-354-length-11286-cov-9.518387_pt1 | contig 11286 bp, 5 predicted proteins | sample MGYA00382772_ERZ1066125 | MGnify/ENA primary metagenome ERZ1066125 (study PRJEB33369, sample SAMEA5778355) | biofilm metagenome | biome: Industrial cooling water; feature: Water cooling tower basin; material: Biofilm | place: United Arab Emirates | collected...
TGTTCTGTCATCTATCCTACATCTACATTGTACTGGTTATTTTAGGGAAAGGCTGCAATTGCATCTCATGACAGCAACCCTTCAATCACCCCTTCATGGTGTGCTCCTGAAATCACTACTTCAGAGAGCGTAAAATGTCAGCGGCACAGATAATCTAAACTTATCTTTTGGAGTTTGGCCAGGGTGTACATCCTGAAAAAGACAGTGGCTGAGATTCAGGTATATCAAGCATTTTGGGCTAATTGCCCCTCGTGACAGCTTCGCTTCAACTACCCCTTAAGGGAAAGGCGTAAGGAAGCACCCTCAAACCTTTCCCTTTTTTTCCTGTTAGCAAGATAGCGATCGCGACGTTGGCTGCATAAACCAAAAACTGTGCCCGCAAAAGGCGTTAGAAGATGCACTGACATCTCGCCCCACCGTTACTTTTGCAACCAAGGAACCCTGCCATGAGCAGCTTTGAATTTTCCAATCGCTTATCTCAGACTTCGTTATTGTCCAGTGCGATCGCTCCACTCAACACGAATCTGGCACTGGGCGCTACCACTGATCTGCAAGATCCAGTTAATCTAGAACTCCGCAGCGCCAGTTCTAGCACCATCCTGCCCCAATCTAACTCCACACCACTCGATCCCATCGTTGTCACCAGCACCGCAGACACGATCGATGACAACGATGGCGTGACTACCTTGCGGGAAGCGATCGCTGCTGCCAACGCCAAACCGGGAGCAGACACAATCAGCTTCAACCTGGGGACAGGCTCCCACACCATCACCATCACCAACGGACAACTGAGTATTCTCGATACATTAGTCATCAACGGAACGGGCAACCTGACCATCAACGGTAATGGACGATCGCGTATTTTTGAGATTAGCAGCAATACCAGCGCCACCCTATCGAAGCTCAATCTGGTCAATGGGGGCACCCTGATCGGTGGTGGAGCAATCTCCAATGCTGGCACGGTCAATCTGGTTGATGTCACGCTTAGCGGCAACAGTTCCTTTGCTGGAGGTGCATTAGCCAATAGCGGAAATGCCTATTTAACCAATGTGACGATCAACAACAACCGGGCAATTGACGGTGGTGGGATTTATAACACAGGCTACCTCAACATCAGCAACAGCACAATCAGCCGAAATGATGCGTCCAGCAATGGCGGCGGTTTATACAGCAATGGCGGCTCTGTTGAAATCAATAGCAGCACCTTTACGCTCAACATGGCGGATTGGGATAACGACAACACAGGCAATGGCGGCGGAATTCGGATTCAGTCAGGAACAGCGACCATTCGGAATACGATCGTTGCCAACAATTTTGATGGTGTAGCGATCGGGGGAAATCCGGGTGGCAATTTGGTCCAGCATTATGATACGTCGGGCATCTTAACGGATTTGGGCTACAACTTGATTGGCGATAGTACTGGAAGTACGGGTTGGACTGTGAGATCGCGCGTTGGCACCAATACTCAACGTATTGATCCGAAATTAGCACCGCTTCGCAACAATGGTGGCTTTACGCAAACTCACGCACTACTGCAAGATAGCCCTGCCCTCAATGCTGGTCACATGGGTACAGCAACCTTCACTGACCAACGCGGCATTCAACGCACGGTGGCAGATATTGGAGCCTATGAAGCAGCATTTCCCAGACTTACAGTAGATTTGTTGGTCGATGAAGATGACGGCAATATCAGTGCTGGCGACCTATCGCTCCGGGAAGCGCTTCGCTACATCAATGACGGTGGCATCATCAATTTTGCATCTAATCTGCAAGGAACGATCACTCTCAATTTAGGTGAACTGTTGATCGATCGCGATCTCACACTCAACGGTTCTGGTGCAAATCGTTTAACCATCAGTGGCGACAACCGTTCCAGGATATTTTCCATTGCTTACAATAATACAGTTAATTTAAGCGGATTGACGATCGCCAATGGTCGCTCGTTTTCATCAACCGATGGAGCTGGCATCAACAACGCAGGCAACCTGACAATCTCCAACAGTATGATTCGTGACAACCTCTCTTATCGATGGAATGCAGCAATCTCGAATCAGGAAAATGCAACCTTAAACCTCTACAACAGCACGGTCTACAACAACAAATCTTATGTATATGAGACCGAGAACGATCCCGTATCGAGTGTTTCTGTCATTAACAACAAAGGGGCAATTACCATGAGAAACACCACTATTAGTGGTAATCCTGGGTTCTACACGATTTACAATACAGGCGCGATCGCAATCAACTCCAGCACGATCTCAAATTCGACCTATCTTTGGCAGATTGCAGGGGGCGATGTTAGCCTGAAAAACACCATTGTTGAAGGCATACTTGGCTTTGGGAGGTTTGTCAGTCAGGGACATAACCTGATTAGTAGATATGCAGGCGATGGATGGATCAAGTGGCAAAGCAGTGACATTGTGGGCAGTTCGGGAGCATCGATCGATGCCAAACTTGGCGAGTTGAAAGACAACGGTGGTTCTACCTGGACCCATGCGCTGCTAGCAGGAAGTCCAGCGTTAAATGCAGCCAATCCCAACGATCGCCCCGAAACCGATCAGCGGGGAGTTAATCGCGGTAATCGCCCTGACATTGGAGCCTATGAGAATGCACCCGCGATTGCCCGGACAGACTTTGCCACGGTGCGACGGGGGCGTAGCGTCACAATTCCGGTTTTAGCGAATGACTATGATGCGGATGGCGATCAATTTGCGATCGTCCACTACAGCAATCCTTTTGGCGGTAATGTCAGGCAGAACTTAGACGGCACCTTCACCTACCAGTCGCGCTCTGGCTTTTTCCTACCCAACGATTCGTTTACCTACACCATCAGTGACGGTAAGGGAGAAACCCGAACAGCTACAGTACAGATTCGATTTGTTTAACTGGCGTGAAGTGTAGAAGGGTAGATGTTTTCTACCCTCTACCGTTTTTATGGTTTTGGAGTGCAGCAGGAAGAAAAGGGCATTTGGGTCAGCGGTTCCAGGTTTGTCTGTTGCAGGAGCGATCGCCAAGCATTCCCGATTGCAGGTTGATTTGGGCTGGCTTGGTAGAGATCGGCGATCGCGGTCAAAGCGTCATACCACAGACCTCGGGCGGCATATAACCGAACTCGTTCCAAGGGAGTTGCTTGGGCTAAGGGCGCTTGTAAATCGGCAGCAGCCACTCGCTGAATGATGCCTTTGACGAACACTGCCGAGGATGGTTTGGCTGGATCGCAATACACCGACAGAGTCCAAGTATAAGCTTTACCAACTTCCAAAGGCTGGGTTGTTACAGGCATAGACAGACGAATTAAACCGGGCTTTGTAGTCGGGTTCGTCATTCGAGTGTTGTAGACATAGTTATCCGCAGCATCTTGGACAACAAATTCAATGGGTGTTTGCTCTGTCAGAGGTGCAGGCAAATAAACCCAAACTGTGGGGCGATCGCTCATCGTTTGTCCCCAAGCTTTGCCTTTTGCCGGAAGAAGTGCTGTGAGTGATTCAAATTGGCGGCAGTTGCCTCGGCTGGCTCCACCCCGTTGACGACCAGACGGTGAACCTTGCTGGGGCGGAGTTGGATCATTAAAGATAATTTGGGTGTCTTGAATTGTTTTGTTATCGGATGTTTGTGCCCCAACAGATGGAACCATTGCCATGAAGCCAAGGGCGATCGCGGTTATGCCTGCCACGGTTTTAGAAAATAAAGGTTGTTGATAAGGTCGCATTTTATTCCTGGTTGTTTATTTCAACGACTCGATTGTACGGTGATCTTTGCAGTAAAGCAGGATAGGGAGACAACGACTCTGACGCAAACTACAGCCAAAATTTCAACGATCCAGCACCCTTTCATTCTTCGATTTAGCAGCCCTTTGGTTGAGATACCGAACAATACCTACAGTGCCAACAAAGGCAACTCCGGCAGAAACACAAGGAATCCATCCACCCTGAATGAACAGAAACCAACACGATCCAATCAATACCGCGATCGCACCACTGCTGAGAATCCCAATTTGCACCAACGATAGCCTCATACTGGCACAAATTCCACCCATAATCGCCCATGATCCAATCCAAACAATTTCTACAAACTCACTCCAAACCCAAATCAGCGATCGTTGATCTAATACCGCACTAATGAGTTGACTCGTCATATGAGCTTGAATGATTACACCAGGTATTTTATCGGCGGTGCCCGATCCGTAAGGCGTTGTCCAGAAATCGCTGCTGCTTGTTGCCGTAACTCCCACCAACACAATTCGATCCTTAATCGCTTCTGGACGGACTTTTCCCTGCAATATCTGACTTAAAGAAACTTGAGGCGCGATCGCTTGCAACGAGGGTAGCGATCGGTAATTGAGCAATATTTGATTCCCCGCTGCATCGATTGTTTGATAGCCTCCGGAGTGCTTTTGCAAACGCTGAATGATAGTTTGCCCTAGCTTCAGGTTTCCTTCGGGAGTAAATTCAGGTGAGATGTTTTCCATTTCCAAATATCGGAAAGCCAAGCGGGTGTTAAAGGCATAGGGCGCAGCACAAGGAGAAGCCGGATCCGGCGTTTGAGAAAGCAACTGACGACGGATAATGCCATCGTTGTCTTCTAAGAAATCACTGAAGCCAATTCTAGAGGCTGGGACCTCTGGCGGAGGCGCAATACCCGTTGGGTCAAATGTTGCATCACTACTTTTGCAAATGGCGACTAATCGTTTTTGCTGCCGCAGTTGAGTGATTAAGCTTGGATATTTAGAGTTCGCTGAAAAATCACGATAAATATCGAGTCCAATCACACGAGCTTGATAATTATTCAAGATTTTCAATAATTGGTCCAGCGCGTTATCAGATAATGAACCTTGCCGTTGTTCCGCTGGTTGAGCTTGAATATCGGCTTCATCAATTGTGACAATTAAAAACCGATTGTCTGGTGCCTCTTCGGGACGCAGTTGCAGCAATCGATCATAGACCCACAGTTCCAGAGGTTGCAGCCCCCCCAGCGATCGCACTCCTAGCAAACAGACCGTTGTGAATAGACTTGTGAGTAAGACTTTTATGAGTTTTGAGTTGAAATTTTGGGTTTTGAACTTAGGAAAGTTTTGAGTTTTGAGTTTTGAAGGTTGAATTGATTCGTTGAACTTAGAACTCAAACCTGCTAACTCAAAACTTCCTTCCTCCCCATTGTCTCGGTCTTCCCTTACATCCAACTCCCACCGCATCGGCAACTCTGCGGGATTCTGGCAGATCACAGGTAACCAGCTAGCGCACAAAAATTCAGTTTCCAAGCCCTGAAGTTTTTCCCTCGCTTCTCGTACAGCCAGGAAAAGAGATTGCCCTGTTGAAAACGCAGCCAGAAAGTGTTTGAGAAATTCTTGTGCGACGCGATCGGGCACGGGTTCCCGCATCACAATCACCTGAGGAATCTGCAAATCTGCGAGATTCCACGCCAGATCTAAGCCATCACAGGAGTTGAAAATGGCTAGCTTCAATCCCTTTTGAATCGCTTTTTTCAGGGCAAATTTAAGTTGTTCAATGGTCAAGCTTTCCGTCGCATTGACATGAAATTTTCCTAAATTTTTGTCTCCATTCTCGGTTTCCTGTTGCCTGCTTCCTGAACTGTGCCCCGCAAAAAATAGAATATCCCAATGCGTTTCCCAAAGCTGTTGATTCAGTTCTGTTAATCTCGGTTCAGATAGCAAACTTAATTGAGTATTTGGCAGTGTTTCCAGCAGCTTTTTGTCGTTTTCAATATCAATTCCTTGGGAATTTCCTAAAACCGCAAGAATGTTGATTGTTTCTTTAGGCTGAGAGGGGGCAACTTTAAGCGATCGCTGATATTCCGGCAAGCTCAAGGCAAGCTCTGCATTGGGATAATCCTCAAAAAAATGCCACAAATGCCAGGGTAATCGTAACAGGTGACGGTCTTCAGCCATGACAATGAGTTGAAGCTCATCCTGAGGCGTAAAGCTAGTGCGAAGGTGGCGATCAATATTGCGAAATCCCTCAGAGTTCAGCCAACGATTCAACGTTTGATGCAGTTGATCACACACCTGTTTGAACGCGACTTCTGAAACATCCGTGGGATAGGTTTCATCGGTTTCTATTTCAAACTCGTCGGCAGCGCCTCGAAGCATGGGAGATTCTATTTGAGCAAAGTTGCGCCACCCCCGATAGGCATACAAGGCAGTGTATAACCATTGCCAACGGCGATACAGTAAACCCAGTTCTGGCTCAGCGAGTAAACTTCCTGTAATTTGTATTGGCATTGATGCGTCCGCAAGCCAAATCTGAGCTACGACCGTATAGCCCTGCGAGAAATCACCTTGACCAAAATGAAGGGTAATGCGCTGATTCATTTACATGACAAAATCTTCTGTAACGCTAACATCTGCGACCCTGATTTGGAGACGAAACCCCGTTCCCTGGGAACTTTTGAAGGGGCGGAGTTGAATGTAACGGCTCTGATCGCTTGCTTCTACCGATTGCAATACGGCTCCAGCATTCGACCTCATGATTAATTGCAGGTTGGCTGGTAGGTAAGCGTTGCCCTGTTCCGGCAATATCTGTATCCCGGTTCGGATTCGTCCATCTGGCTCAGGATTTAGGGCGATCGCTAAGACGACATCCGGCAATTCTGCACCCAATGGAATGCGCTTGAGCCGACGCACAGCGGGTTGAGTGTCTTCTTGTCGCAGATTAAACGCTAGATCCGGTTCCGGGCTAAGAAACTCCTCGATCACTTGCCAGCCAGCCTCAAACTGATTTTGCAACCATTGACTCAATCGCACCACACTCGGATTTTGAGATTGTACCGTTGGTGATTGAAGCGGTCTTTGGCGCTGTTCACACAACCGCTGAAACCAGCGATCGCTTTGCAGCAAGCCCCCCCACTGCTGAAACGGAACGACCAGACGCGGCAGAATCACCTCTGAATGTCCTAATTGTTCAAGCAAGGTTGCAGCTTCCGCTGCCGATAAATCAGGTAGGGGTGGAACTGCAACTCGGGTAGGCTCTGCTGAGATCTGGTGCATTACCCAAAACACTGCCCAATCGTGCATCAGGTCATTTCCCTCTAGACGATAGGTGCGATCAAGCGGATCATAGGTTCCCTGAGCTTTAAGCTGAGCATGGGTGCTGTAGCCCCAAATTTGTAACGCCTGTTCATCGGTATTCACTTCCACCGCAAGATAATAATCTCCCACCAAACCGGGCAGATCGATCCACTCCTGAGGCACGCAAAACTCATTCCTGTCCATTGTTTCGTCTGGTATCAGGATTAAGCGAGTGCGACCTAAGGTTATTGCACTCCCGTTCACCATCTCCCAAAATGAGGCTTGCGCAGGAGAAGCGATCACGGGATGACTCTCAAATTTTTCCTCTAGCCACAGCAGAATTGTTTGCAGACAAACCTGGTTGAGATAGGCTTGCCAGCGTCCGGGGGACGGGGCTGTTTGGCACTGTTGCCAGGATTCTGTGTGAACCGCTTCCGAAATTTCCAGCCATTGGGTCGAAGTATCAAATATCAACATCAGCAGGGACTCTCCTTTGAGGCAGCGGAAGGTGGGAATTTTGAAGTTTGAAGTTTGAATTTGACCTATTCATTAGATGGTTCTGAGTCTCTATTCCTACTTCTAAATTCTGCTTCCAGCCATTCCTCTAAAACTATACTCATGCCGTTGATTGCGGTCGGAGTTAGGGAAATATGCAAGGTTTCCTGGCTCCATTTTGCTAATGCCAGTAATAATTTTTCTCTTGTGCTGCTGAGACGGCGGGAGATGGTGTATTGCTTAATGCCCAATTGGGCGGCAATTTCCTGTTGGGTCAAGCTTTGCTGGTAATAAAGTTTTAACAAGGTTTGTAGTTCTGCATCGAGATTTTGTAGGGCTGTTGTAAGGATGTGATGGATCTGCGATCGCTGGGATTGGCGTTCCTCAATTTCCTCCTCAGCCATTAAACGGGCGAAAGGAGATGCCTCTTCCCCATCCGACAAATCATCCTGAATTTCGCCCCCTGTCTCTGTTTTGGGTTGGTTGAGTGATGTGACAGTTGGAGTCAAGTAGGCGCGAATTTGTTTAGCCGCAGAGAGCAACCACTGTTCCAACTGTTGTGTAGACGCTTCTGATCCGGAGTCGGGCAATTGATGTCGTTGGGTGTTGTAAAAGTGGGCGATCGCCTGCCACATGGCTGGAGTGGGTCGGGAAAGTTGGCGCGTAGCTGGTTCCTGATTGGGCACACAAACCGCTTTAAAGCCCAGCCAGACCAGACGATAACGGGCGATCGTCATCTCCGAAAATCCGGCTGCTTGCAGAGACTCTATCAGTTGCTTCTGGCTCGCCTTGCGGAGCAATCCCCAATCGGTGCGGCTGTTGGCTTCCTGTTGCTGTCGCAGACTATCGCGGATTGTGTTCCCAAAAACAAGACTGGCATAGGTTTTGAAGCTGCCCCCTTGCTCTGGGTTGTAATTTCTGAGAACGGTGGGCAAGGCTGCGATCGCAATTTGGAAGCAATCAGATACACCAGACTGCAAACTGGTCGTTCGAGCCGCAAGCTTGTAAGCAACCCAGTAACAGGCTTCCTGCACATACGCCGCTAAATGCCCAGACGCACGGCCTTCGGGCTTGGCTTTCCAAACCTGATACCAGTACAGCGCCCAAAACTGTTCTGATGCAGGTTGAGGATTGCCCTGTTGCAGAACGCGCACCATATTTCGGTTGAGTGAGCCATCCGTCACCCAATTTGAAAAGCGATCGCCCGCAAATTGTGCGAAGGTTGAAAAAAGTTCTGTGATTCCATGTCGAGCAAGCATGTATAAGCGTCAAGAACAGCGAATAAGGAAATGGATAAAACTGGAAACAGCCACACGCAAAGTTCGTAGAAGCTGGTTTGTCAATACACTCCTGGCAGGCGCAAATCTTCTTTTGATTCTAGGCTTGAATCAGGGGAAAACATTGGCTTTCCTCAAGTTATATCCTGCAACCTCAGCGGACTCGGTATGGAACACCATTTTCATCGCTCAAGCCAATTCCGACGATCCAACAACGCTTACTCAACTTGTGCAGCAGGGGCGATCGCACTATCAAGCAGGGCAATTTGCCCAAGCAATATCCCTTTGGAACCAGGCAAGCGATCAGTATCAGACACAAGGCGATAGCCTGAATCGCGCTCTCATCCTGAGTTATCTATCTCTGGCGTACCAAAAATTAGGTAACTGGACGGTCGCAACCACCGCCATCAACACCAGCCTAGAGATCATTCAAAATTCACAACTTACAACTCCCAACTCCCAACAAATTCTCGCCCAAATTCTCAATGCTCAAGGCAGCCTCCAGTTTGCTCAAGGTCAGACTGAAGCAGCACTCGCCACCTGGCAGCGGGCAACAACGCTTTATCTTGAATTGAAGGATACTCCCCGAACAATCGGCAGTTTAATAAACCAGGCACAGGCTCAGCAGGCGCTGGGGCTGTTTCTCCAGTCCTACAAAACCTTGAACCAGGTTGAACAACTGCTTCAGCAACAACCCGATTCTCAATCAAAGGCATTGGGACTGCGGAGTTTAGGAAATACCGCATTGCTGATTGGTAATGCTAAAGATGCTCGTCGCTGGTTAGAACAAAGTTTAAACCTCAGTCTCAAGCTAAAATTATCTGAAAATGCCAGTGCAACGTTGTTGAGTTTGGGCAATGTGGCGCGATCGCAAAAAGATTTGACCACCGCCCTCAGCCTGTACCAACAAGCCGCCATTAATACAGATGCAACCACTCAAGTGCAAGCATCCCTGAACCAAGTGAGTCTCCTGCTGGAAATGAAGCAATGGTCGGAAGCCCGTAATCTGGTTGCGATCGTTCAGCCTCAATTAAACCAATTACCGCCGAACCGAACGGTTATCTACGCCAAAATTAACATCGCTCAGAGCTTGGCAAAACTAGGCAACACAAAACAAGCCGCTCAAGTACTGGCGATCGCCCAACAACAAGCCCGTGAATTAGGTGATCCGCGTGCAGAAGCCTATGCAGTTGGCTACTTGGGGAAGGTTTACGAGCAAACTCAACAGTGGACAGACGCTCAACAATTGACCGAACAGGCATTGCAAATGGCTCAATCCCTCAATGCCGCAGACATCGCCTATCAATGGCAGTGGCAGCTTGGACGCATTCTCAAAGCACAAGGGCAGTTTGCATCTGCTACTCGCTCCTATGACATTGCGGTGAAAACCTTACAGTCAATTCGGAGAGATTTAGCCGCAGCCAGTCCCGATCTCCAGTTCTCCTTTCGCGAGAGCGTTGAGCCTGTATACCGGGAATTTGTGGATGTGCTGCTGCAATCACCTGACGCAGATCAAGCAACCCTCAAACAAGCACGCCAGGTGATCGAGTCTTTGCAATTGGCAGAATTGGATGATTTCTTTCGCACTGCCTGTCTAGAAGGGCAAACTGTGGCAATTGACACTATTCCCCAAACCGATGCAGCCGTTATTTATCCCATTATTTTGCGCGATCGCCTGGAGGTGATTCTCAGCCTGCCCGGACAGCCTCTACGGCACTATCGAACAATAGTCTCCCAACCAGAAATCGAAACCACGCTCGATCAACTCCGGCAAGAGTTAGAAAAGCCCTTCACCACGCCAGAAAGCAAACAACTAGGACAAATGGTTTACAACTGGTTGATTCAACCCATCACCGCAGACCTCGCATCCCAAGCACCCAAAACCTTAGTATTTGTTCTAGATGGAGCACTCCGCAATGTGCCAATGGCAGCCCTGTACACGGGACAAGAGTATTTAATCGAGCGTTATAGCATTGGGCTAGCACCCGGTTTGCAATTAATTAATCCAAAACCTTTACAGCAACAAAAACTTCAAGCGATCGCAGCGGGGCTCACCGAAGAACGACATGGATTTACAGCATTGGTCAATGTTAATACAGAACTTAAGGAAATCCAGACAGAAATACCAAGCCAGGTTCTCTTAAACCAATCTTTCACCAGTTCAGCACTGCGATCGCAAGTCCAATCAGTCTCCTTTCCAATTGTACACTTGGCAACTCATGGACAATTTAGCTCAAACGCAGATGAAACTTTTATATTGGCATGGGATAAACCCATTCGAGTCAATGAGTTAAGTGCACTATTAAGAGATCGTACCAATGCTCAAGATCGTGCGATCGAACTCCTAGTACTGAGCGCTTGCGAAACCGCTGCCGGAGACAAACGGGCTGTCCTGGGTCTTGCAGGTCTTGCAGTTCAGGCAGGTGCACGAAGCACCCTGGCATCCTTGTGGAGCTTAGATGATGAATCAGGAGCCAAGTTCATTGGTCA
>ERZ1066125.356-NODE-356-length-11224-cov-7.647327_pt1 | contig 11224 bp, 6 predicted proteins | sample MGYA00382772_ERZ1066125 | MGnify/ENA primary metagenome ERZ1066125 (study PRJEB33369, sample SAMEA5778355) | biofilm metagenome | biome: Industrial cooling water; feature: Water cooling tower basin; material: Biofilm | place: United Arab Emirates | collected...
AGTCCTCGAGCAGGTCCTCGTCGGCCGACCCTTCGCGGGCGATCGGCACCAGATCGTCCCGCCGCCCCTCCTGGACCGCGTCGCCGACGAACTCGATACGGACTTTCGGCCCCTGCGCCGCAGTGACGGTCAGGTCGACCGTGCTCCCGCCGTTCACGGGCTGAGCCGACACCGCCATCCGGGCAGAGAGGTAACCGCGCTCGCGTTCATCGGAGAGAAACTCCTCGATGCGGGCCGACAGGGCGTCACGTTCGTACGGGGCTCCGGCGACGAGGCGAAGGCGACGGCGAACCGTCGCCTCGTCGACGCCGGCATTGCCGACGAGCGAGACCGCGCCGATGCGAGCGCGGTCACCGGCGGTGACGTCGAACCACAGGGTCGCCGCGGCAGCATCGACCGCCACGCGCGCGGCGACCTGCGCGTTCAGAAATCCGACCAGCCGCACATCGTCTTCGACCAGCCGGGCCATGTCGGCCGCGCGATTGGCGCGGGGCGTGGCCCCGTAGCGTTCGGTCAGGAGCCGCCGCAGCCGATCCTCGTCGATCCCGGAGACGAGGCCGGTGAAGGCCAGCCGGCGCACCGGCCGCAGCGAGCGCAGCTCGTAGGTGAGCGCGACGCCGTCGCCATCCAGGCCGGCGCGCACGCGAATGTCTTCGTAGGTGCCAAGACTGAACAGGTGGGTCATCGTCTCGCGCACGGGCGCGAGCGACAGGCGTTCACCGACCTGGGTTTGAATCAAGCGGCGGACGCGTTCGTCGTCGACCGGGCGGCCATCCCGCTCAATCGTCACGCTGGCGATGGGGCGACCGATGTAGTCGTCCACGTCGGCGCGCGCCGCCACCGGCGCGAGTAACAGGGCCGCGATGCATGCGGCCCACAACCGACACCACATCAGAAGCTGTGCCTCACTCGGACTTCGATGGCGTAGGTCGCATCCTCGTTGCGCGAGAGAATCCACGACAGCCGGTCGCTCTCGTCGTACTCGAGCAGCACGATCTGGTCGTCTCGGGAGCTGCTGAGACTGCGGGAGAAGGTCAGATAGACGCGATCGGAAATCCGCTTGCCAATGGTGACCCGGGCTGACGGGTTCACCCGGCTGGACGACTGGTTGTACGGGTCGATCAGCGACGGCGTCAGCTGGAAGCTGTCGACGCCGAAGGTCTGTTCGACGATGCGCCCGACCTCTGATGAGACGGGGCTGGCCAAGATCTGAGTCGCGCGAGTCCGGATGAGGTCGCGCTCGAGTTCGTTGCGGTTGGCGTTGGACAACTGCCGGAGTTCCGCGCCGTACGGATCCAGCGTGCGTTGCGAGTCGCTGAACAGCAGCGCCAGCACGTCGGCCGCCGGCAGCGGCGGATCCGAACTCAGCTCAGGACGCAGGCGATCGATGGTACCGACCGCGCGCACCGTCACCTGGTAGGTCTGGCCAGGGGCGCGCACCCGGGTGAGCGCTTCCAGGTCGAGGAACGGCTCGATGCGCGTTGGATTCGTGAAGTCGATGTTGCCGCGGGTGACCAGATATCGACGGCCCTCGAAGATCACTTCGCCACGGTCGACCTGCGCCCGGCCGAACAGCAACGGCCGATCGTAAGTGCCGCGCAGCTGCAGGTCAGCGCTGGCGACGAGGCGGGCGAGATTGTTCTCGACCCTGAGCGTCGACGGCACCAGGACTTCGATGTCGAAGCGGAGCGGCACTGGCGGCGTGGATGCGGTCGGCGCCACCTCGATGGTCGAGCCGCCGCCGAAGTCGAGGAACCCGCTGTTCGGATCGACTCTGCGGTTCCACGTCGCGCTTCGGACCGTGACCTGCCCGGCCAGCGTGGGCGCCTTGACGTTGCCTCGCACCGCCAGGTCTGCGTCGACGGTCGAGCGGACCCCCTCCGGATACCGGAGATGCATCTCGTCGCCGCGGACGGTGACGTTCAGTTCTCCTGGCAGGTAGCCGTCGAGCGCGACCCGTCCTCCGAACTGAATCCGTCCACCGCCCATGGTGGCGCTGACGTCATCGAACTGCACGCTGCGCGAGTCGAAGCGTACCGCGCCGTTGATGCCGTCGAGGGCGTTGGGCAGCGACAGGTGACGCACGCGGCCGTCGACCAGGGTGGCACTTCCGGAGAACACCGGTTCATAGAGCGGGCCGTCCACCGCCGCCGCCAGTTGCGCCCGGCCGGAGCCACGGACCTCGGGGAAGAATCCCTGGAGGATCCCGAGGTTGGCGTCGCCGGACGCCCGAATCGCAATCTTCTCGTCGTGCAGCGAAATCGACCCGCCGACCGTCAGCTGGGTGTCGTCGCCGACGAGCTGCAGATCCTGCACCTGCACCACGTGCTGATCGAGCGCCAGCCGGATCGGCCGGGCGTTGCGGATGGCGTAGTCGAACAGCCGGACCTCGAGCCGGTCGACCGTCGCCTCGACGAGCAGGTGATCGATGTCGGCGAGTTCACCGACCACGCGGATCGCCCCGTTGGCGACCGTGGTGGTGTAGGGCGACAGCTTCGGCACGAACAGGCGGACGTAGGGATCGAACGAGCTGTCGTGGAAGCGGAAGGTCAGTTCCGCGGTCGACTTGGCGTCGAGAGCAATGCGGCCGGCGCCGGTGAGGGCGAGGCGTTCCGACGACACGTCGAGCTCGCCGCGGACCTCGTCGCCGCGCAGGGCCAGGGTGCCCGTGACCAGGCCCACCGGCTCCTGTGCCACGTAGAGTTCGTTGACGCGGTACCTGACGTCGTAGCGCGGGCTGTCGAAGGTGGCGCTCCCCGCGGCGGTGAAGTCGATGAGGCCGGACGGCTGTGTGTCGGGGAAGGAGAACGCCGCCACTCGCTCGGCCGGAATACGACGGCCATCGGCGTTGAACGAATAGGAGCCATCCCACCCGACGAAGGCCGCTCCGGTAATGGTCCCGGTCGCCTTGTCGAGGCTGACCGCATCGAGCCGGACGCCGGTGCCATCGAATCGGAGCGACGCCGTCCCCGACTGGAACGGTTCGCCGTAGGCCACGCCGTTGGCGATGCTCATGGCCCCGTAGCCGAGGGGTGTGCGGTACTTTCCATTCAGGTGGAACTCGCCGGTCAGTTGCCCACTGACCGGCCACTCGTCGAGCTCGAAGGCGTGCCGCAGTCCTTCGAGATCGCGGTTGGCGACCCTGATCCTGGCGTCGATCTCATCGCCGCCGTCGCGGCGCGGGTAGCCGAGCGAGAACAGGCCGTCGGCGCGCAAATCCGAGTCGGCGAGCCGCACCCGCCCGTCGGTGACGCGCACGTAACTGTTCTCGACGACGATTCTGGCGGTGCCGTCGCCCCAGATGGTGTCCCACGCCCGCATGTCCTCGCCCGAGAACAGGCCTTCGACGCGCGGACGACGGAAGGTGCCGGTCATGCGCCCCTCGAACTCCCCGCGCCCGCCGAACGCGACTGGTCCGGTCTTCGCGCCGAAGTCGGTGAGGAGGCCGGCGAGCACCTGGTCGCTCTCCTGCCAGTCGCGACTGGTGACGTGAAAGCGGAGGTCTGACTCGTCGCCCCAGGCGGTGTTGCCCCCAAAGGTGACGTGAGTCGCGTCGGTGGCGAAGTGCCCGTCGCTCAGGTCGATGCGATCCGGATCGAAGCGATAGGCAACGCTGGCGGACACCGGCACGTGTGCGGCCATCGGCATCGGCGCGAACGGCCCCCACGGATGACGGCTGTGATCGATGTCGGCCGCGCGCGCTGCGTCGAGGCTGGCGGTCATCACGCGCTCACCGTTCGGCGGCGTGACCTGCAGCGCCCCGTCGCCGCGTCGTTCGCGAAATCGACCCATCGGCCACTCGAGCAGATTGCGCCCGCTGGCGCGTCCGGCCAGCCGTATCCCCTGCAGCTCGTAGAAGTCGGTGAGCGCCGCGAGGTCGACCTGCTCGTAGGCCACGCTGAACCGTCCGACCGGCTTGATCGGTGACCCGAGCGGACTGATCGAAAACCCGAACTGCGCGTCGCCGTCGAAGAACCTGGCGCCGGCCTGCGTCACGTCGAAGCCGTTCTTGTGCCAGCGCAGGTCGCCGTAGAGCTGCGGGAAGCGATAGGCATTCAGCCCGGCGACGGTGCTGGTGAAGTGCCCGGCCAGTTCGTGGCCACCCTTGAACAGCGTGAACACGCCGCGAAAATCGCCGGCGCCGCTCAACTGCCACGATTCGCGCGCGAAGAACAGCTCCCGCATGCGCCCGAATTGCACGCGCGAGGTGACGTCGTAAGTCTGGTCGGGCCAGCGGTCCATGTGCACGACGCCGACGGCTGACGAAGTGGCGCCGTCGGTCTCCATGTCGATCCGATCGAGCTGCAGTTCGCTGCCGTCGATGGTGAAGTGCGCCTTGAAGTTGGCCCACATCGGCAGATAGTTCTGGATCGTGACGGCTCCACCCTTGAAGCTGGCTTCCCCGTGGTACTTGGGAAAGTTGGTGATCGTCATGTCGATCCCGGGCGCGCGGATGCTCCAGGGCGACTCGTGATCCTCGTACGTGAACGACCCGCGGCTGCCGTGGAAGTACCGGGTCGTCGACGTGAAACGGCGCGGCCCTCGCGATCCGCCGCTCGGGCGCCTGAACTTCGGAAAGTTGTCGGCGCCCTTGAACTTCTCGACCAGCATGTCCCAGTCTTCGAGTTCGACCGCCGAGACGATGAGCTCGGGCCGGGTCGACGGCATGCGCGACCAGTCGAGGGTGACGGCGAGACGCTTGGCGGTGAAGAACGGCCGGTCGGTGGGCCGCAGTCCTTCGATGACGAGGTCACGAATCTCCACCTTTCCCCTGAACAGGGACAGGTGCAGTGCGCCAAGGTGAATCGGGCGGCCCAACTGCGCCGTCCCGCCACGCTCGGCCAGGGCGCGGAGTGACGGACCGAGATCGACAGTCAGCGACGTCACAATCGACGCCGACAGCAGGACGGCCAGCGAGGCCAGGGCGAAGCCGCAGTAGCGAAGCAGTCTGCGAAGCCGCGCACCAGGGGAGAACGTCACAGGCCCATCAGGCAGGCGACACGATCAGAAGTAGCGCTCCCGCGTCGACCGACTGTCCTTCCTTCGCTTGCACGTCGGTGACCACGCCTCCACGGACGGCGCGGAGTTCGTTCTCCATCTTCATCGCTTCGATGACGGCCAGCGGCTGACGCGCCTGCACGGTGTCGCCGACCTGCACCAGAATGCGCACCACCTTGCCAGGCATCGGCGCGGTCAGCCGCTGCGGCCCGCTCCCGGCAGCGGCGTGATCCGTTCGGCCCCAGCGACGCCGGCTGTTGATGCCCACCCCGACCGGGATACCGTCGACGTGGACCGCCAGCTGGCCGCTGGCTGGATCGGGCGCGAGTGCCACTTCGTGACTTGCATGGCCGACGAGCAGCGACCACGCGTGCGGGTTCACTCGGGTCGCGTCGACCTGCCACTCCTTCCCATCGAGCTGCACGACGAACCCTGTCGTGGTCCGCTGGATGGTGACTTGCCGGCGCTGGCCGTTGACGTCGACGTCGTACTGCATCTCAGCGCAGCCCTTCCGCGCGCGCCCGCGTCTTCCAGGTCTGCACGGCCCGCATCGGCGCCTTCGGTGCGGCGACGGCCGCGGCTGGCGGAGCGCCCCCGGCGGCCACCTGAATCGCGGCGGCAATCACCGCCAGATCCTGCTGCGCGGCGTCGGCCTGCGCGAACGGCTGTCCGTTGCGCTGCTTGAGCACCTCGTCGAGATAGGTGGTGTGAAACGCCGCGCGCTCGAACTCGGGTTGCACGAAGAGCCAGTCGAAGAACGGGACGGTGGTCTTGATTCCGGTGACGACGTACTCGCGCAGCGCCCGACGCATCCGGGCAATGGCGGTGGGCCGGTCTTCCGCCCAGGCAATCAGCTTGGAGATCATCGGGTCGTAGAAGATCGGCACGTCGAGCCCGGCGGTCGCGCCACTGTCGTCGCGGATGCCGGGACCCGCCGGTGCGCGCAATTGCAGGATCGTCCCCGGCGACGGCAGGAAGCCGTTGTCCGGATCCTCGGCGTAGATCCGGCACTCGATCGCGTGCCCGACGGGTGTCAGCAGGCGCTCGGGATCGAGGTCGAGCCGCTCACCGCGCGCGATCCGGATCTGCCATCGCACCAGGTCGAGGCCGGTCACCTGTTCGGTGATGGGATGCTCCACCTGCAGGCGGGTATTCATCTCGAGAAAGTAGAACTGGCCGCTTTCGTCGAGCAGGAACTCGATGGTGCCGGCATTCCGGTAGCCGGCAGCACGCGCGACGGCGGCGGCGGCCGCGGTGATGGCTCGACGGAGTTCCGGCGTCACCGCCAGCGACGGCGTCTCCTCGACCACCTTCTGGTGACGCCGCTGAATCGAGCACTCCCGCTCGACGAACGGCAGCACCGTGCCATGGTGGTCAGCCAGCAACTGCACTTCGATGTGACGCGGGCGGGTCAGCTTGCGCTCGAGATACACCGCGGCGTCGCCGAAGGCCGAGCCCGCTTCGGAGCGCGCGGCGCGCACGGCGTTCGACAGATCAGCCGGGTCCGACACCGTGCGCATACCCTTGCCGCCGCCGCCAGCGACCGCTTTCACGAGCAACGGATAGCCGATGGTCGCGGCGATCGCCGCGATGTCGGCATCGGGGACATCCGGCGCCAGTGGCTGCTCGGTGCCGGGGACGACGGGCACGCCCGCGCGGGCCGCGACCTCCCGCGCCGCCGTCTTGCTCCCCATCAGGGCGACGGCTTCCGCCGTCGGCCCGATGAAGGTGAGGCCCGCTTCGGCCACGGCGGCGGCGAAGTCTTCGTTCTCAGCGAGGAAGCCGTATCCGGGGTGGACACCGTCGGCTCCCGTCGTGCGCGCCGCCTCAATGATCCGGTCGATCCGCAGGTAGCTGTCGCGCGGCGCATTCGGCCCGATGGCGACAGCTTCGTCGGCCAGGCGCACGTGCAGGGCAGTCCGATCGCACTCGGAGTAGACCGCCACCGTGGCGATGCCCATCTCCCGGCACGCACGAATGATCCTGACGGCGATTTCGCCGCGGTTCGCGATGAGAATCTTGTTCACTGAGAAAGACCGCTAACTATTCTAGCACCGAGGGTTAGGGCCGATCAGAGCGGAATGTTGCCGTGCTTCTTCGCCGGCAGCCGTTCGCGCTTGTTCTCGAGGTGGCGCAGGGCCGTGATCAGCTTGCTGCGGGTCTCGCGGGGGTGAATCACCTCGTCGATGAACCCGCGCGACGCGGCGATGTAGGGATTGGCGAACTTCTCCCGGAACTCCGCCACCTTCTCGGCACGCGCCACAATCGCATCAGCCGCGGCGTCGAGTTCGCGCTTGTACAGGATGTTGACCGCGCCCTCGGGCCCCATCACCGCCAGTTCGGCGGTCGGCCACGCATAGTTGAAGTCGGTGCGCAGGTGCTTGCTGGCCATCACGCAGTAGGCGCCACCGTAGGCCTTGCGGGTGATGACGGTCACCTTCGGAACGGTCGCCTCGGCGAACGCATACAGCAGTTTGGCGCCGTGCTTGATGATGCCGCCGTATTCCTGCACGGTGCCGGGGAGGAAGCCGGGCACGTCCTCGAACGTAATCAGCGGAATGTTGAACGCGTCGCAGAATCGCACGAAGCGCGCCCCCTTCACCGACGCATCGATGTCGAGCGTGCCGGCCAGCACCGCCGGCTGATTGGCGACGATGCCCACCGAGCGCCCATCGAGGCGGGCGAAGCCGACGATGATGTTGCGGGCGTAGTGCTGCTGCACCTCGAGGAAGTGCCCGCCATCGGCCACCGCGTGAATCAGGTCGAGCATGTCGTACGGCTGGTTGGGGGAGGCCGGCACCAGCCGGTCGAGCGCGTCGATCTCGCGTGACGGCTGTTCGTCCGCGGCCTGCCGCGGCGCCTCGTCGAGGTTGTTCGACGGCAGGAACGACAGCAGATCGCGCACCAGCGCCAGGCACTCGCGGTCGTCGTCGACGGCAAAATGCGCCACACCACTGGTGGTGTTGTGGGTCATCGCGCCGCCCAGCTCCTCCTTGCTGACCCCTTCGTGCGTCACGGTCTTGATGACGTCAGGGCCGGTCACGAACATGTAACTGGTGTTCTTCACCATCACGGTGAAGTCGGTGATCGCCGGCGAATACACCGCCCCGCCCGCGCACGGGCCCATGATGGCGGAGATCTGCGGCACGACACCGGACGCCAACGTGTTGCGGAGGAAGATGTCGGCGTAGCCACCGAGCGAGACCACGCCCTCTTGGATGCGGGCGCCGCCAGAATCGTTGAGGCCGACAATCGGCGCCCCGAGCCGCACCGCGAGATCCATGATCTTCACGATCTTCGCGGCGTTGGTTTCCGACAGCGATCCGCCGAACACGGTGAAGTCCTGGGCGAACGCGAACACTTGCCGGCCGTCGATCAGGCCATGCCCGGCGACGACTCCGTCGCCGGGAATCAGCTGCTCGTCCATGCCGAAATCGCGGCAACGATGCGTAACCAGCTTGTCGAGCTCTTCGAACGTGCCCGGATCGAACAGCAGGGCGATCCGTTCACGCGCGGTGAGCTTGCCGGCCGAGTGCTGCCGTTCGCGGCGGTCGGCACCACCACCGAGTTCGGCGCGCCGCTCCAGATCCTCGAGAAGGTCGTGAGGGTTCATCCGCTACGCCTTCGGCCCGTGGACTTTCTCCCAGTCCTTGAGGAACTTCTCGAGCCCGATGTTGGTGAGCGGGTGATTGAACAGCATGTCGATCACGGCGGTCGGGCAGGTGCAGATGTCCGCGCCCATCCGCGCGGCCTCGACGATGTGAATCGGATGGCGGCAGCTGGCGACCAGGACTTCGGTCGTGAACTCGTAGTTGTCGTAGATGTCGACAATCTCGCGGATCAGCTCCATGCCGTTGGTGCCGATGTCATCGAGACGCCCCACGAACGGGCTGACGAACGTTGCGCCGGCCTTGGCGGCGAGCAGGGCCTGCGCAGCCGAGAACACCAGCGTCACGTTGACCTTGATGCCCTCCGACGACAGTGACTTGCAGGCGTGAATGCCATTGCGCGTCAGCGGCACCTTGACCACCATGTGCTCGTGCAGGCGCGCGATCTCGTGCCCCTCGCGCATCATGCCGTCGTAATCGGTGGCGACGACCTCGCCGCTGACCGGCCCACGCACGATCTCGCAGATCCGCTTCAGGTTGTCCTTGTAGTCGCCCGGTTCCTTGACCAGCAGCGACGGATTGGTGGTGACGCCGTCGATGATGCCGATCGCCGCCAGGGTCTCAATGTCCTTGATGTTGCCGCTGTCGATGAACAGTTTCATGCTTCTTCCTCTGCCACAGGATTGGTGAGCGAGCCGACACCTTCGACCGACACCGTCACGACGTCACCGGCCGCCAGCGGCCCGACGCCCGACGGCGTGCCGGTCGAGATGACGTCGCCAGGTTCGAGTGTCATCACGAAGGTGATGTATTCGATGAGTTCAGCGATGGAGAAAATGAGCTGGTCGCTCGAGGAGTGCTGTTTCGTGACGCCATTGACCAGCCCTTCGACCGTCCGCGGGCGGTCGTCGAGTCCGGTCGCGATGCAGGGCCCGATCGGCGCGAAGGTATCGAACCCCTTGGCCCTGGTGTACTGAATCTCGCGGTTCTGAATGTCGCGCGCAGTCACGTCGTTGACACAGGTCAGCCCGAACACGTATTGCCACGCCTCGGCACGTTTGACCCGGTGCGCCCGGCGACCGATCACCACCGCCAGTTCCGACTCGTAGTCGACCCGACCGACGCCAGGCGGCAGGCGAATGGTGGCCCCTGGGTCCAGCACTGTCGTCGGGGGCTTCAGGAACAGCATCGGTTCGGCCGGAAGCGCCTTCTTCATCTCCGCGGCATGATCCCGGTAGTTCAACCCGACGCAGATCAGGGTCGACGGCCGCACCGGCGCCAGCAACGTGGCGGTGCGGACATCCAGCGGCAGTGCAGCCCCGGTGGTGTAACCGTCAAAGATCGTCGCGCCGCGCGGCACGGCCTCGTACACGCCGCCGGCACGTTCGACCACGAACGAGGGATGCCCCTCACGCACGACTCGGTAAAGGCGGTCCATAAAAGAAGGAATTTTACCTGATGGTCTCTTCGATCGGCGCCGATGGCGCGCTGCGATTGCCGCTCTTGTCCACCGCCTGAACGGTGTAGCGGACCCGGGTCCCGGTCGGCACCGCGTCCCTGAACGTGGTTTCACTGATCGGGTCGGCGGTGACGGCCACACCGGCACTCGACGCGTCGGTGGCGCGGGTCACGATGTAGCCAGCGAGGTCAGTGACCTCGACCGGATTCCAGATCAGACTGATGGCCCCGACCTCGGGCACGGCGTTGAGACCGGTGGGGGCAACCGGCGGAAACGTGTCGCGGGGCGTGACACAGACGCGGTCCGATGGATCGGTTTCGACGGTGACTCCTGCGAGTGGTACGACCAGACGCGTGACGTAGCAGCGTTCGACGTCGAACGTAACCCGTTTGTCGACGTAGGTCCCGTCGCTGGCCGGCTCGGAGGTCAGGCGCCGTTCTGGTTCGCCTGCCTCATACACGTGCACGCGGCCCTCGCCGGCCCAGGTGAGCGTGACACTCGTTTCGTCATACGTGAGCGCCGGCGGCGACGGCGGCGCTGGCGACGGGGCGAGAGGGACGTTGACGATCGCCGACGGGGCGCCGCGCCGGCCGCGGCGGCTGATTCCCACGGCGACATACGACCGCACATCGTCGGTCTCGCGCTGCGCCGCCCTGAGCGAGTCGGTCAGGGTCGCGGCCGCCCCCTGTTCGATGCCGCCCGGCAATTTCCGCTTGGCCGCCGCCTCGTCGCTCTCGGGCTCGCTGGTCTCCGGCGGCGGATTGACCACGACCGACGCCACCCGCGTTCCGCGCCGCAGCACGTCGTCTGGGGTCACATTCGGCAACCCGTCGAAGGCGAACAACTCCACCCGACTGACGTCTGCCGGGCTGGCGCCGTCGATGTTGGTTTCCGGGACCGTCAGCGTCGCCTGCACGGCGTTGCCCTGGCGGATGACGCGGACCGATTGCGGCGCCGCTGGACGGAGCACCAGTGGTGGGAGCGGAGGTCCCTTCTTGCCACACCCGGCCACAATTGCGCCCAGGGCCAACGCGAAGGTCAGCGTGCGTCGCACTGGCTGAGGCGTGGCAGAGAGGGAACCGGCATTCGAACCGTCTGACTGTATCGGCGCGTAGATCGGGGTGTCAAGAAAGGGGGACGCCAGTTCAGCCGACCGGGG
>ERZ1066125.358-NODE-358-length-11217-cov-8.876635_pt1 | contig 11217 bp, 5 predicted proteins | sample MGYA00382772_ERZ1066125 | MGnify/ENA primary metagenome ERZ1066125 (study PRJEB33369, sample SAMEA5778355) | biofilm metagenome | biome: Industrial cooling water; feature: Water cooling tower basin; material: Biofilm | place: United Arab Emirates | collected...
ATCCTGGACGTTGCCCATTTTATCGCTCCCTCAATTATTGACTGGAGGCAACCTCAACCATGCCGAGATGGCATCCGTGAACGACCGAGGGCAAGTGCAACTTACCAGTTCAAGCATGACTGTCCGGACTGGTGATGTAATCGTTCGTAATGCAGTTACACAAACAGCAGGCGGGAAATTTTTCTTTTATGTCAATCAGTTCTCAACTCCGCTTTACTCTTCTTACTTCAGATCCCCCTCTTCTATCGTTGTTCCAGCTACTCCTGCTGTTCCTATTACTGCTGCTGACTTTGCTCCTGTTCCTGCCTCTCTTACCCCTCTAAACCCTCCTACTCCCGCTGTTCCTGTAACTCCTGCTGTTCCTAATGCTCCTAGTACTGCAACTGATTTTGCTCCTACCCCTGCTGCCTCTGCCGACTCTCTAAACCCTCCTACTCCCATTGTTCCTGCAACTCCTGCTGTTCCTAATGCTCCTAGTACTGCAACTGATTTTGCTCCTTCTTTTTCTATTCAGTTCATGCAGATTGGATTGGATTTTTCTGGATCGTTTGAACAGCCCGTTTTTCTTCCACCTCCAATTGTTTTTGCCCCAGTTGCGCCGATCAAGCAAGCTGTGAGTTCTCCTCACCAATCAGGACTTTTCATTTCAGGCAACCAGGATATCCAAATCCGTGGATTGACACCTGAGCTTTTCCAGTCTTCCGAACCGATTTTTCTGTCATCCGGTACCCCCCCTAACCATGCAAATGTTTCTGACGCGACCTCATTGAGGCAAATCCGTGACGCCTTTAGATCCTCTGGAAAAGACGTTTCTGAACAGCCTACATTACCTAATCAATTAGGCAAAAGCACCAATCTTCTCGATGTTCAAGAAGATGAAATTCGACAATTTTTTCAGCAGTATTGGCACCCTCAACCATCGGTTCAATCTGCTCTGCGATATCAAATTGTGTTGAACAATGGATTGATTCAAAAGATTAGCCCTATCAATGATCTTGCAACTCATTATTTAGCAGACTTTGAACATCGTTTAAAGGATAAATTAGTTCTTTTGGGTGCCACAGGAATTTACCAATTTGAGATTGTGTTGCAACCAAATGGGCAAGTGCTAGTGGGTTGGGCGATCTCAATTCCAGGCGATGCTCTCCCTGCCCAGTCACACATTGTTCCCGATAAAATTGGCATAGATCCAGAACTTGGAAAAATTGTCCTGAGTGATGGTCAACGCTTTGAAGAAAACCCAGACTGGACAAAACTTGCCACCAATCGGACTTCAAATATTACAGAAACAGATCCAGCCAATCCTAGTGATCCATTAGCCTTTCCAAATCGGATCGATAACTCATTAATCTCAGGGATTGGAACTGGAGCTACTGGTGGTACTTCATCAGGAGTTGCTTCTGGTATCAACTCTACTCCTAATGGCGGTGTATCAGCAGGGAATGGTGTGATAGTACCTTCTCCACAACCGGGCGTTGTCATAACTCCACCTCGTCCTGAACCGCAACTTCCATCCCGTCCTGAGCCACAGTCGCCACCTCCAGTGACTAACGTTCCCCAACCTCCCGTCACTCGCCCTGAACCGACGCCAACTACTCCACCTGTTGTCTCCCAACCGCCAGCAACTCCAGCCGTACCAGCGACTCCCGCCATCCCGAATGGACCTGGAGTTCCAGCAACTCCTCCTGTGACCCAGGTGCCGACCCCAACCATGCCTCCAACCCTAGTGGTTCCAAGTCCATCTGCTTCGGCAACACCAGCAACGCCAAATGTTCCGGCAACCTCTGCTCCAGCCCTGGATACGGCAGTCCAGCCAACCGTTCCGGCAACCCCAGCGACGCCAGCAAGAGCTTCTCAGCCTCCCTTTTCTCCGCGTCCGACTTTCCCCATTGCAGATTGTTTTCCCGCTTGTCCCAAACCAGACGACCCTTCTACATCTTCAGATCATCAGGGTCCTAACGGTGAGAGTTCCTCAGATTTAGTTCGACTACGTCAAGCATTCCAATCGTCTGGCAAAGATACTGAATTGCCGCTCCTTTTGGGGCGAGAGCATGAAATTCGGCAATTTTTTGAGCAGTATTGGCGATCGCAAACATTGGTTAAATCTACTTTGCGATACCAAATTGTCTTGAAAGATGGATTGATCCAAAAAATGAGTCCTATTAGCTACCTTGCGGCTTATCACCTGACAGATTTAGAGCGTCGGCTTAAGGGAAAGCCTGTTTTGTCTGGTGCAAGGGGGATTCAGCGGTTTGAGATTGTGTTGCAACCGGATGGAAATGTGTTGGTAGGACACGCGATCGCGCAATCAATCGGAGCCGACCTGGATGAATTCTGAACGGCGAAGTTGTTATCAGTATCAAGTTGGGGGAAGCCTGCCGCCGGATGCGCCCAGTTATGTCCAGCGGGAAGCTGATGAGTCGCTATACAAGGGGTTGCAAGCAGGTGAGTTTTGCTATGTCTTCAATTCCCGCCAGATGGGCAAATCCAGCTTGCGAGTGCAAACCATGCGTCGGCTGCGGAATGCTGGCATTTGTTGTGTTGCGATCGATGTGTCAGAAATTGGCAATCGTAACGTCAGCATGGATCAGTGGTATGCCGGACTGGCTTATGTGCTAAACCGTCAGTTGCACATTACCAATTCAATTGAATTTCGTCGTTGGTGGCGCGAACACGAATTTTTGTCACCGATGCAACGCCTGGGACACTATCTAGAATCCGTATTACTGAATCAGATAGCAGAACCCATCATCATTCTGATTGATGAAATTGATAGTTTATTAGGACTCGAATTTGCTACCGATGATTTCTTTGGGTTAATTCGATCCTGCTACAACAAACGGGTTGATTATCCAATTTATGAACGATTGTCTTTTGCGCTATTTGGCGTTGCCACTCCTTCCGATTTAGTTCAAGATAAAAACCGCACCCCGTTTAACATTGGCACGGCAATTTCTCTAGCAGGCTTCCAATTTCATGAAGCGAAACCACTGGCAACAGGATTGCACAACCGAGCAGAAGATCCAGACAGCCTGCTACGAGAAATATTGGCATGGACGGGGGGACAACCCTTTCTGACGCAAAAGCTATGTCACCTTGTTCAGTCCTCCCCTTATGTTGTTCCCAAAGGAAGCGAAGCCGAATGGATGGAACAATTGGTGCGATCGCGCATTGTAGATAACTGGGAATCTCAGGATGAGCCACCCCATTTGAAAACCATTCGCGATCGTCTTCTGCGCGATGAACAACGCACCAATCGAATCTTAGGATGTTACGAAAAACTCTTACTGCGTGAGCCAATTCCAGTAGATACCAGCCCCGAACAGATGGAATTACGGCTTTCAGGGCTGGTCATTGAGCATCAAAGCAATCTGGCAATTTATAACTTAATCTATGCCTCTGTTTTTAGCGGTGCTTGGGTTGAACATACCTTAGAAGAACTGCGTCCCTATGCAAAAGCGATCGCTGCATGGATTCATTCTGATCGCCAGGACAAAACTCAATTATTGTATGGGGAAGACTTAATTAAGGCGCAAGCATGGGCAAAAGATAAAAGTCTGAGTGACCAAGATTATCAATTTTTAGCAGCTAGCCAAGCACTAGATAATCAACGTGCTCTAGATGCGGAGCAAGAAGCGAATCGAATTTTGGCAGAAGCCCAAAAACGGGCGAAACACATCATCCGTACAGGTTTTACCGTCTTGGCAACAACATTGGGATTTGCTGTTATTGCTCTAGGGGCTGCAAACCAAACCTATCAAAATTTGTCTAAAACTCAAGCTGAATTAAATCAAGCGAACCAGTCACTCGATCAGATCACGAAAAAAGAAGCTGCTGCAAGACAATCACTAAAACAGCTTCAGCACGAGTTTTTGTCACAGAAGGCAAAAGCAAATTTAGAAATTCAATCAGCTCAAAAGAACCTAGCTTCTGTTCAAGAAGATCTGACGGCTTCGCAGCAGCAAGCTTTAGCTGCAAACCATGCGGCTAAGTTAGCACAGCAGGAAACACAAGTAATTTATCAGCAATCAGTAGCGAAAATTTCAGCCACTGAGTATCAGTTAAATCAAACAGCGAAAACTCTTGAATGGAAATCATTGGAGTCAAAAGCTAGCATCACGTTGCAACAATTTCAGGCAAATCAGATCGGCGAAATTGAAGCACTCAAACTTGCTCTGGAAACTGCTCAGAAATTGCGATCGCGTATGCCCCATCCAATTGCAAAAACCTATCCAGTTACCAGTCCATTGCTAGCATTGCAAGTCATCCTCAGTAATATTCATGAACAACGACAATGGCAACCCAAACAAGGCTGGATTTTTGACGCCAGCTATAGCCCTAATGGACAGATGATTGTAACGGCTGGAGAAGACGGAACCGCTCAACTTTGGGGCTTATCTGGCAAACTGTTACAGCGACTCAATGGACATAAAGGTAGAGTGCTGAGCGCTAGCTTCAGTCCAGATGGAAAGCTCGTTGTTACAACTGGAGAAGATGAGACCGTGCGCCTCTGGGATTTGAATGGTCAAGAACGAGTAAAAATAACTGGGCATCAGGGGCGCGTTTTTAGTGCTAGCTTTAGCCCAGATGGACAACGAGTTGCTTCAGCCGGAGAAGATGGTGTTGCCAGAATTTGGGATTTGACGGGTAAACCACTCGCCAGTTTACGGGGACACAAAGGCTGGATTTTTAGTGTTTATTTTCATCCCAAACGAAACTTGCTTGCAACAGCAGGGTTAGATGGAACAACTCGTTTGTGGCAAACTTCTGGTCGCCAGTTAGCCGAACTGAACAGCCATCAAAGTCGAGTCTTTCAAAGTCAATTTAGCCCAGACGGTTCCTATCTAGTGACATCTGGATCAGATGCAACCATCCAACTTTGGGAGTTGATGGACGATCACACCCTGAATAATCAGCGATTTTGGCGTGGACGGGTGACGCCAAGAGGTGGGTTGACCTTGGAACGCCCCAGTTTTCAGGGAAAGCGGCAATGGCAGAGTGGGCAGGGCAGAGTGTTAAGTCTCAGTTTTAGCCCTGAAGGAAAACGCATTGCAACAGCAGGAAGCGATCGCACTATTCGGATTTGGAATATCGATGGCGATAATCTATTAACACTGAAAGGACATCAGGGACCTGCCAGTAGCCTCAGTTTTAGCCCAAATGGTCAAACCTTAATGTCAGGGGGAGACGACGGCTCTGTTCGTTTTTGGGATTTATCTGGTAAACGCCCACTCAAAGCGGCTGAATTTGGCGGTCACATAACACGGGCAGTTCCTCCCTATCTGCTTAACAGTCCACCCAAAACGGTGATTACTGCCCAAATGGATTCAGCCAAAAAGCACATCGCGATCGCCACTGATCCAAACTCCATCGATGTGTGGAACATTCACGGTCAACACCTAAGTCATATTGCTACACCTCACCCCACTCTTCGTAGTCTTCAGTTCAATCGCGATCGCACTCGGCTAGCAACTGCTGGTGATGATGGAAAAGTCCGTATTTGGAATATGGCTGGTCAACAGTTAGCTGAATGGGGAATTCAGCAAGGACGCATTCTCAACTTACAATTTAGTCCCACAGAGACTCATTTAGCTGTAGTTGGTGCAAATGGATCATCTGGAGTGGCAGAAGTTTGGGATCTCGTTCAACCGCGATCATACAAACTTCAAGGAGATTATCGGTGGCTTGTTAGCACCCGTTTCAGTCCAGATGGACAACGAATTGCCGCTAGTGGCGAAAGCGGTGTTGCTGGAATTTGGGATTTAACCGGGCAGCCCATTGCTCAGATGAAGGGGCATTACGGTTGGATCTTGGGAATCAACTTTAGTCCCAATGGTCGTTATGTCGTTACCGCAGGCGAAGATGGCAGCATTCGCTTATGGGATCTAACAGGTCGCCAACTGAAGCAGATGAAAGGTCATCGAGGCAGCGTTTATACTGCCAGCTTTAGCCCCGATGGTCAACAAATTGTTACTGCAGGAGAAGATAGAACCATTCGTGTGTGGGATCTATTTGGCAAACAGACTGCCCAATTTGACATGAAGGCAAGTCAAGTTAAGTCTGTTGACTTTAGCCATGACAGTCGATCATTGATATCTGTCAACGAAAACGGCAAAGTCCAAGTTTGGCATTTAGAGTCGCTAGATTATCTAGTAGCCCAAGGATGCAAATGGCTCCAAGCCTATGATGATCAATCATTGGAACGAAAACTGAATTTGAAGTTCTGTGATTAGTCTATCAACATGCACGGTGCAAAGGTTGCAAACAGAGATCCCCCGGTGCCATGAACCAGGGGATCTCTGGAACTTTACAGGAAAGTGAGGATAAAGGGTTAAGCTAAAGCTAGAATGGTCAAAATCGTTTGAGCTTGTTGCCCATAGTAGTTTGCTTTAATCCATTGCAGCATTGCAGCATCAGAGTCGGAATACATTTTCTGACCAGTTTTTGGATTGAATGTATACCAAAAGACTTGATTATCACAGACAATTTGCTCGAACACTAACTTCGTGCTGCCAGCGATCGCATCACTTGGTTTTAAACTCGCTACCTTGAACCTAAAAAACCTGTGTCGTCATCGGTTGATTCAACGAAATCGCCTCACTGCCCCTGCCCCCCAGGGAAGATGACCACAGGCAGATTAGACCGACAAATGCTGCGATCGCAACTAAATTGTAGAGAAAGTATGTACGCATTGCTTTTCACCAACTCTAGCCTAACCATAATCCCAAGTTTCAATACAATCCACTCGGTATGTACGGAATATTTGCACCTGATACAAAGGACAACTTCGTTTGTTCCGTAGGATCCGCGATTAAACCAACCGATGCCACTCACATAAACAGCTTGGAAACTTACGAACACAGTATTTAAAGATAAGTAAATGGTTACTAAATTAATGCAGTCAAAATGCTGTGTCTTACAAAATCTCAAACCTTTTTAAGTTGTATGTCTAACTGTATTAACGACATGACATTGGTACATTAAGTGAATGGATATGAAGACCTGATGACAGGGAATAGCCAGACTCCAGTTAGATCTAACTGATCACTGAATTACGAAGCCTTATTTGCCGTCCGTCGCCGCCGATAGGCTGCCATCCCAGCCCCTGCCAGGGCAATTCCTGCCATTGTCGTTGGTTCAGGAACCGCTGCCGAACTACCACCACTCGGCTCCTGAAAATAGACGCTAATGTGAGAGACATCTTTTGTATTTGGAACGTTAAACAAGGACGCTTCAAAGGGAGAATTCCAGGTACCTGAGGATACGTTTTTGTCTAGTTGATAGCCAACCAGGGTGGTATTTTTACCGCTCTTAAACACTAACATCACATTTTGCCATGCAGGATTCAGAATGCTGGCTAAATTCCAAATCCCGGATTGCCCGGAGCCATCGCCGTTAAACCCGGTGACTTCGCCAATTTTGCCGCTAAAGGACCAGTTGGTAATGCCAAAGAATCCACCGTCTTGATTCACGGTTAGGGGTTTATTAGGAGAAACCGAATCTTGAGAGGCCGTTGTACTATATTGGCAACCCATTGCACCCGAGACATTATCTGAAATATCTGATGGACATCCGAGAATGGCGGCTTGGGCAGCATTTGGCATTGATAGCAGACCTAGGGTGATTGCAGTGCCAGTGGTGAGAGCCAGAGAAGCAGCAGAGATTGATTTCATGATTCAAGATTCCGTGGTGAAAGTGAGTGAGATGAGGTGAGGAAAGGGGGCAACTAGGGGGCAACTAGGGGACAAGATGAAAACAGGTAGACTTAATCGGAGCAAACAGTCCTTAACGGCTGTAGCGAATGCCGCGATAGGTTAGGACTTGGTGCATGGGAGTCAGGGGGCGATCGCTGGAAAATTGCACTGGGATGCCGCGATATTTGCCGGTCAAGGTGGACTCAACGGGGGCGAGTTCAGCGGGGATGGCTTCGTATTCTTGACCGAGGAAAGTAAGAGTCATGGGGCTTTCTCCTGGGGAGGTGTATGTGTTTCTTGATGTCTTTATAGTCCCAGGATTGCCTAGTGAAAGAGGTGATTGAAGAAGGGGATCAACGATGAACTTCCACACACTTCAACGGTGAGATGAAGCGGTTGCCATCGACACTGTTGTCACTATATGCGCGTGATGCGTGTCACGAGAACACCCCAGAATAGAGGTTTTCCTTACAAGGAAGTTATTGGCGATCTCGAAAAGTTTAGCCCATCACTTTCAGGTGATGTTCTAGAAATGGGGATCAGCGTGAGAGAAAATAGAACCATTCGCATCAGTTAGAGTGACTCAAAAAACTTCAATGGTACTTGAACCCGTACATTGCCCTACTTGCAACAGTATTAATATTGTCAAACAGGGCAAGACTGCTGAGGGAAAACAGCGATATAAATGTCACAACACGGAATGCACTCGACACAGCTTTGTTTTAGAGTATTCTTACCGAGGCTACTTACCCCAGGTGAAACAACAGATTTGTGACATGGCACTCAATGGCAGTGGCATAAAGCCTACGGCATGCGCTTCGCGTAGCGTGATACTGCACCGGTTCTCAAGATTAGCCCAACGACCGTGATTGAAGAATTAAAAAAAGATCGTCATCTTAAACAGGTGAACCAATCTTTGTTGGAACAACTTAAGCCAACTTCTGTGACTGTTGGCCAACCCGTGGAGGAAGCGCAAGCACTTAACGTTACGAACCCGAATTAAGCGATTAGCTCGCAAGACCATTTGCTTATCCAAGTCCGAATGGCTGCATGACATCGTGATTGGTTTGTTCATCAATCGCGATGAATTTGGGAGGCTCGTTTAACTTCATCTATCCCCCCGTCTAGAACACTACCTTGCATCGGACCGTAGTCAGACGCGTCGGCAGGGGGACAAGGAACCTGCACTTGGGAGAGCACTAACGGTTCATCCACAGGAGTAGCCGTTGCCGCCCCAGCAGGTTGCTTAGGTTCTGAGCCAATCCAGATTGTTTGTCACACGGCTTGGGGTTGATGCGCAAAGCCTGCCCACAATCGCCAGTTCCAGACCCACTGGCTCAAAACTTGCCAAAACTCCTGCCCCTCAGGGTGCCAACTACACCAGCGGTCACAGTCCTGCTCGACATCTTCATCGATCAGGAGCTTTTCAAACCCACCGCGACCGTAATAGAGGCTGAGGAGGTCACACCCCGTTAAGCCAACTTGAGCATGAGCGGTGATAAACAGTTCGTAGATGAAATCGCCCATGCGTTTGCCCACCCGATGCTGCCATTCGGGCTGGTGTGGGGTCCGCACGACAATCAATCGGACGGGGTGAGTGTAACCTGCCCAGCTATCCTCCACAAAGCCTAAATCAAACACCTCGCGCACCTGATGGCACTCGGGGTGAGACCACTGTTGGGCCGATGTTGCCTGGAGGCGAGTTTGAATGGCCTGATGTTTGAGCAGTTGATAGTCGCGACAGATCAACAGATAGCCCAACTGATGCTGTTGCAGTTGATTGACGAACCCCGGTATGCCATAGTTAGCCGTCCAGTCGCACAATGGCAGCACGACCCGCCAACTGATGCTGTTGCAGATAGTGCCCAATGATGCCACAGACTCGTTGGAGATCTGGTCCTGGTGTGCCGTTTCCAGGGGCACCAAACGTACTCAGCCATTCACTCGTGTGAGCTTGAGCAACGGTCGTTCGAGTCCGAGTCACCTCACCCCGGTCTCGTCCCAGATAGCCTTTGACCGTTGCCCCCTGAGTCCGACGACGAGCGGGTGGATAGGATGACGAATGGGCTAAAGACCGTTGTCGAGCGGCTTGGTGAGTGCCATCGACATCAAACACCCAGAACCGATTACCAGCACGGTCAATCAACCCACCACTTTCTGCTGGGGCAAAACCATGCTCCAACAAATCTGCTTCAAACAACGTCCGCAATTGCTCTAAGGCACCGGCATCAATCGCTTGCAAAAATCGGCTTACCGTGGATGCGACTGGGCAGTGCTGCCGTTGCCAGACTGACATGACAATCGATTGGACGCTCTTGAGTTGCCCAAAAAAGCTTTGGAGGGTGTCCAGACCACTGACGGCATAGGCCAGCAGCAACAGGACAAAATCGCACACTTCATACTGTCCCATTCGCCCTCGATTCACCTTCACTTGGGTTTGTAAGCGATCTAATAAACCCGTCCTTCGCCAGTACTCACCCACCAGCAAGACTTCACCTAACCAACCGGGTGTCACTGGATTGGCTTGTTCATCTGTCTTCAATTCAATTCCTGCTACAGTAGTGCTGATTATTTCTGACATCGTGATTGGCCTCAACTCAAAAAGCTAACGATGTCATTTTCTACTGTCTCCTTCGGCTAAAAGACTTACATAGCCTCACTCTTGGCTTTACAACTTGAATCTCGTTGCGCATCTCGTGGGAGTTGGAATAGTGCTAATGATTTCATCTTCTATGGCAAAAGTGGTGACTTTACCTCTGCTCCAGTGGCTTTAAAGGAAACCTCCATGATCTGTTTACACTTGCTCCAAATGAGTCTGGTCTACATCAACAAAGTGTTGATCCAATAAGTTTTATCAGATCCTCAATGGATGCAGCAGATGGGCCCAAATGAACTCAGAGCTTTGTCACCACTTATTTATGTTCATATCAATCCGTATGAGATTTTCCATCTCAACATGGCAGAACGACTGCAAATCGAACCCATTGCAAGTTAGTGTCATGATTCATGTTATTGCCTCTGGTATTCACAGTTGAATTAGCGTTGTTTTTCCTGGAAATGGACGATAGTTTCCAGGTCAAGACTTATAAGCCAAACTTATGAAATTAGGCTAAAAAAGGGGGATGTGGGGTGGTGTTTTGCTCTAATTGCCCCTCGTTGCAGCGACGCTTCAATTACCCCTGGTATGGGTTACATCTGATCCCTACTCTCATCTGCCAGGGCATCCACACGAGGTGCCCCTACTGTTAAAAATATAGTTTTTTTCGGAGCAATCCTGGTATTGCTGATGGATTAAGGGTTTGAGGAGTTTGTTTACTCCTAATGAATAATGCAGGTTAAGCTGAACAATCAGAGAGAGCCACAGGTTGAAGGGTGAGCGATGGCAGAGTATCGATTTCTAACCATTTGGCTATTGGATGCGCCGATTGAGAAGGTCTGGGATGTGATCGTCGATTACAAGCAACTGCCTACCTGGTGGAAAGCAGTTGCAAAGGTGGAAGAAATTCAACCGGGTGATGCCACG
>ERZ1066125.359-NODE-359-length-11200-cov-8.368237_pt1 | contig 11200 bp, 11 predicted proteins | sample MGYA00382772_ERZ1066125 | MGnify/ENA primary metagenome ERZ1066125 (study PRJEB33369, sample SAMEA5778355) | biofilm metagenome | biome: Industrial cooling water; feature: Water cooling tower basin; material: Biofilm | place: United Arab Emirates | collected...
CGCCTGCACGGTCTCGTCGGGCAGCCAGTTGTTGAACTGCTTGAAGCTCTTCTCGCCGGCGTAGACCTCCATCCAGGCGATCTGGCGACGCCCGCCGTAGGCCTTGCTGACAGCGGCGTCGAGCACGCGCACGCTGGCGCGCCAGATGTCCGGCCCGGTGCCATCACCTTCGATGAACGGAATGATCGGATGATCGGGAACGACGAGCTGGCCGTTCTGTCGCGTAATCGCGGCGCCGCCCACCGGCGGCACGGGTGCACTGCTCTTGGTCATAGGGGTTCGCGCTTCTCTTTTAGGTCAGTCCCCCCGCCGTGCGCGCGCGCCATCCACAAAACCTGTGGAAAAGCGTGTTGAAAAGCGCCCGTTTTTACCGCGTTGTCACGCGTCAATTCGAGCGTTTTAGCGATTTGCACCACAGCAGGGCGAGCCGGTCGGCCATCTCCGGACGACCAAAACCAACGGATTATACTGTAGGCACGGAGGGTTACTCGATGCGATCACATCTCACGGCACTGACCGCCCTGGCCATCCTCGCGACCGTGCCCGCCACGTCGTCGGCGCAGGCGACGCGCACACCGGCCGGCGGCACGCACGACGCCGGTACGCATACGCACGCCGCCGCCGCGGCCGTCAAGAATCCGGTCAAGAGTTCGCCGGAGTCGATCGCCGCGGGCAAGAAGCTATACGATACGCAGTGCGCCACCTGTCACGGGACGGCGGGCAAGGGAGACGGACGGATGGCTGCGGCGATGACCGAGCCGAAGCCGTCAGACCTGACCGACGCCACCTGGAAACACGGGTCGACAGACGGCGAGGTGTTCACACTCATTCGCGACGGCTCCAAGGGCACGGGCATGCGGGGCTACGCCTCTAGGATGAAGACAGAAGACATATGGAACGTGGTCAACTTTCTGAAGACGCTCGCCCCAGCCAGGAAATCCCACTGAAGATCGTCGTTTCCGACGAACTGCCGGCATCGGCGCTGGACCTGCTCCGCGCCGAAGGCTGGCAGGTCGACGCCAAGACCGGCCGTCCGCCGGCCGAACTCGCCGAGGCCCTGGCCGACGCGGACGCCCTGATCGTCCGCAGCGCCACCAAGGTGACCAAGGATCTGCTGGCGGCGGCACCGAAACTGCGCATCATCGGCCGCGCCGGCTCGGGCGTCGACAACATCGACATGCCGGCGGCCAGCGGTCGCGGCATCCTGGTGGTCAACGCCCCCGGCGCCAACAGCATCAGCGTCGCCGAACACGCACTCGGCCTGATGCTCGCCCTGGCGCGGCCCGTCCCGGCCGCCGACCAGGCGATGAAGGCCGGCAAGTGGGAAAAGAAGAAGTTCGCCGGTAACGAACTCAAGGGCAAGACGCTCGGCATCGCCGGCCTCGGTCGCATCGGCCAGGAAGTGGCGCAGCGGGCGCGGTCGTTCGGGATGAAGATCGTCGCCCACGACCCGTTCATCTCGCGCGAACTGGCGGCGAGCATCGGCGTCGAGCTCCTGACGCTCGACGAGATGTGCCAGGTGGCCGACTACATCACCCTCCACCTGCCGTCGACGCCCGACACCAAGAATCTGTTCAACGACGAGCGCTTCAAGCACGTCAAGAAGGGGCTGCGCCTCATCAACACCGCACGCGGTGAACTGATCGACGAAGCGGCCCTGGTGCGCGCCATCGAGGCGGGGATCATCGGCGGCGCCGGCCTCGACGTGTTCCAAAAGGAACCGCCAGTCGAGTGGACCCTGCCGCAGCTGGCCAAGGTGGTGGCCACGCCGCACATCGCCGCCTCCACGGAAGAAGCCCAGGAACTGGTCGGTACCGACACCGCCGGCGCCGTCATCGACTACCTGAAGTCGGGCATCGTCCGGAACGCGGTCAACTTCCCGTCGGTCCACCCCGAGGAACTGCAGCGCCTGCAGCCGTGGATGCGGCTGTCCGAGAATCTCGCGGCCGTCGTCTCGGCCATGGGCGAGGCCCGCGTCGAGGGCATTTCGCTGCGCTACTACGGCGGGCTGTCCGAGAGCCGGACCGCGGAAATGCTGGCCTCGAGCGCTGCGGCCCGTGTCCTCCGCCCGGTGCTCGAAGGCGGCGTCTCGATCATCAACGCCCGCGCCGCGGCCCGCGAACGCGGCATCGAGATCATCGAGACCCGCAGCACCCGCCAGCGCACGCACACCAGCCTGGTGTCAATCAAGCTCCAGTCATCGGAGCAGGGTGACAACGACCGCTGGGCCGAAGGGACGGTCTACGAAGGCCAGAACCCGCGCCTCGTCTCGGTGCGCGGCGTCAACGTCGAAGCGCCGCTCACCGGCACGCTCCTGATCGTCTGCAACGACGACCAGCCGGGCGTCATCGGCGAGGTCGGCACGATCCTCGGCAAGCACGGCGTCAACATCGCCAACTTCGCTCTCGGCCGCAACGCCACCGGCGCGGTCGGCGTGGTGAACGTCGACGAGCACGCCGGCCAGGAGGGTGCGCTCGACAAGGCGCTCACCGCCATCCGGAAGATCCCGGCCGTCAAGCAGGCCTGGCTGGTGCAGCTACCGCACAGCCACGCGTAAGACCCGAGGAAGCACGCGGACCAGAATCCGCGTGCTTCCCTCTCTCGGTTCGCCGTCCGCATGAAAGCGGATCGGATGCGCCGCCTCGATCACCACCCGCGTCACCGGCGTCATCGCCACCCCGCGCACTCGCTTCAGCCCGCCCACATACAGCCTCGGCAAGGCCAGCATCGTCAGCACCCGTGAACGCTCGGCGAGCGTCACCACGTCCAGCCGCCCATCGTCGATCCGCGCGTCTGGCGCGACGACGGCGCCGTTGCCGAACTGACCCGAGTTGGCGATCGCGATGAGCACCGCCTTGTCGATCCGCCGCCCATCGATCCAGTAGGTCGACGGGCGGTAGCCGATGATCTCCCGCAGCGCCAGCCGCACGTAGGTGAGAAATCCGCGACGGCCGGAGGTGTCGCGGTCGAACGAGGTGGCAATGTGCTCGTCGAAGCCGATGCCGGCGACGCAGAAGAACGGGTGCCCGTCGATCTCGCCGGCATCGATGGTCCGAGGGACGGCCGTCAGCGCCTGGCGTAACGCCTCGGCTGGTCGCGGTGACACGCGCAGTTCCCGGGCCAGCGAGTTGCCGGATCCGGAGCGGACGATGCCCAGCGCGGAGGAGGTGGAAAGCAACGCCGACGCAACCTCGTTGATCGTGCCGTCACCGCCCCAGGCGACGACCAGACGGTCGCCGCGGGCGACCGCCTGTGCGGCGAGGTCGCGGGCGTGGCCAGCGTGGGTGGTGATGGTGATGTGCACCGGCTCGGCGGTGCCGGCGAGCGCCTGCGCCGCACGGTCGCGACGATCGCGTCCCTTGTCGCCCGCACCGGGACCGGCCTTCGGATTGATGATGACGGCGATCGACATCCGAACTCGGACGCCGGAGGTCAGGGCAGCGCGAGTGTGAGTCGCGAATCGTCAGCCGTGTCGACGAGTTCGACCGCTGTCGTGGAGATGCCGGCAACGCGGTGACGATCACCCACCAGATCGCCGATCTTGACGAGCAGGACATCGCCGGGCGCCGAGACGATGGCCGTCCGCACCACCGCGTCGGCCTGGCCGTCTTCGGCGATCCCGATCAGTTTCAATGGCGGCGCGTCGATCACGACCGCCGGCGTCAGCGACGCCTCGACCGGCGTCGGCGCCATCGGCGCGTGACGCGACGGCGCGCTCGCGCTTCGCGCGGCCGAGTACTGAAACAGATCGCGGGTCTGGAGTGGAGTCGCGGTCGGGTGGAGCCGCTCGTGGAGGCGGGCAATCTCGGTGGCCAGTGCCGCGCCAGAGCGATCGAGCGCCACGACCGACGCGGTCGCGGCAACCGGCATCGATGGCGGTGACGGCATCGACGTCGCGGCGGTCGCGATCCAGACGACGACGGCGCCGCCGCCTACTCCGGTCGCGAGGATGCGCTTGAGGTCCATCCGGTGCGGCGATGGTAGCACGCCCTGCGGAAGAGGCGTGCTATGATTCGTCGTGCACCCTCCATCGACTGGTCTTGCGGTCGATTCCCCACTTCCGCTCGACGTCGTCGCTGTCATCCCCGCTCGATTCGCCTCGACTCGCTTCCCTGGCAAAGCGCTCGCCGACCTCGCCGGCCGGCCGATGATCGAGCACGTGTACCGTCGCGCCCAGGAGTCGCCGCTGGTCACCCGCGTGATTGTCGCCACCGACCATGCCGACATCGCCGACGCCGTCGGGCGGTTCGGCGGCGAGGTGCGGATGACCCGCGCCGATCACGCCACGGGCACGGACCGTCTGGCCGAGGTGGCGGCAACCCTGACCTGCGACGTCGTCGTCAACGTGCAGGGTGACGAACCGTTGATCGACCCGCGCGCCCTTACTGACCTCGTCGCACCCTTCTCCGATCCCGCGATCGTCATGACGACCCTGTGCCGGCGCCTCGAGTCGGCGGATGACTTCACCAATCCGAACATCGTCAAGGTCGTCACCGATCGCGCCGGCTTCGCGCTCTACTTTTCGCGGGCGCCGATCCCCTGCACCCGCGACGCGCAGAACGCCGGCTGGCCGCCGCGCTACCGCCATGTCGGCGTGTATGCCTACCGGCGGACCGCCCTGCTCGTGCTCGCCGGCCTCGAACCGACGCCGCTCGAGCGGACCGAGATGCTCGAGCAGTTGCGCGCGCTCGAGCACGGCATCCGCATCAAGACCGTTGAAACCAGTTACGACTCGATCGGGGTCGACACCCCGGCCGATCTCGAACATGTCCGGCGGCTGATGGCCGCGTCTGCGACGCACTGAGGCATGACGACCACTACTCGCGAGCGACACATGAGCGAAACCAAGTACATCTTCGTCACCGGCGGTGTGGTGTCATCGCTCGGCAAGGGACTGGCGGCCGCCTCCATCGGCGCGCTGCTCGAGGGCCACGGCTATACCGTGAACCTGCAGAAGTTCGATCCCTACATCAACGTCGATCCCGGGACGATGAGCCCGTACCAGCACGGCGAGGTCTACGTCACCGACGACGGCGGCGAGACCGACCTCGACCTCGGCCACTACGAGCGCTTCACCAACACGCGCGCCACCAGGAACTCGAACTGGACGACCGGCAAGATCTACCAGACGGTCATCCAGAAGGAACGGCGCGGCGATTACCTCGGGCGCACCGTGCAGGTGATTCCGCACATCACGAACGAGATCAAGGACGCGATCCGCGCCGGTGGCAAGGGCGTCGACATCTCGCTGGTCGAGATCGGCGGCACCGTCGGCGACATCGAGAGCCTGCCCTTCCTCGAGGCCATCCGTCAGTTCCGCCAGGACGCCGGCCGCGACAACACGCTCTACGTGCACCTGACGCTGGTGCCCTACATCGGCACCGCCGGCGAGTTGAAGACCAAGCCGACCCAGCACAGCGTGCGCGACCTGCGCTCCATCGGCATCCAGCCTGACATCCTGCTGTGCCGCACCGATCGCTTCCTCGACCCTGACATCAAGCGGAAGATTGCGCTGTTCTGCGACGTCGATGAAGACGCAGTCATCACGGCCAAGGACGTGTCGACGATCTACGAAGTCCCGCTGGTGCTCGGTGCCGAGGGGCTCGACCGTCAGGTGATCAAGCGGCTGCACCTGCCGCCGACGGAACGGCAGATGAAGGCCTGGGAAGACCTCGTCAGCCGGATCAAGAACCCGATCGACGAGATCACCATTCACGTCGTCGGCAAGTACGTGGGCTACGAGGACTCGTACAAGAGCCTGAACGAGGCGCTGTACCACGGCGGCTTTCCGCATCGGCTGAAGGTGCACATCAAGTGGATCGAGGCCGAGGCGCTCGAGGAACCGGGCGGCGAATCGTTGCTCGACGGCGCCGACGGCATCCTGGTGCCTGGCGGATTCGGCGATCGCGGTACCAAGGGAATGGTGCGGGCAGCGCAGATCGCGCGGGAGCGCAGTGTTCCCTACTTCGGCATCTGCTACGGCTTCCAGATGGCGACCATCGAGTACGCGCGCAACGTCGCGGGATTGCCGGAGGCCGACACCACCGAATGCGCCCCGGACACCCCGGTGAAGCTCATCTACAAGCTGCGCGATCTGCTGGGCGTCGACGATCTGGGCGGCACGATGCGTCTCGGCTCGTACGAGTGCGAGCTGACGCCGGGCTCGCTGGCGCAGCGGGTCTATGGCCAGACCCGCATTCACGAGCGCCACCGCCACCGCTACGAGTTCAACTGCCTCTACGAGAAGACCCTGAACGAAGCCGGCCTCAAGATTTCAGGCCGCTCGCCCGACGGCAAGTTCGTGGAGATCGCCGAGCTCCCCGGCCACCCGTGGTACGTCGCGGTGCAGTTCCATCCGGAGTTCAAGTCGAAGCCGACGCGGCCGCATCCGCTGTTCTCGGCCTTCGTCGACGCGTCGTACAAGCACAAGACGACCGCCGCCGGCGCCCTGCGCCCGGCGACGCAGACCGTGAGCTAGCACGTGACGACCGTCACCCTCGGCGATCTCGTCTTTGGCGGCAACCGGCCGTTCGTACTCATGGCCGGGCCGTGCGTCATCGAAAGCGAGGCCCACGCCAGGGGCATCGCTCAGGCCCTGGTCGCCACGTGCGCACGCCTGGGCGTGCCGCTCGTGTTCAAGGCGTCGTTCGACAAGGCCAACCGGACGTCTCGATCCTCGTTCCGCGGTCCTGGCCTCGACGACGGCCTCCGGGTACTCGAGGGGATCAAGCGCGACTTCCAGGTGCCGGTCCTGACCGACATTCACGAGGCCGCGCAGGCAGCGCCGGCCGGTGCGGTCGTCGACATCCTGCAGATCCCGGCGTTCCTCGCGCGGCAGACCGATCTGCTGATCGCCGCCGCCCAGACCGGCCGCGTGGTCAACATCAAGAAGGGGCAGTTCATGGCCCCCGACGACATGACGCACGCGACCGCGAAGATCGTCGCCGAAGGCAACTCGCGGGTCATCGTCACCGAGCGCGGCACCAGCTTCGGCTATCACAACCTGATCGTCGACATGCGCGCCTTCCCGGTCATGCGCGCGCAGGGCGTTCCGGTGGTCTTCGACGTCACCCACAGCCTGCAGTTGCCGGGCGGTGGCAACGGCGTCACCGCCGGACTGGCGCAGTACATCACCCCGATGGCGTCGGCCGGCGTGGCCGCTGGCGTCGACGGGGTGTTCCTCGAGGTCCACGACGATCCGTCGCGCGCCAAGAGCGACGCGCAGAACGCGCTGCGGCTCGATCGCCTCGAACCGCTGCTGAAGCGGCTGATGGCCATCGACGCCATCGCCAAGCATCCCGACCACCAGATCGACACGGTCGCAACGCCGCTCCATGCCTGACCGTACACGCGCCCGCAGGGTTCTCGAGACCGAGGCGGCCGCGATCCTCGCGCTCATCCCGCGTCTCGACGAGCGCTTCGAACGCGCCGTCGACCTGCTCCGCACCTGCCGCGGCCGCGTCGTCCTCACCGGCGTCGGCAAGTCGGGCCTCATCGCCAGAAAGATCGCCGGGACGCTGTCGAGCATCGGTACCCCGTCGTTCTTCCTGCACGCCGCCGACGCGGTGCACGGCGATCTGGGCGCGATCCAGAAAGAGGACGTCGTCGTGGCGCTGTCGTACAGCGGCGAGAGCGCCGAACTGCTGCGGCTGCTCGAGGCGATGCGACGGCTCGGTGTCGCCCTCATCGCCATCACCGGCAATCCGGCCTCGGCGCTGGCCCAGGCCGCCGACGTCGCACTCGACTGCAGCGTCAACGAAGAAGCGTGCCCGATGAACCTCGTGCCGACGGCGAGCACCACGGCGGCGCTGGCCATGGGCGATGCGCTCGCGATGACGCTGATGGACGCCAAGGGGTTCCAGGCGGCCGACTTCGCGACGCTCCATCCGGCCGGGTCGCTGGGCAAGCGGCTGATGCGGGTCGAGGCGCTGATGCACGGCGGCGATGCCTGCCCGATCGTCGCCGCCGGCACGCCGATGCGCGATGTCATCTACGAGATGTCGCGAAAGCGCCTCGGCATGACCTGCGTCCTCGACGACGAGGGCGAGCTCATCGGCGTCATCACCGACGGTGACATCCGCCGCCAGATGGAGAAGGCCGACACGGTGCTGGGCATGACCGCGGTCGATGTCATGTCGCGCGGCCCGGTGACGATCGGCCCGGACGATCTGGCGGTCGAGGCGCTCAACGTCATGGAGCGCCGGAAGATCACGGCGATCGTCGTCGTCGCCGGTACGCCGGCGCGCGTTGCCGGCGTCGTCCACCTGCACGACCTCTGGCGTACTGAGCTGGTCTGATCCAGACTGCGAACGATGACCACTGCCCTTCCGACGCCTCCCGCAGGCTCGATCGACGCACGCGCTGCCCGCATCCGCCTGGTGCTGTTCGATGTCGACGGGGTGTTGACCGACGGCCGCGTCCACATCCACGGCGACGGCACGGAGAGCAAGACGTTCTTCATCCGCGATGGCATCGCGATGGTGTGGGCGCAGCGAATGGGCGTCCGGGTCGGCTTCCTGTCGGCCCGCCTGGCGCCGACAACGCCGCATCGCGCGGCACAGCTCGGCGTGACGCTGGTCTACCACGGGGTGAGCAGCAAGCTGGCGACCTACGAGACCATCCTCGAGGAACAGGGGCTGACGCACGACGAGGTCGCGTTCATGGGCGACGACGTCGTCGACCTCGCCGTGCTGGCGCGCGTCGGGCTGTCGACCTGCCCGGCTGATGCGGTGGCCGACGTCAAGACGCGTGTGCACTGGTGCAGCCAGTACGACGCCGGGAGCGGCGCCGGCCGCGAGCTGATCGAGCTGATCCTGCGCGCGCAGGGGAAGTGGGACGACGTGCTCGAGTCGTACCTGAACGAAGCCCACGCCCCGGCCCGCACCACCCCATGAGCTCCTACGCGCCGCTCCTCGCCGCCCTCGTGGCCCTGCTCATCGGCCTCACGGTCGGCAAGGCGTGGGAGCGCTACAAGCTGCGCGACGGCACCTGGATCGACCGGCGCCGTGCCCGTCAGTCGCCGCACTACATCCTCGGGCTCAACTTCCTGGTCGCCAACCAGATCGACCTGGCCATCGAGGAGCTCACCCGCGCCGCCAGCATCGACGACGAAGCGCTCGAGGTGCACATGATCCTCGGCAACCTGTACCGCGAGAAGGGACAGGTGGGCAAGGCGATCACGGTGCACCAGTCGCTGCTGCAGCGCTCCCGCCTCAGCCGGGTCGAGCACGCGTACGTGCTGCTCTGCCTCGGACTCGACTACAAGCGCGGCGGGTTCGTCGATCGCGCGCTCGACGCCTTCAACGAGGTGCTCCGCCTCGATCCCAAGAACGAGTACGCGCTGGTCAACCTGCAGAAGCTGCACGAAGAACAGCACCAGTGGACCGAAGCCTACGACACGCGGCAGCGGCTGACGACGGTGTCGACGTTGGATTCGCGGCCACAGAACGAGGCGATCCTGGCGTTCCTCGAGAACGAGATCGGGCTGGAGGCGGCCAGACGCAAGGACTATCCCGAAGCGGTGCGGCGCTTCCAGTCAGCGATCGGCCTGGATCCGCGCACGATTCCGGCCTACCTGAATCTGGGCGACATCCGCGTGCACCAGCAGAACGAAGCCGAGGCCACGCTGGTCTGGGAGACGATGGTCGACGTGGCGCCGGACCGGGCCTATCTGGCGTTTGCCCGGCTGGAAGCGCAGGCGGCCCGGGTCGGCACACCGGAGCGCTTTGCCGCGTTGTGCCGCCGCCTCATCGCCGAGAATCCGCAGGACTGGCGCGCGCGTCTGGCGCTGTCGCGTCACATCGACGCGGCCGGCCAGCCGCACGAGGCGCTGGAACTGCTGTTCGCGGCGCTGTCACAGAATCCGCACGCGCTCAGCATCCACCAGGCGATCTGGCGTGCACTCGGGCAGCTTGGCTACCCGGCCTCACTGGTCGACCGGTACAGCGACCTCACCCGCCACGCCGTGTTCTATCTCGACCCGCACGTCTGCATCCGCTGCCGCTATCGCAGCACCGAGCTGCTGTGGCAGTGTCCGCACTGCCACGACTGGAATACGTTCGTCGAAGAACGGATTGCGCCGGCGCAGGAACGTCAGCTCGAGGCGCTCAACACGTAGAGCCGCTGAACGACGTCGCGTACCTGGGCCGCGGTGTCATCGAACGACCCGCCGGTGTCGATGACGAAGTGGGCGCGGGTTGCCTTGTCGGCGGCCGCCCACTGTGCCTCGAGCCGCTGTTCGATTTCGACATCAGACAATCCGCGCTCGGCGAGCCGCTGGCGCTGCTGCGCTTCGGTGCAGACCGTGGCGATGACACGGTCGAACTCGCCTTGACGACCGGTCTCGAACAGCAACGGAATGTCGGCCACGGCGAACGCGGCGCCGCCGAGGCGTTCGAACGCCCGCATCGCCACGGCGACCGCGCGATAGACGGCCGGGTGCACGATCGCCTCGAGGTCGCGCCTGGCGGCCCGATCGGCGAAGACCATGGCGCCGAGCGCCTGACGATCGACCGCGCCATCGGCGCCGATGACACCGGGGCCGAACCGCTCGGCGATCGCCGCCGTTGCTTCCCCGCCGGGTGTCATCACCCCATGCGCCAGCTGGTCGGCATCGACGCAGGGCACGCCGAGCCGCTGCAGTTCCACCACGACGTGACTCTTGCCGGTCGCAATGCCCCCGGTGAGGGCAACCTTCAGCATGGCGGTGGGACGCCTAGGGCCGCAGCCGTCGTTCCGCTGCCGTGACGGTGTTCTTCAGCAGCATGGCGATGGTGAGCGGACCGACGCCGCCCGGGACCGGCGTCAGCGCGCCGGCGACGGTCTCCACGTCGGGGTGCACGTCGCCCATCACCAGCGTGCCGCGCTTCTCGAACGCCTCGCGGCGTTTGTGGCCAGGCTCGAACCAGCCGGCCACCAGCTCGGCATCGCTCACCGGCGTCGTGCCGACGTCGACCACGGTGGCGCCGGGTTTGACGAACTCGCGCGTCACGAACGCGGGACGACCGAGCGCGGCGACCAGGATGTCGGCCTCGCGTGCGACGGCGGCCAGGTCGCGGGTGCGCGAGTGGCAGATCGTGACGGTGGCATGCCGGTGCAGCAGCAGCATTGCCATCGGCTTGCCGACGATGTCGCTGCGACCGATGACCACCGCATGGCGGCCGGCCTGACGGTGGAGCGCGCGCGGCTCGGGCCGGCGATG
>ERZ1066125.360-NODE-360-length-11108-cov-10.963087_pt1 | contig 11108 bp, 9 predicted proteins | sample MGYA00382772_ERZ1066125 | MGnify/ENA primary metagenome ERZ1066125 (study PRJEB33369, sample SAMEA5778355) | biofilm metagenome | biome: Industrial cooling water; feature: Water cooling tower basin; material: Biofilm | place: United Arab Emirates | collected...
ACTCCCACTCCTCCACGTCGCCCAGCCGAACGCGGTCGTCGATCCGCTGGTGATCGAACTCACGTCCATTGATCAGGAAGCGCATGCCCATGCCGCGGCCACGCACCATCCCCATGGTCTCGGACAACACGAACGTGCGGCGCGCCCGTGCCGCCGGTAGACGTTCCACCTCGCCCAGCGCCTGCGGCACCTGGTGTGGTGACTCCGCGCGTCCCTCGTAGACCACGGAGGCGATCTCGAACGCAGTCCGCGTGCCCAGCGTGCCGCCCATCATGCCGGCCGAGCCCCGGTTGTAGGGAAGATTCATCAGCCGATAGACGCCATTCTCCCTACTCCCGAGAACCAGAGCGTCTCGTCGCTCTCCCGGCGCCAACAGGACCTCGTCGACCCGCTGCGGTGTCGCCAATCTGCCCCCATCGGTCGCGATGAGGTGCATCGCGTGGCCTTCGAGAGACAGTCGGTAGAAGCGCGACGCCGAGGCATTGAGAAACCGGAGCCGAAGCGCACCCTCTTGCTGGATGGCGTATCTCGGCCGCGATTGCCCGCTGACGGTCACGAGCGCCCCCTCGCGCCCACCCATCAGCGCTGCCATGCCGGGGTCGACCGGTCGACCTGACCGGTCGAGTTCGAAGTCCTGCAGCACGAGCACGTGCTCGCGCGCCGCCGAGACCTCGGGCACTGCGTCCAGCGCGCCTCGAATGATCAGTGGGGCGGCGAGGCCCAGCGCCACCTGGCGCGCCACGGACCCGTGAAGGTGCGGGTGCAGCCAGAACAGGCCAGCGGGATGCTGCTCGGGAACACGAAACGCATACGAAGCGACCGCGCCCGGAGCGACCTCTCGGAAGATGTTGTCGGCCGTGCCGTCTGGTGCCACGTGCAGGCCATGGAAGTGGAGATTGGTCGGCTCGTCCAGCTGGTTCACCAGACGAATCCGGAGTTCGTCACCGGACGCCATTTCCAGAAGAGGCCCCGGCACCTGGCCGTTGTAGGACCACAGTCGAGCGCGCTCACCGGCAAGATCGACCCAGTCGTCACCGGCGACCAGATCCACGTCGAGACTCCCATCAACGCTGGCATGCCGCGCCACACCGTCGCCCGAGCGCGCACTGGCCCGCAGCGGCGGCTCGCCGAGCCACGTGCGGGGGGACGTGCCCAGATAGCCGGCGCCGGCAAGGGCACCGAATCCTACGAACGTTCGACGGGTAATGAACATACGGCTACCGCTCCTCACCATTCCTCTCGGGACGTCCATCGGATCGATGCGCTCGGCCGCGATCACGAACCGACGGAACCTGATGACCGCGGCAGCAGTCTGGCAGCTCGCCGCGTAAGGCATCCAGTGCCTGTGCCGCCTTGTCCAGGAAGTCCGCGGACGACTCGATGAGCCATCGCCTGGGATGGCCATCCCAGGCCTGCAGGATGAGCGCATCCACTTCGCCTGCCAGTGCGGCCGACTCCGTCCTGAGAGGGTTCTGGTGGTTGTAGCCGAGCTCCACGGTCGGCGTGCGTAGGTGGATCACCGCGTCGTAGCGGGCCAGTTCCTGCTCACGGTCAGTGCCGAGCGGCGCCCAGAAGTCACCTTGAGCGCCCGGCCAGTAGGCCAGGCCGTCCAAGGTGCCCCGGTCGCACAACACGATCGCCGCGTTGTGGCTGTCTCCGGTGATCTCGAGTTGCCGCTGTACGTGGTAGATCGCGCGTTGGGCAGCGCGTTGGCATTCCGGATCCGAGTGCCGCGGGAAACCGCCGCCAAACACGATACTCGCAGCCTCGGGCAGCACCGTGACATGGGAGCAGAACGACTGCCGGATTAGTTCCAGCAGCGCCGTCTTGCCAGCGCCGGGGCCACCGGTCAAGACGATTCGGCGCCGCTGGTGAGGCGCACTGCATTCACATGCGGTCATGGCAGCCTCCTCGAGGGCACGCGCGCTTCGCGCCGGGCAGAGGCCGAGCTACTTTCCGCGGGCGCTCTCCAGATCGAGACCATGAACGTGCCCTCGAAGCGGCCCGGCTTCCAGTCCCTCACGCCCAGACGCAGAGGCCCATCGCCTTTCATCTCGATCGGTGGAGGGGTCACGAGGCGATGGGACCGGTAGGCTCCCTTCCAGATCAAGTGCGTCCGCGCGCCAATGTCGAACGGCTTGCCGTCCCCGATGCGACCGACGAGCCCGCCTTTCCCAACTCTGTAGGCCGACGGCTCGATTCCGTCAGGTCCCGACGGTTCCGGTCGGGACGCCGAGCGAGTCTCGCCGGTGGCCCAGAACACCAGCCGTTCGCCTTTCCGCACGATCAACCCTGCGTCGGTCCATTCGCGTCCGACCTCTACCGTCACCTGCGCAAGCGCCGGACTCGCGGGAGGCGTCGGCGACGGGGGGATCCGCTGCGCGCACGCGACTCCCAGCACTACCGCGATGGCGGCAAGGGACGTCCTGACCGCGCGCCGAGCGCGTCGTCGGTGCTTCTGTGTGTCGGACATCGCCGTCCTCCTTGTCCGGGGGGCCCGAGCCATCCTCGGAACACCCTGCCCCTGCCTCATAGGGTCAGGGATGGGCCACGACGAGCTTGAGCACGTCGGACATCAGGTTCTCTTCGCGCTCGACCACGAAGCCCGCAGCGCGGATGGTCTCCATCGTTCGCCGGTTGATGTGTGGGCCACGCCGAGACACGAACGGATCGAGCCAGTCGAAGAGCGCCGCCAGCCACGGTGTCCCGGGTCGCACATGCTCCAGGAACAGGGCCCTGCCCCCCGCGCGCAGCACACGACGGATCTCCTGCAGGCCCTTCAGCGCGTCGGGCACTGAACAGAAGACGCACGTCGATACGACCGTGTCGAAGGTCTCGGACGGCCACGCGAGTTCTTGGACATCCATGACCGCCAAGCGGACATTGGTCCGCGGCGGGCGACGCTGCGCGCGCTCCAGCATCCGCGGGCTGAAGTCGATGGCGTCCACCTGCACGGCATCGGGATAGAGGGACAGGTTGCGACCTGTGCCCACTCCCACCTCGAGCACACGTGCCCCCTCGACTTCGGCGATGAGCCGACTGCGATGGCGATCCATCGCCATCACCTCCATCGGCCAGGTCATGATGTCGTAGTGCCGAGCCGTGCGGTCGTATCGCTCTCGGACGAGCGCGCTCTCGGTGTGCAACGTCTGTTGCTCGATGTTCGATTCGTCTGTTGTCATGGCGTCATCCTTTGCCGGCCCCAGGGCCGGTGCCGACTCGCCACTTCTCGATGAGCGCAAGCACTCCCAGTGCAGGCTCACGGATCTGCGCGTGTCGAAGCACGTCCCAGTGCCGCCGGAGATACAACTGCAAGAACTCCACGACGTGCGCCATCGGCACGCAGGTCCACGGGTCGGGTGTCGTCCCTTCCGCCCCGCCGCCGAACGCCACCATGCGTACGGTGTGGCCCGACGGCGTGTGGGCGCACCCCTTCGCGAGCAATTGGCGCGTCAACGAGGCGACATGTGCCGGGGGACAGCACCCGAAGCGCGCCAGCGCCACCTCTAGAACCACAGGGTCTCGCGCGGCCGGGTTGAACCGCGCCGGCCCCTCCTTGACCTCACCGACGATCATGTCGGGGCAATCGGCGGGGCACGCCAGCGCAGGATCCGGCGTCATCAGCGTGGCCTCCAGCGGACGCCGTCCTCGCCCTCGCTTGAGGTCGTGGGCGGCGTGCGCGAAACGAAAGGCCAGCACGTCGAGGTCCGTCACCGCCCGCGTGTGGTCGCGGTGGAAGGCCTCCAGCACTGGATACTCGGTGACGGTGAAGTATCCGTTGACGTGAAGGTACGCCTGCACGAGCGCGACGGCGGTATCCATGGCAGCCTCTGTTTGTGACCGGCACGGTGCTTCTCGCGCCGACCCGTCAGAACCGGTAGCCCACGCTGAACGTGATACTGCCGATGCTGTAGGTGTCGCCCCCGCCGAAGATCGTGACGGCTCGCACATCGGGGCGAACGTAGAGGTGGTTCGTCAGGTCGAGCCGAACGCCGCCCCCGACACTGACGGCGGGGTCGGTGAACCCCGGCATGTGCCCAAAGCTATCGCCAGGAGCGTTGAGGGCGCCCATGCGCCTTGCGTAGAACATCGGCATCTGCTCATACGTGACGCCCATGTCGTTCGAGCCGAGCTGGCCCCCCATCATTCCGAAGGACCGCTCGTTGCCGACGTCGAACATGGCACGGTACAGGCCACCGCCGATCGACAGGTACGGCACGGCTCGCCGTGCGGTCAGGAGGTCCACGAGCACGCTCACGTTCAGATCCATCGCCGACTGGCCGGGGCCGCGGTCGAAGTAGACGCTGCGGGCTTCCAGTGACACGCGTTGGTTGACGTCCACGCTGAGCGTGAGACCCGCAGCTGCGCCCGCCTGTCCACTCCCCAGCGACGCGCCGCCCAGGGCCGTAATCGAAACAGGGCCGTCACGAACCGGAGCCGGATCCTGTCGCGCCCAGACGGGCGACACGCCGGTCGCAAGCGCAAGCGTGACGAATGCGGAGACGATGTGGTGCGCGTTCATGATGACGACCTCCTTGCCTCCCGCGACGTTGGCGTCGCGCAGGCAGTAGTTGTTCACTCAAGGCGCCGTGGCAGGCGCCCGTCCAACAATCACGGCGTGCGGCAGCCCGAAGCAGCACGGCGCATCGTGCGGACATCCGACGTGTTCGCAATGGAATCGAAACGTGAGGGCGTGGGCCTCGGCCGGAAATGGCCCGAGCGTGACCTGAAACCTCCTCGCGCCGGCCATGACACCGCCCACGGCCGTCAGGCCCGCCGTCCGTTCGGGGCCGTCCCCGACGCGAAACGTGAGCCGACCGGGACAGTTCGTGCGGACCGTCAACTGGTCACGCCGACCGATCCGCGACACCGGATGCGCGAACGTCCACACCACGGGATGCGGCACGATCGCCTCATCCAGTTCTGCCGGCGGGTCCTCGCCGAGGGCGTGATAGACGCCTCGCAGATGTGCCCGAAAGAGCTCGTCGAACGACGCGTCGTTCCGAGACTCCTGGTCGCTACCGAACCACCAGAACCAGTCGGACCCTTCGGCTGCCATGAGGGAGACGTGGGCATGGTCCACCTCTGGCGTAGTAGTCGCCGCCTGTATCAGCGTCGATCTCGCGGCGCCCAGCAAGGTCCACGCGGCGTTCTCTTCGGGTTCTCCGATCCACGTCCCGAGGTCCACGCCCGCATCCGACCCGGGTTCGTCGATCCAGGACCCGGTCGCCAACTCATGGACGGGTGCCAGCCCTTCGAGTGGGTGGGGCCGAATGCCTCGAGCGGGATTGCCGAAGAGATACTCCGAGAACGTCACTGTTCTGAACCGGGGACTCGACGCCAGACGGCCGTAGAGCGCGTGTAGGAACGGCCTCCCGTCATCGGGATACCCGCCCCACGCGTTCTCGCCGTCGAGCACGATCGTCAACACGTGGTCGTCGTCCCTGTCCAGTCGGTCCACGACGTTCGTCTCGACGGCCTGAAGGAAGTCATGCACCGCGGCCTCCTGGTCCGTGTATTGCCCGTAGCGAAACCCGACGCCATCGGACAGGTCGGTGTCTCGGAAGAAGACCGCGACGGCCTGGCGCTCAGACACCGTGCGGTACGGTTGGCACAGCACCTCGGGTTCGGAGGCGCGATAGCCCCACCGGCCGGATCGCGCGAGCACGCCGGCATCCGTGGCCAGCCAGGCAAAGCCGTCCGCCCCGACCATCTCTGCGGCGTCGGCGGACACCGCGCCCTCGGCCGGCCAGAGCCCTCGGGGCTGGCGACCAAACCGGGTGGCGTAGTCGGATCGTGCGAGGTCGAGGTGCGTCGCGGCGTCTTCGGGGTGCGCATAGCGTGGTGGGCGTGAGGCCCCCGGGCGGTCGATGGCAGCTCGGTCCGTGTCGATCAGGAGGGGCAGGATCGGATGGAACGCGGGCGTCGTGCTGACTTCGATCCGCCCGGCCTCCTGAAGCGCCCGATGAACGGGCACGACGGCGCGCAGGAGCTTGTACTGCTCGTCGACCATCGCCAGGACATCTGCATGGGTGAACCCGCGCTGCTGTCCCACGAACCGAGCGACGTCCACCGTCTCCCCGGTGGTCAGACGCACGGCCGCAGTGCGGAACTCGTGTCCGAACCAGGCGAGGTTGAACCACATCTGCAGGTCGCGGAGGTCCTGGCGCGAGAACCGGTCGCCCCGCATCCGCTGCTCGAACAGCTGTCGATAGCGCGCGTGCACGAAGATCTGGTGATGCCAGTCGGCATCGAAGAAGGTCGACAGCAGCTCTTCGATCTGTGCCCGCTGGAGGGATTCGGCGGGGCGTCGCGTCAAGTCCAGGGCTCCGTCACTGGCACCGTGCAGCAGGTAGTCGTCGATCTGGCGGAGCAGCACCGGCGTGAGGTTGAACGTGACGTGCGCGTCGTGCTGCGCCGCCAGTGCGGCCATGGAGTAGTAGTCACGAAGCGCGTGCAGGCGCACCCATGGCGCCCGGTAGCTCCCGGCAGCGTCCGCCACGTTCGGATCGCGATAGAGCGGCTGATGCTGGTGCCAGAGCCAGGCGATGTACAGCGCGGGCTTGACGCGGAACGTAAACGTCGGCGTGTGCACCTCGCCGTCGGGTGATGCCCCCTGCACCGTATACGTAACCTCGTCGCCTTCGGCGAACGGACCGAGCGGCGCCGTCCAAGAGCTGTTCACAGTGTCGTTGTGGTGCCAGGCGGCCGGCGTCGCACCCTCGCGCCGCGCTCCATCAGCAGCCACGACCTCCCAGGTCACCGATACCGACTGCCCGACGCCGATCGGCCAGGTGCCGATCACGATGTCGATGGTCTCGCCGGGACTCACCCGCCGCGGCCGTCGCGGCGCATCGACAGTGTCATGCCAGATTTCCATGGCGCCCCCTTACGTTCCTCCGCCGACGCGCATCAGGCGATGGTCATCGGACCACCGCAGCGCTCGACGTTCCACGAGCAGGCCGACAACCCGGCCGCACGTAGCGGCGTCGCACCCGAACAGACGACACGCCTGATCCATCGTGAGGGCGAGCCCGGGCATCTCGCGGTACTCGCTCAGCACCCGGTCGAGCAACAGCGCGTCGAGTCTGTCGTCGGTGACCACGGCGCACCTCATGCCTCGGCTCCCACGACCTGCCGTGGTGTCCACCGACGGACGAGCTTGGCCAGTTCGATCACCGTGACCGGCCCCATCGCGACCAGCAGCGTCAGCGCGCAGTCGGGACCAGACAGCGGGCCAATCTCGAAGATGGCCTGCGCAGCAGGAATGTGGTGAATCCCCAGTTGCAGAAGAACCGAGACGACCACCACGCCCAGCAGGCGCACGTTGGTGAACGCGCCCACTTCCCAGAACAGGCGCGTCGTGCTCCGAGCCGCAAAGGCCCGGAACAGCTCGCCGAAGACGAGCACGGAGAAGGCGAGGTTGCGCGCCTCCACGAGGTCTCGGCTGTTGAGCGCCCACACGAAGACGCTCAGCGTGGCCACGGCTTGCAGTGCGCCCGTGCTCACGATGAACAGCCACTGCTCCCGTCCCAGCATCGGCTCGTCGGGATGCCGCGGCGGACGCTGGAGCACGTCGTCTTCCGGTGGATCCACGACCAGGGCCAGAGCCGGCAGCCCGTCGGTGACGACGTTGATCCAGAGCAGATGCAGCGGGAGCAGCGGCAGCGGCCAGCCCGCCAGCGCGGCCACCAGCATGACGGCCAGCTCGGCGGTGTTGCCGGACAGCAGATAGACCAGCGTCTTGCGGATGTTGTCGAAAATGCCGCGCCCCTCGCGAATCGCCGCGACGATGCTGGCGAAGTTGTCGTCCGCGAGGACCATGTCCGAGGCCTCCCGGGTCACCTCCGTGCCCGTCAGCCCCATCGCGATGCCGATATGCGCCTCGCGAAGCGCAGGTGCGTCGTTGACGCCGTCGCCGGTCATCGCCACAACCGCGCCTCGCGCCTTCCAGGCGCGCACGATGCCGATCTTGTCCTCCGGCGTCGCCCGCGCATGGACGCGCTCTTCCGCGGGGTCGGCGGTCGGCAGGATGCCGAGTTCCGTCGCAATGGCGCGCGCGGTCACGGGATGGTCGCCCGTGATCATCACGGTGGCGATGCCCGCGGCCCGGGCGGCGGCCACGGCCTCGATGGCTTCCGTGCGGGGTGGGTCGGCGATGCCGACCAGACCAAGCAGGGATGACTGGTCCGTCGCCCCAGCGGGCCCGACAGCCACCGCCAGCACGCGAAGGCCACGGGCCGCCATCTGGTCATTTGCTGCTGACGCGTGGTCCGTGCCCTGGCTGCACAGCGGCAGCACGCTCTCGACGGCCCCCTTGATGAACCGGCGGCCGTCGGCACGCTCGATGACCATTCGTTTCGTCGTGCTGTCGAATGGGGTTTCGGCGACGCGGGGATTCACACGCTCGATCTCGCTGCGGTGAATGGCCCGCTCGGCTGCCGCGATGAGGATCGCGATCTCCGTCGGATCCCCGACGCCGCCGGCAGCATCAGGCCGGAGTTCCGCATCGCAGCACGCTGCGGCAGCGGCCAACAGCGCGTCGTGGTCAGTGCCCCACAGCTCGCGCACGCGCATGGCGCCTGTGGTGAGCGTCCCGGTCTTGTCCGTACAGATGACCGTGGCGCACCCGAGCGTCTCCACGGCGGGCAGCCGTCGAATCAGGACGTGCCGTGCGGCCATGCGTTGCACCCCAACCGCGAGCGCGATCGTGACCACGGCCGGCAACCCCTCGGGCACCGCCGCGACTGCCAGCGAGACCGCGGCCATGAAGACGTCGATAAGCGACCACCCGCGCAGCACGCCGGCGATGGCGACCAGCGCCACGATGCCGCCGCAGATGGCGAGCAGCGTCTGACTGACCCGCGCCAAGCGCCGCTGCAGGGGCGTCACGGTGTCCTGCGCTGTCGCCAGGAGATGCGCGATCCGACCCAGCTCCGTCTGCATGCCAGTGGCCACCACCTCTGCAGCTGCGGTTCCAGTCGCGATCGACGTGCCCATGAAGACGGTGTCGTGGCGCTCGGCAAGGGGCGCGCCCGGCGCCGACCGGGTCGCTCGCTTCTCAACTGGCGCACTCTCTCCGGTGAGCGCGGCTTCATTCGTAGCCAGCGCATGAGCAGTCAGAAGCCGGGCATCGGCGGCCGTGATGTCGCCCGCCTCGAGGATCAGGACATCGCCGGGGACGACGGCACTAGCGGCTACCATCACGCTGCCGCCGTCACGGAGGACACGGGCCCTCGGCGCGGTCATCGACCGCAGAGCCTCAATCGCTCGCTCGGCGCGATGTTCTTGCACGAAGCCGATGACGGCGTTGATGAGCACGATTGCCCCGATCGCGCCGGCGTCGAGGAACTCCCCGAACGCGGCGGACACCACCGCGGCTCCAGCGAGCAGCCAGATCACGGGGCTCGCAAACTGCCGGGCCAGCAGCACGACGCGAGACGTCGCCTGCTCGCGGCGAAGCTCGTTCGGTCCTGTCTGTGCCAGGCGGCGTTGCGCCTCGCTCGACGAGAGCCCACGCGCGGCAGCTGCCACCATCGCGTCAGCGTCAAGAACTGAAGACATGTTCGTGCTCCCTCAGGCGCTGCGGAACACCAGGAGCCCCACTACTGCCGCCAGCAGGACCCAGCAGCCCCAATACATCGCCCACGTCCACCGGCCGTCTCGGGCAGTCACGTCCGGTTCGCGGCGATGCTTGTCCCACATGCCAAAGCCGTGCATCACCAGGCCCACCGCCGCGATGAGCCCAGCCGCGGGCATCAGCCGCTCTGACCAAAGGGCCCCGAGTCCTAGCCCCAGGACCACCGCACCCACGCCAGACGTCAGGTCAGCGATCTGCAGCCGTGTCACGACGACACCTCCGAATCCGGCTTCGTGGGCGACGGTGTAGCGGGAGGATCTTCAGAAGCGGCCGTGGCGGCCGCATCGACGGGTGACGGTTCCTGCTCGCGAGGGACAAGGGTGCTCGCTTCGGCAAGTCCGGGCGTCTGCGCGGGGTCCACCGCCTCGGTGTTGGCCAGCGCCGCAGCTGGCATCGCACGGCGGACCTGCCCTCGGCGCCACATCGTGTATCCGGCCGGCAGCACGAGCAGAGTGAGCACCATGCACGACCAGAGACCACCGACCACCGGGGCGGCCGTCCGCGCCGAGACATCGGCACCCACGCCCGATTCCCAGAGCAGCGGCAGCAGCCCGAGCACGGTCGTCGCCACGGTCATCAGCAGCGGTCGGACACGTGCCGACGCGCCTTCGATGACGGCTGCGTCCACGTCAGCCGGCACAAGGATTCGCCCCTCGCGCATGTACCGGGCGAACGCCTCGTCGAGGTAGACCACCATGACGATGCCGGTCTCGGCTGCGACACCGGCCACGGCGATGAGTCCCACCCAGACAGCGGTGGACAGGTTGTAGTGCATGTACGACAGCAGCCAGACGCTCCCCGCCACCGCAAAGGGCAGGCTCGACAACACGAGCAGCGTCTGCGGCCATCCCTGCATCGATAGGTAGAGCAGGATGACGACCAGGACAAGCGTGAGGGGAATGACGTAGCGGAGACGGGCCTCCATCTCCGCCAGGAACTCGTATTGCCCGGTCCACTGCAGCCGGTAGCCGGCCGGCAGCGTCAACTGCGCCGCGACGACGGCCTTCGCATCGTCCACCCACCCGCCGAGATCGCGCTGGGTCTGGTCGATGTCGGCGAAGACGTAGCCGACGAGCACGCCGTTCTCGTCCTTGATCATCGGCGGCCCGGTCGTCACTCGCACATCGGCGAGCTGGCCGAGCGGGACGGACGCGGCGGGCTGGCGCCACTGCTCGAGGAAATCGGGGTCCGACGTCGCGGTCCCGCCCATCGGGGGCTGAGAGACGCCTGACGCCATGCCGCCAGAGGCCATGGCCGGTCGCGCCCCGCCGCCGCCCATCCCGCCCATGCCACCGCCACTGGCCGCGGTCAGTCCTACCAGCCCAGCGCCCGCTCCGCTGGCCCCTGCCCCGGTGTTGGTGCCGGCCACGTCGACCAGGGCGCCGGTGGACGGCACCGGGACGAGCAGCGCCCGCAGCGCTTGCGGATCCGACCGCTGATCGGCGGCGACACGGAGGTTGATGGAGAA
>ERZ1066125.361-NODE-361-length-11004-cov-34.385971_pt1 | contig 11004 bp, 7 predicted proteins | sample MGYA00382772_ERZ1066125 | MGnify/ENA primary metagenome ERZ1066125 (study PRJEB33369, sample SAMEA5778355) | biofilm metagenome | biome: Industrial cooling water; feature: Water cooling tower basin; material: Biofilm | place: United Arab Emirates | collected...
CAGCGTCCGATTCGTCGCTTGATTCGTCACCAGCGTCCGATTCGTCGCTTGATTCCTCTCCAGTGTCCGATTCGTCGCTGGCTTCGTCGCTGGATTCATCTTCCGTTTCGGCGGACTCTGCGTCCTCGCCGTCGTCGGTCGACGACGTCTCAGTCTCGTCGGCGCTGTCGCTATCGTTCTCGCTCTGCTCCCACGAGCCGTCGCTGACATCGCCCTCGGCGTCCGAATCATCTGAGGCCGATTCCGTGTCCTCTGTCGATTCGTCGGCAGACGAATCCTCGTCGCCGTCCTCGGACTCCTCTTCTTCGTCCTCGTCGGTTGACTCGTCCTCAGTTTTCACCGGCCCGCTCTCGGGCGAGCTTGCGGCGGCGGGCGAAGGGGCACTGGAGGGAGTTGGCTGGGCTTTGGCCTCGTCCTGTTCCAGAGGAGCCTTTTCAAACTTCTTCCTATTTTGTTCTTCAACAAATTGTTTATCACGGTCCACGATGTCCTTATTAACCGCAACGAATTTCGATAGATCCACGTGGCCCGCGAATCCAACGCAGGGCAGCGCCATCACGAGGCCGATGAGAAACGAGGTCAATGTATTTCGTTTGCGATTTGCACTTGAGATAGTCATTCCGGAGTTTCTCCATGGAATAGGTTTTTGGTCGCTGGCCGTGCACCACCGGTTGACGTCGGGCGTCGATGCCACCATGGCGGGACAGCGATCGCCCGTTCAGCCAGTCTCGATTCAACGCCTCGGCACGATACTGATCGTCAGCGTTGAACCGTCGTCATCGTCGACTTCCGTCCAGGTATCGCCCAGTTTTTTGCCCTTGCGATAGTCCTCGCAGATCGGTTCCAGATCGGCGACGCTGATGCAGACGTCGCCACCTTTCACCTCCCAAGTGCCTTCGATCGAGCCCTCAGAAAAACTTGCGGTAAATGTCCGATCAGCCTCGAAGTAGTAACGTTCTTCTGAGCCATCCGCCAACCGCACCACCACGGTATTGCCGATGGCTTCCTCCATGGTGTCGGCACAGGCAGCACCGACGCCTCCCACCGCAACGACCGCAACCATCCACCTGACCCAATTCATTTGCGCTCTCCCTCGTGAACTTTCTGGTGTCGCGTCTGACCGCTCGACCGGCTCCGAAAGGGGCCAGTCTGAGCGTGATTTCCGTGATACTCAAGTACACGTAAGATCGAAGCAAGAAAAGCGCGCGTGGCGAGCGGAGAATTCATTCTTCAGACAGACGATGAATCCGGCAGGCGTGTGCCGAGCCGCGGCCCGAGGCAAAACCTCGTAACCCGGACATTTCATGAGGTAAGGCGGACGATCGCGAAGGGTGAGAGCTGGCAAGCTTGCGCAGCGGAAGCTGCGCGCCAGATCGAACGGGCGGCGGCTACGCCGCCGCACCGGACCTTTGCGTCGAGGGCAAGACGCGATGACGAGGAATGGTTGTTCCATTGCGAGGAGTCGCAACGAAGCCCGCGGCGGAAAGAACGAGCGAGGGCCGCGTTAGCGAGGAAATGGCGGCCGACGACAGTTTGTCGGAGAGCCTGAGTTTCAGAATTCCTTTCTACTGCAACGAAATCCAGTCATTTCCTTGCGACCTCATGAAATGTCCGGGTTAGTCTTCGCCTCTATCGATGATTCAAAGCGACAACGCCAGCGCTATGACCCAAGGCCGAGCAAACTCACGGTATTTCACTGCTAGCGCGGACGGATCGATCGAATCGCGCCTGGGCCGATCGCATTGAACGGAAGCGCCGTTCGGCCGCCTTGGCGCCCCGTCGCCATGCACTTGGCGCTCGTATCGCTGAGCGCACTGCTGACCATGTGGGCCCTGCCGCCCGATCATCACGCGTGGCTGATCTGGATCGCACTGGTTCCGCTGATCGGCGCGGTCGATTCGGCGCACTCGATGCGCCGGGCTTTGGTCTACGGCGGTTTGTTCGGGATGCTGGTCTTCGGCATTTCGACGTCGTTTCTAATTACGACAATCCAACGACTCGGCCAGTTTTCGACACTGACGTCGACCTTCCTGATTGTTGTGATCGCATTCGTTCAAGCCGGTACGGTATGGGGCCTGTTCGCTGCGCTCTATTGGCAGTTGCGCCGCCGCAGCGCATACCCAGCTTCGCTGCTGGCGCCGATCGCGCTGGTCTGCGCCGAGTTCCTGATTCCCATGCTGTTCGAGTGGAATCTGGGTTTGAGCCAGGTGGGGGGAACCTGGATCGCCCAGGTGGCCGATCTGGGCGGCGTCGTCGCCGTCAGCTTTCTGATTGCAATGGTCAATGGCGCGTTGTTCGATCTCGGCCGCGCGCTGCGTACACAGCACGCGCTACCGTGGCGCTCGCTGGCGACGGCAGTCGTGGTGCTTGGCCTGGCGACGGGATATGGTGGTCTGCGCATGGCACACATCGATCAGGCGCGAGCACAGGCGCAGAAACTGCGCATCGGCGTGGTCCAGGGAAACTTCGGCCCGGCTCCCATCACGCGCCGAGCGGAGCTCCGCAAGTTATTACAGCGCCACATGGCGAAAAGCCGGCAGTTGCGGGGTCGAGGTGCCGAGTTGATCGTTTGGCCAGAAATGGCGTTCCCCTTTGTTCTGCCGCGCACGGAACCGCCCCCGACCGCATGGACAGAATGGTTGACCGAGAAGTTGGGGGTGCCGGTGCTCATCGGCGCGGCGACCAGCGGTGAACCACTCGATGCTCAGCGATTCAACAGCGCGCTGTTGTTCGCACGCAGTGGCCGATTGGCGGGCGTTTATGACAAGCACATACTGGTTCCATTCATGGAATACACGCCGGGCGTATTGGCTCGGTTCGGGTTGCGGACACGCGCGAGTGAATTCACGGCAGGCAGCCAACGCCGCTTGTTGACGCTCGATCATTACCGAATCGGCGCGTTGATCTGTATTGAAGACATGCACTCTGCGTTCGTCCGCGATCTGGCGCCGCTGCGCCCCAATCTGTTGGCATCGCTCGGCAGCGACGCCCAGTTAGGCGCCGAGATTGCACCCAAGCTGCACCTCGCGGTGGCGAGCTTTCGCAGTATCGAGATGCGCCTCGACATGGTGCGCGCCTCGCAAAACGGCATCAGCGCCATCATCGATGCCAACGGCCGGGTCACGGTCCAGACGCGAGCGGTCGAACCTAGCGAGGTGCCGGGTGTGCGCGCGTTCGGCCTGACCGGAACCGTCGCCTTGCTGGACGGTTCGCAGTCGTTCTACGCGCGCCACGGCAATGTCTTCGCATGGCTCAATCTGCTGGCGGCCGCAGGTTTTCTGATGCTGCCGCGCGGCGGGCGCTGGCGCGACAAACGGGCAGGGCAGTCGGCCGCATAGCCCGGCCCGATGGGTGAGAATGGTTGAACCCTATTGATCTTGCCAGTTTGCTCAGTGCAGCAGGCTCGCGTTGGAACCGAGCGCTGTGGTGGGCATACTCGGGAGCTGCGAACACAACTTAATCGGGGATTGCGCATGGCCATCGATCAGCAGGGGCGCCGGCGCGTTCTTGAGTCCATCCTCGCTGCGCCGCTGATGGCGGGGTTCGGTACCAGCGCAATCGCGTTCGCGGCAGACGCCGACGCCGTGATCACGGCCGCTGATCAGGCCCTCGATGTTTTCGATTTTGAGCGGGTCGCCCGTGCCAACCTGCCGCCAGCGCACTTCGGGTATCTGGCGACTGGCGTCGACGGGGACGCTACTTTGCGCGCCAACACCGACGCGTTCTCTCACTATCAGCTGCGCGTGCGCCGGATGGTGGACATCGGCCGCATCGACATGTCGGTGAATCTGTTCGGCACCACCTGGGACTCACCGATCTACTTGAATCCGATTGGCAGCCAGCGCGCCTTTCATGCCGACGGCGAACTGGCGGTCGCCAGGGCAGCGCGCTCGATGAAGCATTTGCAGATGTTGTCGACGGTGTCGTCCACCGCCGTCGAAGAGGTCATCGAGGCGCGCGACGCGCCGGTCTGGTTCCAGATCTATCCCACCGACCAATTTTCAGTCACTCGCGCGCTGGTCAAGCGCGTGGCTGCCGCCGGCTGTCCGGTGTTGGTGCTGACCGTGGACTTGCAAGCCGGCTCCAATCGCCTGACGGCTGAGCGCGAGAAGCGGCGCGACGTGCGCGATTGCAGTGAATGCCACGCCGGCAACGTCAAGACGGCGGGCGATTACCTGGCGCGCAAACCAATGTTCAACGGCGTCGACCTGTCCGCTGTAACCGACTTCACGCCGATCGGCATGGGCTGGGACTATCTCGCCCGCCTGCGCGAAATCTGGCCGGGAAAGCTCGTCATCAAGGGCATCGTGACGCGCGAGGACGCAGAACTGGCGGTCGATCACGGCGTCGACGGCATCGTTGTTTCCAACCACGGCGGGCGCGCCGAAGAAAGCGGGCGCGCGGCCATCGACAGCTTGGTCGAAGTGGTCGCTGGCGTGCGCGGCCGAGTACCCGTGTTGGTCGACAGTGGCTTCCGCCGCGGCTCGGACGTCTTCAAGGCGCTGGCGCTCGGCGCCACCGCAGTGGGCGTCGGGCGGCCTTACATCTGGGGACTCGCGGCGTTCGGGCAGCCGGGCGTTGAAAAGGTTCTCGCCATCCTGCGCAAAGAACTGCGGATCGCCATGCGCCAGGCCGGCACGCGGAGCCTGGCGGAGATCACGCCGCAGTTTGTCATCGACAGTCGCCGCGGCGCGATCGACCAGCCATGAACGGGCGAGAATCAGCAATTTGCCATAAGCCATTGGGCTGTTCTCTGACTGCGGCCAAGCGCTGACGCTCGCTCCATGATCTAAATCGACTCGATCCTCGTTCCGCTCGGTACCTACTGATGCGGTCATATCGCTGAGATCGGCTCGCCGCCATCAGGTTTCCAGAGGCTCGCATTGCAACGCCCGACCCAATCCAATCGTCTGTCGCTTGGCGCAAACAACTCGACCGTCCCACGCTTTGCTCCGTCCCGCCTAGCCTCTCATCGTATCGGCTGAACAAAGCGCAATTGCTGGATCGGTTCACGCCGATTCGCGTCGGAGGTTGAGGTGGTCATCTGCGGAACCGTCTGCGCTGTGCCCTCGAAGCCATCTTTGAACAGTTCCAATCCGGTCAGCAGGGAGATCTGTGGGGTACGTGCAAAGGCCGGGCCGAAGGCTTCAAAACTTCGCCAATCGCCAAAGGGTGAGGTGGGCCAATTGACCCAGGTGGTTTGCGCCTGGAAACGATCGCTGTGCAACAGCAGTGGCAGCGTTGCATCTTCCGGGAAGTTCGCTGCAAGCGGTTCATTGATAGTCACAACGTAGATGCCCGGAGCCAGCATTTGTGGACCCGTCGCGAAGGGCAGATCGTAGCTTCCCCCGGGGAAGCTTGAGCTGCCTGCCAGGGTTGTCGCGATGATTGCGCCGGGTTTGTTCGCCGCAACATCGAAGCTGCGCAAATTCGCAGTGAGCGGTTTTCCCGGCCAGGTGCTGGGCCGGGTGCCACCCATGCCGTTGTCTACCGTTTCAGGCTTTGAGTTCAGACCGAAACGAACGCCGACAAAGCTGGTGCTCACGGGCACGGTGAATTGTACGCCGAGTTCGCCGCCGTTACCTTGCCCAATGCCAATCACCCCAACCGCCGGGCCGGTGTGTCGGGCGAACTCCGTCGGGCTGAGGATGATGGTCTCGGAGTCCAGACGATTGTTGAGCTGCGCGCTCGGCAGCTCGCTCTCTGTTGCACTCAGCGTATAGCGCACACGCCACTCGCCAACGTCTGCCACCGGCGCAAACGGAGTTGGCCAGTTCACCGCAGCAAATCCACCGACATCCAGCGCGGCAATCGGATTGCTCAATATCGGCGCACCTGCATCGACACCGTTGCGCCTTAGTTGTACGCTGCCACGGACGTTGGTGAAGGGGGTATCGCCGTCGTTGCTTGCGCGCACGCCTAGCGGCAGCGCGAAGCCCCAAGTCACGGGCACTTGGGAGTAGGGCGAGACCAGACTGGCCCCGAATGCGGACAAGTCTGCGCCAACCTTGGCGACCAACACGTCATCGATCGCCAGCAGGAATTTATTGTTTGAGTTGTTGCGAAAGCCAATGTGGATGGTCTGGCCGGCATAAGCGTCAAGCCGGATGGTGCGGCTGGCCCAAGTTGTTCGCTCGGCGGGGACGTTCAAGAGCAAGGTGCTGGCGCTCAGCTGATTGCCCAAAATGCCCGTTGCACCGCCCGGCGGGCCAGCACTGGCAAGCATGACGCGGACTTCGTAGCCGTCGGCGAAATCGCCGTCATAAGCACGCGCGCGCCACGCCAACACCCCGCCGCTCGCTGGCACATCGATCGCGCGTGTCCACATGAAATCGTCCGCAGCACCATTGGGCGAATAAAACGAGGTGCTAAAGGCGACGCAGTTGTTGACCACGGACGGGAATTCATCGCGCACTTCCCAAGCGTCGTTGACATAAGCCACCGATGCGTCCGGTGTGCGGGCGTCGACATTGCGCAACAGCCAACCCGTCGGAAAAGGATAGGTTCCCGGCCCGCCAAAGTCCTGGCAGGGTGTGCTCCCTTCCGGGCCAGGAATGGAGGGAGAACGAAAGGTCTCGGTAAACACGATCTGCGCTTGGAGGCTGGCGGCCAATGCCAAGCCCAGTAGCGCGACGATCGCTCGGTGAAACTTCTCTAGACCGGTCATATGGCTTGGAACCTCACACGGGGCACCGCGCAGTCGCGAGCGGTGTGTCGGTTAACGCCCGCCCGCTGGGCGCGCGCGAGCTTTGGCTGGTGGGCTACGGGCCCTCTTCGGGCTCTTCGCTGTTTGCCGCGTCCGCGTCGTCTGTGGTCACGCTGCTTTCGTCGTCACCGGAGGCTGATGGCAATCGATGCGCCCAACATCACAAAAAGCGCGAGCGATATCGGCCAACGAGAAGCCGAGTTGCAGCCGGTTCAAGGGTGTCACCGCCGCTTACGCGACGGTGTGCGCCCTTAGCTGAGGGGCAGCCGCCCGCACAGTTTGCCTTCGCTCAGGGCGTGCGGAACGACTTCAGCACTTTCGTCGCCGCGTCGAAGCCCTGCTGGTCGTCCGCGTACACGGAAAACCAGATTTCGGCGATGTTGCCGTCGTTCAATGCGACGTAAAAGAGCACGAAGCCGGTCTTCTCGCCTTCCGAATCAACGCCCTTGCCGGCCACCGTCATTTGCGTGAGACCGCCACGTTCCGTGGTCTCGGGGTCGAGCATCTCGAGGTTGGTGAAGGTTTCTTCGAGGAACTTGAAGGACTCGGCGAGCGCCTCTTTCATCGACGATTCGTTGCCTGGGATTGTGCGCAGTTGCAGGTTGACGCCGGTCGGGCCGGTCAGCGTCACGTAATCGCCCACTTCTTCGCCCGGTGTGACTTCCCAATCGTCGGGATGCTCGACCACGAAACTGGCGTTATCGGGCCCCGGATACGCGAGAAGCTTGGCCTCGATCGGGCCTGCGGCAAACAGGCTTGCGGCGAACAGCAATGGAACGAAAAGCAGTGATTTCATCGATGTAACCCCCTGTGGTGGAACGCTACCGACTGCCGGCGCGGGGTGTCCGCGACGACGACGGCTCGCACCGATGATACGTGGCCGGCGCCATGAAAACTCGGTGGCCTGATTCTCGTGAGCAACAACCTGGCTGAATTCGAACGGATCGAGAACTGGGCGCAGTGAGGCCTCGCTATTTGGCCGTCGGCTACACTCCTTCTTGTTATCCAGTAAAGCCTTCCTTCGTACCGCTATACGCCAGCAAACAGATCCAGCGAGCGGTAGTACTCGTCGCCATAGTTCAGGAAGTTGCGCGCTTCGCTTTGCAATTGCGGCAGTGCGGCTGACGTTGCCGTGGTGCCGGTGCTGATCTGCAGCACGGCTTGCGCATACGACGCCAGCGCTTCTGCATTGCTTTCCCCGATCTGCTGCGCGGCGAGGAAGAGCAGGTCGTGGTAGGCGATGGCGACTCCTGCGGAATGCGCCGGTGAGACAAGGCCGGAGAGGCGTTCACCCGCGTGCAGGCGTTTGAGCAAGGCCTTGTTGAGGGCGTGCGCACGGGTTCTGGTTTCGGCTTGCGGGGCCGTTGCTGGCCCGAGATAGCCGAGGCACAGCATCAGGTCCAGCGTTTCGCGAATGCTGGGCGGGCTGGTGTTTGCGAGCGCGGGCAGTGACATCAGTGCGGCGATGTTCTTGGGGCCGTTCGTGAGCGCTGCGAGCAGCACGTCGACCACATCATCCTCCAAGCGCAGCGCTGCAGTCGGCGTGCGCACATTGCGCGCACAACTGGCGAGAGGGCGTTGCAGGGCAAGCAGGGTGGAATTGTCTTCCTGCTTGATGTCGGCGGCGCCCAGTGTGCGCGGGCTGCGCACGAACACATCGCGGCGCAATGGCGTTTGCACGGCAAAATCACGCAGCAGTTCGCGCATTCCTGCGTCTTCGGTGGCGTCGATCAGGGCGCGCGAAGCGGCGGGCAGCGACCAATGTGGAAAGTTGGAAAACAGCTTGGCCGACGCGGCAAACTGCAAGCCGGCGCGTGCCAGGTCGACGGCGACATCGGTGTAATAGAAGGGAGTCCAGCCGCGCGGTGCGAATTCGTGCAGCAGGTAGGCGTCGCTGGCGTTCGTGATGTCACGCAGCGCCGTGCGCGCACCGGGGTTGCTGGCGAAAAAGGCGGCGCCGGCGGCGTCCAGTTGCTCCAGCAGATCGCGTGCGGCGTGGAAACGTTGCAGTGCGCTGCCCTCGGTTTGCCGCTTCGCGGCTTCGCTCATCAGGCGTTGCAGCGGTGCCTTGTTGGCCCAGCCGGGCATTGAGTTGTAGGACACGTAGACCACGCCACCCGGTTTGAGCAGACGCGCGATCAGCTCGACGATAAGGGCGCGATTTTCTGCATCGACCCAGGTGTAGACGCCGTGCAGGACAATGAAATCCATGGGCGGCAAATCGCGGTCGTGCAACTGGGCAAAGCTGTCCTGCATCAGTTGCAGGTTGTCGAGCCCGGCCTGGGTTGCAAGGGACTGCGCGGCGGCCACGTGCGCGGGCATGAAGTCGTTGCCGAAGAATCGGCCTTGCGGATGCACGGCGGCCAGCATGTTGAGGCCGAGGCCCTGACCGAAACCGAGTTCGAGGTAGGTGAAATCCGCGTCGATCCTGGGCGCGGCCAGCCCGGCCTGCAGCAGTGCCAGGCGCAGATGCGCAGGCGCCATCTCGGGGAAATGGTTGACGCTGTAAGGAAGCTCGGTGACGTATCCGTCAGTCCAGTCATCCATGGCGATTGTCGTGATGGCGGCGGGCGGTGATCCTGCCGGGTTAGCCATCGTCAAACAACCTGCGGGGGCTGATTTGCGTTCGTCGACCATAGCACCCAGTCGATGCGTAAGCTCTTCCTGCTGCCCACCGGTGACCTCAAAATTGAGTTGCACATGGTCCTTGGGACCGCGAAGTCGTTTCGATCAGGCCCAGAGCTGGAAGCCTAGATGCATTGACAGTCCTTTTGCTCTGTGAAATATGCTTCGAAGCAGCTCGCCTTTGGATTGCACCATGCACACCCCGTTTGCCGCGGCACCGCTCAGTCATCACGCTGGGCGCGACCCATATGTGCTCAGGTCTTCCCGCCCGTGGATTGGCGTGTGGCTCGCGATGAGTCTGTCCTGTGCTCCAGCGATGGCGGCTGACGTGGTGGTGTCTTCGCTTGACGATACCGGCGCCGGGACGCTGCGCAACGCGATCGCGGAGGCAGTCGCGGGCGATCGCATCGTGTTCGCGCCAGGACTCGCTGGAACGATCAGCCTGAACTCGACCCTGACGATCGGCCGCGATCTGATCATCGAGGGTAATGGCAACATCGAGCTTGACGGCAGGGACACATCGCGGGTGATCACGATCACCGGCGGGCAGGTGGATTTGCGTCGTTTGGTAGTGCGCAACGGTTTCGCAACCGATGGTGGCGGGATTGCCAGTGCAGGCACGCTGCGGATGAGCAACTGCGTGGTGCGCAACAACAACGCGAGCGCGCGCGGTGGTGGCCTGTTCATCAGCGCGGGCAGTTACAGTCTGGTCGACACCACCATTGCCGACAATTTCGCGACCAATGAAGGTGGCGGCATCGAAGACCTCGGTACTGCGCCGTCGACCATCACCCGGGCCCGCATCGTCAACAACATCAGCTCCGGCGCAGGCGCCGGCATCCGACACGTGTCAAACCAGGAACTCACGATCGATCACAGCACGATCTCCGGCAACACGGCAGCGACCACGAGCGTCGTCATCGGCGGCGGCATCGCCAGCCAAGGCGGGACGCTCAACATCAACTACAGCACGGTCTCCGGCAATAAATCGCATTTCGGTGGCGGCATTTATATGGCCAACCTCGGTGCGTCAACGAAGCTCAACCTGATCGGCAGCACGGTCACTGGCAACACGGCCGTATCGGACGGTGGCGGCCTGTTCGTGTTCGGTTCAGGGGCGACGCTGACCAATTCGACCATCGCCAGCAACCTTGCGGGTGCCGGGACGGGCGGCGGTTTGTCAATTCAGAACTCCGGCGCGGGCACGTCAACGGTCATCATCAACAACAATACGATTGCGTTTAATCGCTCGAACGCCAATGGTGGTGGTATCACCGTAATATCCGGCTCGCTGACCCTCAAGAACACGCTGATTGCCGGCAATATCAGTGGCACCAACGCAGACATTCAGGGCACATTCGCGTCGGAGGGTTTCAATCTGGTGCAGACGCGTGGCACCAGCTCGGGCTATATCGCGTCGGATCTGGCCAATGGCACGCTGCCGCAGCTGGCCACACTGGGATTCAACGGCGGTCCAACGCTCACCGTATTGCCGAACACCGGCAGTCCGGCGATCAATGCGATACCAATGTCCAACTGCTCGGGCATTGTGCTCGATCAGCGCGGCTACAATCGTCCTGCGAATCAGTGCGACATCGGCGCGCTGGAGGTCGGCGCTCCCAAGTTCGACACCTAGCGCCGTAAGTCATTGATCGTATTGCCCTGCGTTTTCG
>ERZ1066125.362-NODE-362-length-10950-cov-7.069481_pt1 | contig 10950 bp, 9 predicted proteins | sample MGYA00382772_ERZ1066125 | MGnify/ENA primary metagenome ERZ1066125 (study PRJEB33369, sample SAMEA5778355) | biofilm metagenome | biome: Industrial cooling water; feature: Water cooling tower basin; material: Biofilm | place: United Arab Emirates | collected...
CGGCCGGAACCTGCTCGGCGATCTCGCCGACGCGCCGGCGGTGAGCCGCTACGACTTCGCGCTGCGGACGGCCGACGCGGCGGTCTGGGTCACCAACATCCGGCCCCGCGGGCGCGACTTCGAGCTGGCACTCGACACGCGCCTGGACACCGGCCGCTGGATCGAGGTGTCAGGGCGCCTGCAACAGGGCCGAGGCCTGCAGTGGATCGACGCCACCAACGGCACCATCAGGCTGACGACGCCGCCCCGCGAAACGCCGCAGGACACCCGCATCGAGGTCCCGGCGGCGCCGCCGCCCGAGGTCGTGTTCAGCGCCCCGATCAGCGACGACACCGACGTGTCGCCTGGCACCACCGTCCGCATCCAGTTTTCGCGCGACATCGACCCCGCAACGTTCCGGACGCGCGTGGCCGTCAAGTACGTCCCCGCTGCCGGCGAAGCCGAGCCGACGCCCGATCCCGCATTCACGACCCAGTATCTGCCCGGCTCGCGCGTACTCGAGATTCGCTTCCGCGAACCGCTCCAGCGCTTCCGGCAGGTCGTCGTCCAGCTGCCGGCGACCATCCTGGGCACCGACAAGCAGCCGCTGGTCGCCTTCGAGCTGAAGTTCGAAACCGGCGCCAGCTAGCGACGCCGCCGGCTCACATGATCTCGGCGAGCAGCCGGGCGATCTATGCGGACGCCCGCGGTCTCGATGGGCTGACCGATGTTGATGCGCACCCGTACCGGCCTGACGATCGGACTGCCTCGCCGCATCGCTTCCTTCCCCCCGCGAATGGCGACCGGAACGATGGGCGCGCCCGCCTTGATCGCCATGAGGAAGCCGCCCTTCTTGAACGGCAGCAGATCATCGGTCTTGCTGCGTGTCCCCTCGGGAAAGATCAGGAAGGAATTGCCCGCCCGGAGCGAGGCCGCCCCCGCCTCGAGCGAACGCATCGACGACTCCTTGTTGCGGCGGTCGATGGGAATGAAGCCGCCAATGCGGAACGCGCGCGCCAGCACCGGAATCTGATCGATTTCGTGCTTGTAGAGGATGTGGGTGCGCGGATGCAGCGCCTCGAACAGCAGCGGCGGATCGATGTTGCTCTGATGGTTCGAGCAGAACACCACCGCCTGTCCGGGAGGCAGCTGCTCGCGGCCTCGGACATCGTAGGTGATGCCGCTCAGCAGCAGGCCGAGCCGGACGCCAAAGTGCCCGAGGACGTACAACAGGCTCTTCCATCCGAACAGGATGGCCAGCACCATGGCCGGCGGACCGACGATGAGGACGTAGAGAGAGACGACGACGTACGTCGCCACGGAGCGGATGGCGGCGATGACCACGAGTCGCGATGATACGCCGAAAGGAACGCGGTACGCAGCACGGGCCTGGCAGCATGCGCGCCACCAGGCCCGTGAGCGATGAGTGCGGGAACGGTTACGACGCGCGCGCCGAACGACGGCTGCCCGCCGCCGGGGCGGCCGCCGCAGCCGCGGCAACGCGCGGCGCAGCCGCGGCCTTGGCCACCTTGGCGCGCGACGCGGCGCGAGCCTTGGTCGTGAAGCAGCGTTCGAGCGCGCCATCGACGCGGCCTTCGATCGCCACGGCGGTCTCACGCATCACTTCAGAGACTTCCGAGATGATGAGGAACTTGGCGCGATCGAGCATGCGCTTCTCGCGGAACGACAGGCTCTTCGACTTGGCGAGGAACGTGAGGCTCTTCAACACATCGGCGACGTCGTAGATCGAGCCGCTCCGCATCTTGTCGGAGTTGTCCTTGAAGCGGCCCTTCCAGTTCTGATGGTTGTCGATCTTGCCGTCACCGAGCAGGTCGAACAGGCGCTCCACTTCTTCGTCGCTGATCGCGCGACGCAGGCCCACGCCGTCGACGTTGCTCACGGGCACCAGGACCATCGTCTCGTTGGCGACGATCCGCAGGTGATAGAAACCGCACGTCGTGCCGAGAATCGTTTTCTCTTCGATACGTTGAACGATGCCAAGACCATGATTCGGGTAAATGACCTTGTCGCCGACTTCAAATGTCACGATTCCCCCTGTTAGGCAGCGCGGAATGGTAGGACTGTCTTGACCAAGCAGCCCGTTCAGTATAACGCAGTTCCGCGGGGGTTTACGGCCAGAATGGGCCGAAAACAGGGCTTTTCTGGCAGTTTTGCCACCCAAATGGGCGGGCCGGCCGGGCTGGCGGGCTCCGACGATGCCCGCGCCTGCACGGCACGGCGCACCGCAGCAGCTCTGCGGTGGCGGGTGGTCAGTGGTTTCCGAGGCCCTACCAGAGGCAGGGCTGCACGTCCCCGGCCACGGCCCGAAAGGCGGTCAGCCATCGGCTCCACCACGGCAGCGGCGCAGCGAGCACGGGGTCGGCGGTGGCATCGGCCAGGTCGACCCTCTGCCCCTCGCGCACGTATGACAGCGTCAGCGGCACGCCGGCGCGCCGATGCTCAACCACGGCCCGTCGCACCTCGGTGAACGGCACGCGGACGCCGCTGCCCTCCTCCACCGGCATCCAGCGGAACTGACGGACGACGGCATCGCGCCCCCCGATGGACAGCAGCGACGATGCCGGGCCCTCTGGACTCCGCGCTTCGCGCACCTCCACCAGGTCGTCGACCATGCCGGAGACCCGCAGGTGGCGCACGAACGGCAGCAGGTGGTTGGTGCCGCCCTCGACCCGAAGGTTGCTGAACATCGAGAAGTTGGCGACCGTCCGCACTCCCAGATACGGGGTCAGGCCGTTGAGGAGCGCCAGCAGCGGCACCAGCAGGAGGACCGGCTGCATCGTCGCCAGTCGTGGCGGCGTGTCGGCCGGCGCCGCAAAGACGGCACGCAGCAGCGGCAGCATGAAGACGCCAACCGTGGCCATCCAGGCCGCGGCCACCAGGACAGGCCATGGCACCTGGCTGGCGAGGCTTTCGGGCAGTGCGCGCGGCGTGAGCGCGCACAGCAGATGCAGCGCCCACAGCCCGAGCGCCAGCCGTCGACGGGCAGCCGGTGCGGTGATGCGATCCAGGACCGGCGCGGCGAAGAGCACGTAGGCGGCAAACGCGAACGTCGAGAAGTCGGCAAAGCCGATGGTGCCGAGCAGCAGGTGGAAGCCGACACCCAGCGTCAGCCCCCACTTGCGCGTCCTCGGCATCGCCAGGAGCACCGGGATGGCCAACTCGCAGGCGATCGTCATCCACGCCAGGAGCAGGATGATCGGCAGGGGCAGATGGATGACGCGTCCCCAGAGCGCGGCGCCGCCCTCGATCAAGGCACCGGCACACGACGCCGGCGAGAAGAAGTCGGTGTTCAGCTTGTGAAACGCCGCCCACCCGTATGCGACGAGCAGCGCCCCGCAGATGCCCGGCGCCGCGACCGCCAGCAGATCCCCGGCGGCAATGCGCCGGCCGTGCAGGCGCCACCACACCGCCGAGAGCGCCAGCGCGAGATGGGCCAGCCCCGCCAGCATGAGGTGATTGGCAGGAGCCGGCATCGCGTACGCGATGCCGAGGCTGGACACGGCGACGAACGCGCCCAGGGCGCGCACGGACGCCGGCCACACCAGCACCGGCACGGCCGCCAGCGCCACCAGGAACGGCACCAGGCTGATGCCGTCGCGATCGAGATAGTGAAACGAGAACGCCAGCACCCAGAGGGTGGAGAACCAGCTGACGCCGGTGGCGGGCACGGGTCGATCGTCAGTCGCGCGCACGGTCGACAGCAAGGATACAGGCAGCGCGGACCGGGCCTCACTGCGACGTGCGACGTCAGGGATGCGGACGGAAGAAGGTGGTGCCGGAGGTCGGAATCGAACCGACACGTCCTTGCGGACACGGGATTTTGAGTCCCGCGCGTCTGCCAGTTTCACCACTCCGGCACTGGAGGGCAACACAGTATAGCCCGCCACTTCTCGGGCTCGCCACGCGGCCATTAATCTTCCGTTAAAGAGCGGCCGAGCGACGCCGATGGCTGTGCAGGACGAACCCTGACACCATGCTCATCCCGGTCACGCCCCGCCCCGTCCACGTCGCCCAGTCAGAAGTGCTGGCCGGGCTCTCGTATGCCCTCGATCTCACCGAGGGCCAGCGTCCCGGACACTCGGTCCGCACCTGCCTGATCGGCATGCGGATCGCCGAGGCCTTCGGTCTGTCCTCCAGCGATCGCTCGGCGCTGTTCTACGCGCTGCTGATGAAGGATCTCGGCTGCTCGAGCAACGCTGCCCGCTTCGCGGCGCTGTTCGGCCATCATGACCACGCGATCAAGGCCGACATCAAGCACATCGACTGGACGCGCGCCATCGAGTCGTTCCGCTTCGTCGTCCGCAACGTCGCGCCGGGTGAGTTCTTTTTCCGCCGGACCTGGCGGCTGCTGGCGCTGATGGCGCGTGGGCCCGAGGGCTCGCGAGAAGTCGTGCGCACACGGTGCGAGCGCGGCGCCGACATCGCCCGCATGCTCGGCCTGGCCGAGCCGACCGTGCAGGCCATCCGCGCGCTCGACGAGCACTGGGACGGTCAGGGCCAGCCCTACGCGCGCAAGGGACACGACATTCCGCTGCTGGCCCGCGTCCTCAACCTCGCGCAGACGGTCGAAGTGTTCTTCTCCAGCCACGGCGTCGACCATGCCTACGACATGGCCGCAGCCCGCCGCGGCACCTGGTTCGACCCGGCGACGGTCGACGCACTCTACGCGATCAAGCGCCACGACCCGTTCTGGCACCGGCTGTCGCAGCACAACGACATCGACGCGGCGATGCGCCTCGAACCCGGCGACCAGATCGTGACGGTGGACGAGGATCGCCTCGATCTCTTCGCCGCCGCCTTCGCACGCGTCATCGACGCCAAGTCGCCGTGGACGTTTCAGCACTCGAACGGCGTCGCCGACACGGCGGTGGCGATTGCCCGTCACCTCGGCTACGCCCCGCGCGAGGTCCGCAGCCTGCGCCGCTCGGCATTGCTGCACGATCTCGGCAAGCTCGGGGTCTCGAACCTCATCCTCGACAAGCCTGAAAAACTGACCGACGACGAGTACCGGGCGATGCAGCGGCATACCGGACACACCGCCGCGATCCTCGCGCGCGTGCCCTGCTTCGCGGCGCAGTCCATGGAGGCCGCCGCCCATCACGAGAAGCTCGACGGCCGCGGCTACCACCTCGGACTCACCGCCGGCCAGATCTCGCTGAACACCCGCATCCTCGCCGTGGCCGACATCTGCGACGCGCTCCGGGCCTCACGCCCGTATCGCGAAGGCCTGCCGGTCGAACGCGTGCTCGGCATCATCGGCCGCGAGGCAGGTGTCTCGCTCGATCCGCTGGTCGTCGATGCCCTGCGTGCAGTCCTGCTCGACGCCGCCGTCCGCGATCCGGTGCCCGTCCCCGCCGCCCGTCTCGATCGCGCCCTGGAAGAAGACTACAAGCAGGCGGCCTGAGCCGCCGTGATCATGGAGTGTCTCGTGCCCTACTCAACTCGATTCGTCCGCCTCGTCGTGGCCGCCGCCCTCGGCCTGTGCCTGCCCGCGAGCGTCGCCGCGCAGAGCGCGTCGCCCTTCGAGCACCTGCAGCTGTTCGTCGGCCTCGACGGCTCGAAGCAGCCGCAGGATCTCGGCATCAACGCCAACATGGGCGTCCGCGTGGCCGCCAACACCGGCATTCCGCTGGTCTCGCGTCTCGGCCTCGGCCTGCAGATTGGCGGCGCGCTGAACCTCTCCGACGCCGCGGTCAACGTGCTCGAACAAATCGAGGGCACGAGCCGTCGCTCGCAGACCTACCTGACCATCGGGCTGTTCCAGCAGGGGGTGTCGAAGCTGTCGTGGGCGCTCGGCTACGACACGGTCACGCTCGGCCAGGTGCGGGCGCGGGCCGGCTACGCCGCCACCCCCACCGACGAGGTCGGTGCCTTCGTCTCAGCGCCGGTGCGCGGCGCCCAGGGACTGATGGCGACGACGCCAGTGTGGCTGGACCCGATGACGCAGATCAATGGCTACAGCCGTCACACCTGGCCCACCGGCGCGCGAACCACGGTGTGGCTTGGCATGGCCCGTCAGCACCACAACATCGTCTGGGTCATCCCGACCGACTCGCGATCGGACAACGTGGTCGCCTACGGCGCGTCGCTCGAGATGCCGCTCAGCAACACGCTCAGCGTCACTGGATCGAGCAACTTCGTGACGCCCACCGCCACCGGCACCGTCGACGCCTATCTTGGCGTGACCTACTATCCCCGACGCCGCTCGCCGGCCGCGTCGTCGCGGTTCGCGCCACCGCTGCCGGTGGCGAACAGCCCGGAGTTTCCCGTCGACATGCGACGCTGATTCCCGCCGGGCCTGCCAACGCCGGATCTGAGCGGGTTCGTCGGCGGGAGCGCCGGCCGTCAGGGTTCGGTCGGCTCCTCCGCGACGAGCGTCCAGTCGACGCCTGACGACTGGACGACCAGGTAGTAGCGGTGCGGCAGTTCGGTGACGTAGGCGACATCCTGTCCGACGCCCACCGTGTCGACGACCTCGGCCAGCAGGCGGCCGCTGTCTCCGCTGTGTGCGGTCACCACCAGTTGTCCGCGGCCGGCTGGCTGCTCGTTGGCGGTCGCCCACCGCACCCGCCAGGTAAACCGTTCGATGGGAAAGGTGTCGAGCTGCGCGTTGCCACGGCCCGAGAAACGGGCCACCTCCCGCCACACCTGCGGCCGGGACACGGGCGGCGCCGGCATCGACCGGCCGTCGGCGCAGCCAGCGAGGCACGCCACCAGTCCCGCTGCCGCCCACCCCCTCGTCCGCATGCCCACGCGCGGCATTCTAGCGGACGCGCCATATTGATGAGCTTACAGGCCTGCGCACTGTTGCTCAGGTCCCGACCCGCCGATACCCTCCACGGAGAGTAAGATCCCCCGTGCCGGGGAACTCTGTCCCACTGTGTTCCGCCTCTCATTTCGTTACGCGCTCGGCTTCGCGCTCATCATCGTCAACCTCGGCCTGGCCGCCGTGGTGGCGACGATTGCCTACCAGGCCGCCCACGACACGATCGTGGAAGAGGCGCTGGAATCGGTGTCGGTGGTGGCGCAGAGCCGGGCCCGCGAACTGAGCGACATTCTCGATCGCCGGCAGCGGCGGCTCGAAGGGTTCCTGGGCAGCCTCGAGAACCTCTGCGGCGAACGCAACTCGCGTGGCGAGTTCGGCTTCGAGCAGCAGTGCCTGCGCGCCGCCGTCGGCGGCCTGCACCGCAGTGAACAGGCCACCACCACCAACGTCAGCCAGCGCGAGCGGCTGCGCGTGCACTACGGGCGGCCTGAGCCGGTGCTGCCGCCGGTGCCGGGGCAACTGGCCCGCATCGACGCCGTCGACGGGCACGGCCGCTACTCCATGCGCGCCATGCGCGGCACGCTCGCCGTCGACGTCGAGTTCGGCCTCGACGACTTCAATGCGTTGTTCGCGGACCGCGCCGGCCTGGAAGGCAACGGCGAGGCGTTCCTGGTGGACGCGCGCGGCTATCGCCTGACCGCGGCCTCGTTCGCGACGCCGACCGGGTATCCGGTCCGCATGACGCCGATTGCCGGCTGCCTGAACGGCGCCACCCAGGCCAGCATCAACACCGACTATCGCGGCGTCTCGGTCATCAGCGGTGTGCGGCCCAGCAGCAGCATCGGCGGCGGCTGCATCGTCACCAACGTGGTCTACGACGAAGCCACCCGGCCACTCGACCGTCTGGGCTGGCTGCTGGCCTATGCCTCGGGCCTCATCGGCCTGGTCGGCGGGCTGCTGTCGATGGTCGTCGCCGGCGTCATGACCAAGCCGATCAAGCGGCTGGCGGCGGCGGCCAAGGCGCTCGGTGCCGGCGATCTCGACACGCCGATCCCGGTGTCGGGCCCCTCCGAGGTCCGTCAGCTCGGGGTCACGCTGTCGCACATGGCGTCCTCGGTCCGCGACCTGGTGCGGAGCGAGCAGCGGGCGCGACGCGAGGCGGAGGCGGCCAGCCGCACGAAGGACGATTTCCTGGCGACGCTGTCGCACGAATTGCGCACACCGCTCAACGCCATCCTGGGCTGGGCGTCGATTCTCACCCGCACCGACCGCGATCGGTCGCGCGTGATGCATGCGGTAAAGGTGATCGAGCGGAATGCACGCGTGCAGTCGCAGATGATCGAGGAACTGCTCGATGTCTCGCGCATTGCCGCCGGCCGTGTGCGCCTGAACCTCGCCAACGTCTCGATCTCCGCCGCCATCGACGCCGCCTGTGAGGCCGTGCGGCCCTCGGCCGATGCCAAGCAGGTCGCCATCCTGCGTCACATCGAAGTCGACGGCCAGACCGTGCGCGCCGATCCGCGCCGTCTGCAGCAGATCATCTGGAACCTGCTCTCCAACGCCGTCCGCTTCACGCCGCCAGGCGGACGCGTCACCGTTCACGCGCGAGAAGCCAGCGACGGGGTCGAGATCATCGTTTCCGACACCGGCGCCGGCATCGCGGCGGAGTTCCTGCCGCACGTCTTCGATCGCTTTCGTCAGGGCGACAGCAGCACGACCCGGTCGCACGGCGGTCTGGGCCTCGGCCTGGCGATCGTCCGCGACCTGCTCGAACTGCACCACGGCACGGTGACCGCCGAGAGCCCGGGCGAAGGCAAGGGCACGACGTTCACGGTCTGGCTGCCCGATCGGAGCGCCAATTCGGAAGAGGACAGCGGCAGCCACCGGACCGGACCGGTGCCGCCCGTGCTGGCCGGCGCCAAGGTGATGGTGGTCGACGACGACCCGGATGCTCGCGACGTGCTGCGGACGATCCTCGAAGACGCCGGCGCCAGCGTCACGATGAGCGGATCGGCCCAGGAAACCCGTTCGTTGCTGAGCCAGGCGCACCCCGACCTGCTCATCGCCGACATCGGCATGCCCGAGGAGGACGGCTACTCCCTGATCCAATCGATCCGGCGGCTCGACACCGACGTCTCGCACGTCCCGGCGATTGCGCTCACCGCGCACACCCGGCCCGAAGACGTGGAACTGGCGCTGCGCTCCGGCTTCCAGATTCACATGGCCAAACCGATCGACTCGGCGCGCCTCATCGCCTCGGCCGCCTCGCTCTTCGACGCGACACATTGAGCCGCGCCGGCGTCAGGACGCCGTGTTAACATGCGCCCGTTTCTCCCTTTTTCCGCGAGGCACGAGCCATGTCCCCACACGCCACCACACGCCGCGACCTCCTGAAGCAGCTGGGTCTCGCGGGCGTCGGTCTCTCGCTCGTCAACGTCCCGGGCTGGGCGCTGCCGGTCCTGGCACAGGGAGAGACGCTCGTCGCCTTCACCGACATTCCGCCGACGTTCAACCCTGGCGCCAACCCGACGGCCATCAGCCGCCAGTACGACATCCGCAAGCTCGAACCGTTCACCCCGCGCGATCAGTTCTTCACCACGCAGCACTACGGGCATCCCGACACCGACCCGGCGACCTTCAAGCTGAAGATCACCGGACTGGTGAACAAGCCGGCCACCTACAGCGTGGACGACATCAAGATGATGCGCGCGACCGACGTCGTCGCCGGCTTCGAGTGTTCCGGCAACAGCCCGCGCTCGGTGCAGGGGCTGGCCAGCAACGGCAAGTGGACCGGCGTGCCGCTCAAGGTGCTGCTCGATCGCGCCGGTGTCCAGCCGCAGGCGCGTGAGTTGGTGTTCTTCGGCGCCGACCACGGCACCGAAGAGATCGAATGGCGGACGCAGAAGTTCACGCACGAGCAGCAGTTCGGCCGCTCGCTCAATCGCGAGCAGGCCGCCTCGCCCGACATCCTCGTCGCCTATGCGCTCAACGGCGAGCCGCTCACGAAGCACCAGGGCTCGCCCCTGCGCCTCGTCGTCCCCGGCTGGTATGGTGTCGCCAACGTGAAGTGGCTCACCAACATCCACGTGCAGGAGGACGCCTATCTGGGTCGCTTCCAGGCACGCTGGTACCGCACGCTTCGCGGCGAGATGATCGACGGCGAAATGAAGTGGAAGGAATCGGCCGTCACCCGGCTGCGGCTGAAGTCGGTGATTGCGCGCGTCACCACCAACGGGTCTGGCGGCTACACCATCCACGGCTTCGCGCTCAACAATGCGCAGGTGCCGATCAAGGCGATCGAAGTGAAGGTCGACGACGGCCCGTGGCAGGCGGCCACGCTCGACAAGGCGACGCTCGCCAACAAGTACTCGTGGAAGCTCTTCAGCTACGCCTGGAGCAACCCGGCCAAGGGCGAACACACGATCGTCTCGCGCGCGATTGATGCCAACGGCCAGATTCAGCCGACGCTGCAGGAGCTCGAGACCAAGAACTCGTTCCTCGAGGACAACAGTCAGTTCCCGCGCAAGCTGACCATCTGAATCACCAGTGAAACATCCAGCCGTCGCGCTCGAGCTCCGCGCGCTTGGCAGCGGCTTCGGCCACCGCCTGCTGACGGCTGGCGCACGACCGCTGGTACGCCACCTCGCCGTTGTAGAGGAAACGGACGTCGACCTGGGCCTCGTTCACGACAACGAGCTCGGCGTCGACCGACTGGTGCAGCTTCCTGAGACGCCACAGACGCGACGACATGGCCGGATCTTAGTGCAGTCGATGCGACGCCGCTTCCGGAGTCCCGTATGACATCGCCCATGGCCGCCCTGGCGGCCTGCCTGTGCCTGGCGTCGATCGCCCTCTCGGCGCAGTCGCCGGCGCCGCCGGTCGCGCCGCCACTGCTCTCCCCAGGACCGTCGGCCGCCCGTTTCCCGCGCAACGCCGCCGAGTTCGATCAGCTGTTCCAGCAGGTGAAGAACTGGGGACGCTGGGGCGCCGACGACCAGCTCGGCGCCGCCAACCTGATCACCGACGCCAAGCGTCGCCAGGCTCTCGCGCTGGCCGTCACCGGCGTCGCGGTCGGCCTCGCCCACGCCCCGCTCAAGGAGGTGGAGCCGGGCAACCCGAACGCGTTCATCCACACGATGAACCGCGGCCTGTCCACCGACACCTACAGCGTCAGTTACCACGGC
>ERZ1066125.363-NODE-363-length-10903-cov-7.869746_pt1 | contig 10903 bp, 15 predicted proteins | sample MGYA00382772_ERZ1066125 | MGnify/ENA primary metagenome ERZ1066125 (study PRJEB33369, sample SAMEA5778355) | biofilm metagenome | biome: Industrial cooling water; feature: Water cooling tower basin; material: Biofilm | place: United Arab Emirates | collected...
CGAGAAGCCAGCTCAGACTAAGGGTCTTCGCTGAGCTGTTATGGAGATCGACCCGGAGCTTCCAATGAGGAAGAATCTTCTTGGGCTTGATGGCCGGAATCATCGCATCAAGCTGAGCGTTCCCGAGCAGAGGCATCTTGGAGACAAATCGCGTCAGCGTGACTTCAGCAGCCACGAGATGCCACTTCGCTGCCCCAGGCGATTCTGAAGCGGTCACAGTGCCCTTGCCGGTCTGAGGCTCATCCCAATCCCAATACCCATTAGGTTCGCCCTCGGTATCACCGGTGGCGGCTGCTTGAGCGGGGACAGGTACGGCCTGAGTGAGGTCTACGTTGTAGGCGCCGTTGCCAGCAGCCGGAACGATGATGCCGTTGACCACGTTGCAGTTCCCATCATTCTGAGCGGCTGGTGTCACCGGTGTCGCTGGAGCCGTCAGCTTCATGGAAACATAGTCTCCCGCCACTGCACCGTCCCATCGAATGTAGCCACCGGCCAAATACACCCAGTCGTTGAAGCCGAACTCCATGTAGAGGTCTTCTGCTTGGGTGCTGGTGAGAAGGAACAAGTCCCCCGCACCACGACCGTTGGTCGGATGGTCTGCACAGCCCGCGTAGTAGAGCACTACAGGGCCAGGGAAGATGTTCGGCAGGTAGATTGGCTTGCCGTCTGAGCTGCGTGGTGCGTTTGCCATGGTTACCGGTCCAAGGAAATGCTGAAGCCCCTCACGAGCTTCTTGTTGCTATGAGTCTTGTGCTTGAGTTCAATCTTGATACGGTCGGCGAAGACCAGGTCGGGAAACTTGAAACACCAGCGGTTGTTGCCGTACTGGCGAATCCAGTCGATGCCGGCGCTGTCAAGGTCCAACAGGCTGGTAGAGCCCCACTCCTCAAGATCTACGTCCATGCGAACTTCATCATTGACAGTGACCCTGAGGTAGAAGTTGCTGTGATCTACTTGGAACACAAATCCCGCCCATCGGATTTGCTGCCCAGGCGTACTCATCTCGTAGACGGTCGTCCAGCTCTCATCGCTGATGGTCTGATTGGCTGTGAAGTTGGAGATCCTCATTCGTTACTCCTGAGTCAGCACGAAGATGATGTCCGCACTACCAGCGGTACTATTGGTGGCGAACTTGAGGTGGATACCCTGGCCCGGATTGATAGTCAGAGCCTTCACCTGCGGATCCCGCTTGGCACGAGCAGGCATGTAGTTCGCAATGATCTGCTGGGCACCTTCTTGGTCAAGCGCACCCGGACCCCAGTCGTCCGTGGACTGAATCATACGGTCCAGAGGGTTGGCCTCCTCGGTGCCGATATTGGTAGCACCGGTTCGACAATCAATGCCGGCTGCGATCGTGTCCGTGGTGTCATGAAGCACGGCTGTCAAGGCTGTCCCGCCTGTCGGTGCTGTAGCCTTGGCGAAGCGATAGATGCGGAAGTCGCCGGCCACGCCGGTCACGGCAGAGGTCTGTGGGTTCCGGATGTAGAACTCGCGGAGCTTGATCTTGACTCCCGAGCCGGTTGGATTCCAGACGCTGAGCATGGACTTGTTATTGCCCACAACCACACCAATACCAATGACAGTGAAACTGACCTCGGCGCTGCCACCTTGAGTGACGGGGATTGCGGACTGGTTCGAGGCGATGGCCACCGGAACACTGTTTGCCATGGTTTTTTGACCCACGGTCGGAGCCGTAGAGCCGAGCCAGGCGCCCACGTTGGCGTCCAAACGACCGCCAACCAGAGCGGCTGGGAGCTGTGGCGTGTCCGTGGTCAGGGATCCCGCGTTGTCGTTGATGGGGATGGCCGATTGGTTTGAGGCGATGACCACCGGGGAGCTGGAGGCCATGACTGCTTGACCCAGTGCCGGGGTCTTGGTGTTGATGCTGGAAAGCGTAGTCTCGGTGGCAGCCCCAGTGGGGAGAGAGATGGTGCCAGAGATGTTGTTGACGTTGACCCGGCCGTTGGCGTCCAAGGACAGGTACCTGGTATTGGTGCCGTCCGAGCCCAGGGCCAAGAAGCCAGGCTGACCACTGGGCACGGCAATCCCAGCCCGGATGGTCGTTTCGACGTAGGCGGAGCCGTTGTACCCGTAGATCAACGCGACTGGAGATTCAGCAGCCATTAGGCAATCGTCCTCGTGCGGTTGGTCTCAAAGACCCCGCTGTAGCTGATGGCGTCGGTGACGGTGGCCAGGACCGTGGTGCCATCGGTGTCGTACATCTTCCATTGTACCTGGGTCGCCAGAGCCCCCGTGTAGGTGACCAGCTTCTCAACGATTTTCTGTGTCTTGCCGGAATCCACCCACCAGATCACCGCCGTAGGAAACGGATTGGCGGATGGGGTAATCTCCCGGTAGGCCCCGGAGGCGAACCCGTTGGTAGGGCCGTTGTCGATGAAGTGGATGAGCTGCCGGAGGGCTTGGTGCTGAGAGCTGGTCGGCAGGTCTTTCAGGAGCTTGGTCCCGGCCGTAGGGTCGGTGAACTCCAGGTTGTCCGAGGCATCCCTGGTGACCTTGACGGCCTGGTCGCTAGAGGTGTCGTTCTGGATGACCAGACCACGCACGTCTGCCACGTCAGAGTTGGGATCGAAGTCTTCCTCGAACCCCTCATCCGAATCGTTCTTGAGCGGTGGGACTGGATTGAACGCCATGGCTGGAACCTCAGCAGGAAGATTGCCGCCAAAAGAAAAGGCCCCGGGAGTTTTCGCTCCCGGGGCCTCGAAAGCCTCATTGACTCAGGGCTTAGCTCTTCTTGCCGAAGTCGTGGATGCGGACTTCGAGGTCCGTGGCGTTCTTGGCGAAGCCGAGGCGGATGGTACGATCGCCACCGGCCAGGGAGGCGTAGAGCACCGGAGCGCCGCCAGCACCCAGGTAGTAGGGGGCGTTGGCCGTAGCGCCGGACAGAGCGCCCGGAACCACACCAGCGACCACAACCTCAACCGGGTTGGGCGAGGTGACGGTCTCGCGAGCCACACCGATGACGCGAGCCTGAGCGTCCACGGAGGGGGCGCCAGGAGCCACGGTATCGTTGCCCGAGATGTACACGCCATCACCGAGGTCCACGTTGGCCGAGGTCGTCCAGATCTGGACGTGGTTGCGGTGGAAGTGCAGGGCGTCCGCAGCGCTGTCCGCACCAGCAACGAGGGTGTTCACGTTGGCGGCGGTGACGTTGGTCGAAGTGGCCACGTCGTTGATCAGGAACTGGAGGGGCACGCCCACGACCTTGAGGCCGTCGGCATCCACATCCAGGGTGTTCGGGGTGTCGTCGATCTCCAGCAAGAGACCGCTGGCGCCACGCTGGATACCACCAGCCGGGTCAACCTTGGCTCGGAGCTGACCGCCGTCGCCGGAGGTGTCGAACTCAAGACCCGAGGAGCCACCGCCGTTGCCAGCGCCCTGGGCGTCAGCATCGGTGTCCAGCTCGACGTGGAGGGTGTTGCCGGACTTGATCAAGCCGCTGCCGGCCACGATGGCGCCGGTACCGGTGAACTGGGTGAAGACCAGGTTCGTGGTGTCCACGGTGATGGGATCGTTCGTGGTGAGCACCCAGCCGGTGTCGGAGTTGGAGGTACCCTCAGCGACGAACACGGCCACGCCGGCAGTCACCTCAGCATCCTCGTCGCAGTCCGTAGCACGGGTCAGCACGAAGGGGTTGGAGCCGTCGCCGGTCGCGGTGACAACGTAGATGCCGTTGTCGTCCTGGGCCGCCTGGTCCTTGACCAGGATGCGGTTGCCCACCGCCGGGGACACGCCGTCCACGGTCAGGGCGCCGTTCGCATCGGCGGTCAGGGTCTTGCCAACACCGGTACCAGCCGGGGTGACAGCGGGGAGAGCCGGAGCTGGCGTCGAAGGCGATACCGCCGACGCCGACCGCAGTGACCTTACCGAGCGAAAGCTCGTCGGTCGCGGCCTGCTCTTCCGAGTAGCCCTCGGTGGGATTGAGGAAAACGAACTTTCGAAGGGCCATGGCCTATCTCCTTGGGGTGAAGAATCTCACCCACAAGATTAGGAGGCCCTGGGAGCAAAAACCTTAGGTGCCTGGATCTACCCGAGAAAGCACGCCGTTCAGGTCGTCGTAGGCGTAGTCTTTGAGGGAGATCTTGAGGCGATCCTCGATCTGCTTGACGACAGCCGCGTAGGAGGTCTTGGCCTCGGCGGTTTCGTTGCTGCGACCACGGATCAGGGCGTTCATCTGGGCGAGTAGGCCCTGGGGGTCGATCTGCTTCAAGTACAGGTCACGCTTGAAGATTTCCAGCTTCATCTCGGCCTCGAAGGCACGGGCCTGGAACTGGGAAAGCTGAAGACGGTGCAGCTCATCCTTGGTGAGCTGGAGGGGCTGAGGCTCATCGGGTTCAACCTCGGTGATCTCGATCCCATCGACCTCCAGAACGTCCGCCTTGGGACCATCCAAGGCGTCCAGGGATCTGTCGATCTCTTCCTGGGTGGTGTCCTTGGGGAGGACTTTGTCGGACTTGGCCTGTTTTCGCTTGTTTTTCATCGAATTTACCCCACGCGGGTTTTGAGGTCCTTCAGGAACTCCAGCTTGATTCTACCAGAATCCACCGCGACGCCAACGGCCTGCTGGTACTTGCGCTGACCGAGGCCCGGGAGCGGGGGAGTGGCGGTGGGGGTGCCGGCGTCCGACACCCAGTAGACGTGACCGGGGGTCAGACCCGAGAAAAGGCCCACCTCCCCACCAAACTGGATGACCGCCTTGGTCGGGCTGATCTTGTGGATGACCACCGCGACAGCGGGCATCTTCGTGAAATCTGTGATGTCAGCCTTCCGGACGTTGTAGTCGGCGCCGACCTTGTTCCCGGCGATGTACACCAAGTCCCCGACAGCCTCACCGGCGGTGCAAGTGGCCGTTGCCAGGAGTCCTTCGGATCGGGGTCGTGATACAATCATGAGAAGCTCCGAAGGGATAGATTACCATGGATGAAGCCACGATGAAGAACGCGAATCGCATCCTCCTGAAGTTCGTTGCGGACATCGACGGGAAAGTCAAGTACGGCCTCCGCCAACGACAGGCCTACTTCGAGGCCTTGGAGCGGGGCGAAGAGCCCAACAACTACCGGATCGAGTTCATCAGCAAGACAGCCAATCAGGCGATTGGATGGCTGGCTGAAAGAGCTGTGGAGTTCAACCGGCAGTTCCCGCAAGACCGGCTGAGCGCTGAGGACTTCAAGGACATCTTGGCCACAGCCCATGCTCGCCTCGTAGCTAAAACTTCTGGGCAACGCTGATCAGAATCTGATCGCGGATGCGGTCTTCGAACTCTTTCTGAGCCCACTTCGCCGCCTCGTCAAAGAACTTCTTCGCCTCCAGGCCCGGATGAACCCACCGGCCCTGCCCCTTGTGCTTGGATGATGCGATGCGGAACGTCATGATGGACTTCTTGACGCTCTCCTTGCCAGACTTGGGATCCTTCACTTTGTTCTGGTAGACTCGCACCCCCTGCAAGAAGGGGATGCCCGTGGGACCTTGCCTCACCGCACCGATCGGCCCCTTACCCTGGCCTGGACCATGGGCGGTCTTCACCGGGTGCTTCATGATGTCGAAGGAGTGGAGCAGGCCCGTCTTCGGGGAGCCGTCCGCATTGGTCTCCAACTTCCCGTAGGGGATCTTCCGGCGCTTCATCTCCTGCTTGAGAGTGTCGGTCAGGTTCTTGGCGGCGGGGGTCTGTTGGGTCTGCCCCTTCTTGTGGTCAAAGGGGACCACGATGTAGCGGGAGCCGTCCTTGGCAGTCTTCGCCTTGGAGGACTTGAGCAGCCCGTCCAGCATGTCCTTGTTCGGGGGAATGCCCTCTTCGATCCACATCGCCTCTTTGCCGAGGGTGATAACCCAGGTGTCAGCATCGACCTGCGACATCCCGAGGGCGTTGATGTACTTCTCACGGGTGCTGTGGAGCTTCTCCTGCACCTGCTCAACGATGTGCGCGTGGGTTTGGGCTGCGAGGTCGCGAGCGGCTTCCTGCATCGCCTTGTTGATCGTCGGCCGGAACTCTTTGGCCATGCCGAGGATTGGACCAAGGTCCAGGTTGAAGTAGATCATTTACCCTCCAGGGTTGCGGCTGGAGGTGGGCGTCCCATCGGGGGCCATCACGAGCCCTGAGCGGACCTGGCGCCACTTCGTCTTGCCGGTCTCGGGGTCACGAACCTTGATCTCCCCGCCCTCATGAGCGGCAGAGGGGCCGGGGTCAACTTGGGAGCCGACCGGGAGTACCACCTGGTGACGGCCGGTCTTGCCGGCTTCGAGGGCGGCCTTCTTCACCGGGCGCGCGGGCTTGGAGGCCTTCGTGCGTGCCGGGGGCGGCCAGGAGCTGACCACCTTGCCGGCGCGCGTGCCTTGGCCCGTGGGGTCCAGGTCTACGCCGTCCTGGGTGCGAATCCAGGCGTGGCTCTGACCGTTGTCCTCAAGCTCTTCGTCCGGCATGTCGCTGCCGTCGTCCGTGTAGCCCACGATGTGGTGGTGAGGGATCTTCTTCTCTTGCAGAGCCGAGCTGAGCAGGGAGGCGGCCTGATCACAGACCAGGAAGTCCTCGCCTGGACCGTAGCAGTGGTTGGAGATGGCCTTCTCGTTGTTGCCGATGAAGTCGCTCATTTCCTGGGGCGTCTTGGCGCTTCGAAGTCCCGCTTGGTGCTCGGGGTGTAGGTGACGAATGTGGAGATCGGTGGAGTCGTTTGGAACGTCCGCCTTCTTCACGCTGTAGTAGCCCGGATCTTCGGTGAGGTGGTCCTTGGCCACCTCTTTGGCGCGAGCTTCATCAAGCCCGTGCTCTTCCATCTCCACCTTGACTCCGGCGGCGAGCTGGTCGGCACTGAACTCAGAGTCGGATCGATCATCCCCCTTGCCACCGGGCATGAGGTCCTTGCGGAGGGCGTCCTTCTTCTGGTTGATCTTGTTGGCCCAGTGCCCCTCGTGGTCGTGGCAGTAGTCGCCCGTGACCATACGCTGGCACCGGCGCTCACCCAGCTTCCACTTGCAGCGCCCGACCTTGCCTTCGGCCTTCTGAACCGGTTGCTGTTGCTCTTGACCATCCAGGCCTCGGGCCATGGTGATCATCGCCTCCACCAGCCCCTTGACGCTGTTGTAGAGGTCGGGGTTGGACTGGCGCATCTCTTCGAGGGCTTGAGCCTTGCCACGCACGTCCTGGAGGATCTTCACCACCTGAGCCCGAACACCGTCTTGCAGCCCGCTGGGGCGCTGGGGTTCGTCTTCGGGTGCCGCCTGAGCGGCCTGATGGAAGAGGGACTCGTAGTCGGTCGCAGGAGCACCTGGCTGTGGGGCCTCCACGCCATAGGTGGCTCGGGCGGTCTCCGCCTCGGAGTGCTCGGAACCCTCCGCTCGGGGAGCGGCTGGCTGGGAGCGGCTGGCACCAGAGAAGCCGGCATGGTCGCCCGCGTTCATGGCAGGGGCGGCTTTGGCAATGGCCGACTCAGGGTCCAGGTACTCATCGTAGAGCTTGGCCGCTTCGCTGTTGACCTTCAGCTCTTCCAGGATCTCGTTCACCTCTTCGGTGTAGAGCTGGATTCGATCGCCACCCTGCAACTTCGCGGCCATCAAGGACTTGTCGGCCTCAGAGAGCTTGGTGCCCACGCCCACGGAAACGGTGGAGCCCACCGCCTCGCTGTACTGGTCGCGGATCTTGGGGAGTTCCTGGAGGTGGTCCGCCTCCACAACCAGCCGCCCTTCATCGCCCCCGATGTTGATCACCTGGCCGCCGTGGCTTTCCGCCCAGCTCTGCCAGATGTGGTTGCCCCGCTCGATAGCCTGCGCAATGCGCGAGACTTCCTCGGGTTTGTCGGCCAAGGAGGCCCTACCCACCATACGACCGATGTGGTCGCCGTCGAAGCTCACGAAGACTTTCATACCCGGAAGATTGCCTCCCTTTCAAAGTCCTTGACGATCGCCGCCCGGCTCCTGTAATGTACAGCCCATGAACTCAACCAACGTTCTCGCACTGGTGGCCATCATGAACAACCTCTCGTTGGCGGATCTCCTCAACGCCCAGGACGCGGCGCGCGAGCAGGGGGACTGGCAGCCGGCGAACGGGGGCTCGGAAGAGCCCTTCTTCACCCGGAACCGCCGCCGCCTCCTGTACTGCTGGCAGCCATCCACGGGCCGGCACGCCTACCTGGACATGGACTCCGACCTCATCCTCTCGGACGAGGAGGCCCGGCTGGCGCTGGGGACGTACTGAACATAAATTGGGGCATGGACCCACCAAACAAGCCGCACCCGGACGGGCTGGGGCACCAGCTCGAATCGGTAGCAGAGGAAATTGCCGACGCCTCTGAAGAACTACGAGGGGCAGCAGAACGAGCAAGACACCTGGAGCAGATCGTCAGACTGAGACAGCCCGCCCTTGACAAGCTGAAGCAAGATGTGGCAGATCTAAAGCGCGGACATGAGCAGCTCAAAGACAAAGTCGAGGAAAGCCATGAAGACCACGATCGACCCGAACCAACTGAAGACCCGTGACCTCCTCATGGTCAAGCTCATCAACGGCTACACCAAGGCGGGGGTGCAGAAGGATCAGCGGAAGGAGGCCTCGAAGAAGGCCTGCCGGAAACCCGTCAAGGAGGACGAATGAGGCTGAGCAAAGGCGACGTAGCCAAGCGCGAACAGTTCATCAAGGACGCCGTGCGAACCAACCCGAAGGTGACCGGGGACCAGCTCCAAGAGCTGCTCCACCAGCACTTCGGCAAACGGATGAGGATCGGTCGTCTGTACGAGATCAAGAACCAGGCCCTGGACGGGCTGAAGAAGAGGAGCACCACGTGAAGCGCAATGATCGAGGCGGTAACCCCACCCAGGCCAACGGCATGATGCTGGCCGAGCTGAAGCATCTGAAGGCCACCTTGGCCGCGAAGGACAAGCGGATCAAGGAGCTGGAGGATCAGGTGAAGGCGCTCAAGGCGCTGCCTGCAACCCCCACGCCAGTCCCGGTTGAGTCCAAGCCGGCGGCGTAGTAGAATCGGGTCGAAGCTCAAGGGCGGAGCCCCCACTTGTCGTGGGGAGCGTCCAGGTTCGAGTCCTGGCGACTCACAAGGAGACACATGGCATCACCTTTCATCATCATTGGCGGAGGCGCGGGATCTGGCAAAGACACCGTAGCCGACATGCTCATCCACGGTCGCGGGGGCGTCACCATCGCCCAGGCAGATCCGATGAAGCGCTTTGCCCAGGCTGCGGCCGGGTTCACCAGCGTCCAGCTCTGGGGACCGAGTTCGGCCCGCAACGCCGAGGACGAGCGGTTCAAGGACCCTGAGATGTGGTCGAAGCTGAACGACGACATCTTCTTCTCGGGCCTGGCTGAAGCCTGGCTTCGGGACATCGGGGCGCCAGACGGCTTCCCCAAGCTCAAACAGTGGTTCGATGACCTCCAGGCGAAGTTCATCAACGAGAAGCGGGTGTTGACCCCCAGGGCTTTCTTGCAGACCCTCGGCACCGAGTTCGGCCGATTCTGCGATCCGGACATCTGGAGTCGCTACGCCATGGCCGCCGGGGTGGCACTCCTGAGGGGTGGGGTCTCCTACGACAAGGAACAGAGCGTGTTCCCCGACAAGGGCAACCCTGGCCACCGGTTCGTGGTGATCACCGACGGGCGCTTCCGCAACGAGATCCTCAACGTCTCCATGGCGGGCGGTCGGAGCTTGAAGGTCCACAACCCGGCAGACGAGACCGCGACCACGGAGAAGGCCGGCATCGCCGGTCACGTGTCCGAGGCGGAGTTGAAGGGCATTCCCGACGGGTGGTACACCCACATCCTCCACAACGACAAGACCCTCGGCCTGGACGTGCTCAAGGGCAAGGTCGATTGGCTGGCCAACGAGTGGAAGCTCGGCCCCCCGAGGGTGATGTGAGCGGCCCTACCTGGACCAGCACCGCCTACCCCGACGACAACTGGCCGCCGGAGCTTACTGAACTTTGGCAGCGCACCCAAAGGCGCTTCGAGATGATCGACGCGCTAGACCCCGTGTGGGGCGAGGGCTCTACCTGGTACTTCTGGGATGAGACCTGGGGTGATGCCTGCGGACCCTACCCGAGTGAGGCGGAGGCTCGGGAAGCCGTTCACAACTACGCCAAAACCCTCTAACACAAGGAAAAAACATGGATCTGTCTCAATTTATCGTTCCTGGAGTGGCTGGCGTTGCTGGCATTCTACTCCTCGTCTTGCTCAAGACGATTCTCAGTCTTCGTCGGGTGGTAGCCACCAACGAAGTTCACATCGTTCAGTCCGCCAAGAAGACCACCAGCTACGGCAAGGACACCACCCACGGCAACACCTACTACGAGTGGCCGAGCTGGCTGCCCGTGATTGGCGTGACCAAAATCGTCCTGCCGGTAAGCGTGTTCGATCTCGATCTGAACGCCTACGAAGCCTACGACCAGGGCCGACTCCCGTTCGTGGTGGACGTGAAGGCGTTCTTCCGCATCACGGACTCGAATGTGGCTGCTCAGCGCGTCGCCAACTTCGATGAGCTTCTCAACCAGCTCAAGGCCATCGTTCAGGGTGCTGTCCGTGTGGTACTCGCCAGCAACGGCATCGAGGAGATCATGCAGGGGCGCTCGAAGTTCGGCGACGAGTTCACCAAAGAGGTGAACGGTCAGCTCAGCAACTGGGGCGTCGAGACCGTCAAGAACATCGAACTGATGGACATCCGCGACGGCAAGGACTCGCACGTGATCAAGGCGATCATGGAGAAGAAGAAGTCCCACATCGACATGGAGTCCCGCACCGAGGTCGCCAAGAACAACCAGGCGGCCGAGATCGCTGAGATCAACGCCCAGCAGGCCGTGGACCTCCAGGCTCAACAGGCCAAGCAGGCTGTCGGTCTCCGGACCATCGAGGCTGAGCGTCAAGTGGAACTCCAGGGCCAGGAGAAGGTTCAGGCCG
>ERZ1066125.364-NODE-364-length-10851-cov-8.692479_pt1 | contig 10851 bp, 21 predicted proteins | sample MGYA00382772_ERZ1066125 | MGnify/ENA primary metagenome ERZ1066125 (study PRJEB33369, sample SAMEA5778355) | biofilm metagenome | biome: Industrial cooling water; feature: Water cooling tower basin; material: Biofilm | place: United Arab Emirates | collected...
CGCTGGATGGTAAGGTCATATTCAGGTCTTGCTGCCAGAATTGTGCAACACGAAATAGATCATTTAAACGCAATAACTATGCTCGATAGAGCAGAGGAAGAGTAATGAAACGTCATCAAGAGTACGCCGATGGACTCGTTAAAACTCACGGCAAAGAACACGCTGTTAAGATCGTAACTGAATGTTTGGCTATTGCCAATCGTGCTAATCAAATTACTCTATTTGATGAAGCAGATTTGTTCATTAACGATCATGGTCGTTATGAGTTTGCTAAAGTACAGAGTAACAAAGTACTTAAGCGTAAAGATAAACGTGTAAAAGCTAATCGTAATTTTTACGCATTGGTTCTCCAACTTTTAACTAAAGGACAAAAAAATGTTGTCAAAAATTAAAGAAGGCGTATTGCTAGGCGTAGGTATTGGCCTCGGAATGATGCTCCTTAACATCGCTATCGGCTTGCTTTCTTTCGCCCTAGCTTTGTTGCTTGGCGCTGCTGGCATGATGCAGTAATATGCTAACGTATAAGCGTGGAGATTTGTTTAGTGCTTCTGGTACGAACATAGTATTCGTCCACGCTTGTAATTGTAAAGGCTCCTGGGGAGCCGGAATAGCATTACAATTCAAACAAAGATTTCCACTAGCCTATAAAGATTACCAGCAATTATGTCACAAACATGACAGTAGATTGTTGGGTATGGGCGTTTACCACAAACGAGTAGATAGTTCAGAACCGCCAGTTGGTTATCTGTTTACTAGTTTGAATTACGGTAAAGCTAAAGACTCTAAGGATAAGATTCTTAAAAATACTAAAAGAAGTATAGCTTGCCTACTAAGCGTTCTTCCAGAAAAAACTCAAGTATATTCTCCTAAAATTAATGCAGGATTATTTGCTGTTCCTTGGGAAGAGACTGAAAAAGTTATATTGGAATGTTTAAAAGTACGACCAGACGTAACATGGACAGTATATGAACTATGATCCTAAAGAAGAAGGTATCACTCATATAAATATTTATAGTAAGGCCCAAAGTCCTCTAGGCCGTTATATGTCCAATTTCGACAGGTGTCACATAGAGATTTCTATTGGTCAATTTGCTTCAATAGAAGGACTAATATATTATCTGGGTTCTTTTGATGAAAGATTAAGGACCGTATCAGGAGCTAACGCTAAGGCTGCTGGTAAATTATTTGACAGACAAATTAGATTGCCTCAAGATGTGTTTAGACGCTTTATAATTGAAGCTATGGAACATAAAGTAGACATCAATAACCATCTTAAAAGTTTATTAAAAACTTGCAATTTGCCCTTTACACACTATTACGTTTATGGTACAAAGAAGGTTGAAGTTAAAGGTTGGGATTGGCAGATAGACGAATGGAATAGGATTCGTAAACAACTCCAGGAGAATTAAATGAGTAAATTAGGAATGCAGCTTATTAAGTCTCTACACGAGGCTACTGGTAAGGACACTTGGGATTTGTACAAAGGTAAGCCCTTGAAGTTCAAACTCAGTATGCTGTTTTATACTACCCCTATTTTTACTCCTATTCATAAAGTAATGACTTTCTACCGGATTCAAGTAGAACGTATTAATCGTCTTTGGGCGTATGGCAAACATATCTGGACTATTGGTGAATTTGATTATAATTGGCACATGGAGTTACAGCTTCTTAGTTTAAAGCGGCTGAACCACATTATGCGAAACGGCCACCATGTCTACAATAAGACTGCCGACCGTAAGATGAAAACTTGTATACACCTATTAGAGCGTATGACTACGCCTTGGGAGAGTTACCATGAACCTGCGGATAATGCTTTCCAAAAGAAGTGGGGATTTGCAGATACTTATAGCTTGTTCACGCATCCTACTGACAAGAGCCGTTTTTATACTAGCCGACATGCTTTTAGAGATTCCTTGCCTCCTGAAAAGCAAATTCAGTTTGACAAAGAATACAAAGAAGTGTTATTTATTGAAGACAAGATGTTCGCACAAGACATGCAATTATTCTGCAAATTGTGGAGTAAGCACGTTAGAAAATGGTGGGATTAAATGATATTAGCATTATCGGTCATACTCTTTTTAGCTATAATTCTTAATCTTTTTGTTTGTTATAGTTATACTGAACCAAACGCACTTTACTACGTGAGATATGTAGATAAGTGTAGTCCAAAAACAAAAGCATTTAAAACTAAAGAAGAAGCTGCTAAATTTGTAGCTAACTTTAAACTTAAACATCAGTCGAAATATGACGAAGATGATTATTGGATTGATTTAGTATTTAAAGGTGATATTATTTTTGATGAGAGTTCTAAATAATCTCGCTCTCCTTAAAGAGAGTGTCATTGGTCCCGTGTGGTGAAACGGTATCACAAGCCACTGTTAATGGTTAGTTCTTCGTTCGAGTCGAAGCATGGGAGCCATTTATGAATTGTAAAATACATAATATACCATTAATTAAAGATACTGAAAATCGTACTAGATGTATTAAATGTCGTTCTCAAGCTGTCCAAAAACGTAGAGAAAAATTAAAAGCTATGTCTATTGAATACAAGGGCGGATGTTGTTTTCGTTGTGGATATAATAAATGTTCTAACGCTTTAGAATTTCATCATCTTGATCCATCACAGAAAGAATTTTCATTATCTCATAGAGGTTTGACAAGATCGTGGGAAAAAATTCAAATAGAACTTGATAAGTGTGTTCTAGTTTGTGCTAATTGTCACAGAGAAATACACTCAGAAGAAACTAATGGGCAGCGCAAGAATCCTTAAATTTAGATTGAACCCAGAGAAACACTATAGTATAACTAAAGTGTTACCTGACGGTAAGTATAAATACATGGGCACAGACAAAGGCTTAGGTATTGAAATCGTTGTGGGTCAAAGATTAGATATTGGTGGTTGGAGCTTTAGTCCAACAGAAGAAATCGTACTTACTGGCAAAGGCGTAGTAGTTGAAACCGAGAACTCAACATATATTATTGAGGAAATGTCATTAGACGACATTATAAGGGATGACTCCAAAGAGTAAATTCCAAGATGGAGACATAATTTACTACAAGTATCCTAGCCGCTATTCCAGGTCACGGGATAAGGGTACTGTAGAATGTATCATAAAGATTCATAAAGTTACCATGAGCGGTAACACTTATCACGCCACTTCAATATACCTAGCCGAAATCTTAAAGCCCATCAGAGGCGATTTACTTAGGACTCTAGCCTTTAGACAAGGCGGTTCTGGCCGCTTTGAGCTTGTGCTTTGAAAAACTTAAGGCTGGACAGGTGTTGTTTGGATGACTCCTTACGAAGCCGAAGATTTCCTAATACACTGGGATATAGGAACCGAGAAGGGTTTCAAGTATTACGATTACGGATTATTTGATGTTGAATATGTCGTTATTAGAAAAGATAGTGATAACAGGTATGTTATTATTTCAGATAGGTCTACTTGTAAAGATGGGCCGTTTAATAAAGAAAAGATCGAGAAACTCCTTGGAGCAAACAAACTCATCCCCTTCGGACAAAACAATGGTTGGGGCCTCGACTTTAAAAACACTAAAAGTGGCGGTTGTCAATGTGGCGCTTGGGCTACACAAAATCCTACTTGCCATGCTCGTTGGTGTCCCATGTCGAGAAGCTAAAGCCAACAAAGATCAGCTAGATAGACTACACGATACATTTCATAATAATATATATGTAGTATCTAGGAAAGATAAAAAAGAAGCTTTAAGCATGTTGAGTTTGGTTTTAGAATTTCTTAATGCGGCACACGATAATAAAGTGTCTGAAAAGTTTAAAGATACAGAAGTTAAACTTGTTGACAGTAAAGCCGCAGAGGTATTGTACGGTGTCAAGCGAAGATTCAAGGATTAGAGAAGATTGGAAAAAGATTCTAACTTATTGGTTATTATTGAAACACGTAATAACTAGTGAAAAAAGAATGCTTCCGTTCCACGAGGGAATCTTATTATTTATGTCAGAGAAAGATCAATGGACAATTGAACAATCCTTTACTGACGAACGCCAAGTAGAAGTAGCTAAAATCTTATACGGAAAAAACAGCGAAACGCACAAATAAAAAAATAGCCCCAGCCCAGTGCGACGAGGAGTTCGCAAAGGACCAGGGCAACAATCCACCATCCAATGGCAGATTACTTATTACTTTTTAAGAGCAAGCAAAAGCTCGTTAACCTTCGCCTTTAGAGCGTTGATAAGGTCACGTTCTTCGGTGCCGTAAGTAGCATCGGCATCAGCGAGTGTAACTGCACTGACAGCAGACGGCTTACTAGCACGAGAATGAAATACCTTAGCAGGAGACGAAACTTGGTTCATCTCGGTAGGTTTGTTCCTTTTGGGTTTTGGCGCACGTTGAGCCATATAAACTCCTTATTGACTAAGTTAATAACCAAACGGCTTTCTTTACAGCCGCATATCATTAGGGTCTGAAAACCCTTTTTCCGCTCTTGGGAGGTACGCACTGTAAGTGGCACCAACCAGGCGTGGCATCAGGGTGTTCAAGATAGAGGCCGCACTGTTCAAGGATATATAAATTATCCATACAATACTTATCTAAGGCTCCATCTGTATCCTTAAAATCACAAGCAAGACATACCATGTGATTAGACTTCTTAGCTGCGTTAGCTACTTGAGCGTTAATAGCAGCAGGGCGATAGCCCGAAGAAACTGTCATAGGTTTACCGTACATTTGACGGAATAGATTTAGAGCTTGTAATAGCTTTGCTAAATTCTGCTCCATCTCTTGAGTCAATGGGTATTGCTTGTCTCTGCCCATTAACACTTCATTTCTTGATATAGCCATACTAGTCCTCGAAGTAATGCTCAGTAATCTCTTCGTAAACTTCATCTAGTTTAGGGCCAAGATTATCTGGATTTTTAAAGTATGCGTGTAGGCAGGCTTGCGCTCTGTTTGTCGCCGATCCAGGGTTAGCTGGATAAGGTCTACACTTTCTATAGATCAACGTGGCCAACATCGACAAAGGGGTTGGCATTACTACTCTTGATTGTAGTAATTCGATCTGCAAGTTTAGGTCGTCGTTCTTTGTTTTATCTCGCCCGTACAAGAAACACTTGGCCAGTACACTTCCAAGTAGCTCAACGTCAAAGACGCAAAGCAAGGGGTATAACAAGCGGTTCTTATACGCTCTGATGTACAAAGCCCAGAAAGAGAAAAGAGTTACATCTGGTAATTTCCATTTGTATTTCTGTGCATCATATTCTGGATGTCCTGGTTGCCAAGCCCAGTTGTTACGAGTGTTCGTCATAAACAACAAAGCTCTTGACTTGAGATGTCCCCAAAAGAAGGCAGACAATCTCTTACGGTTCATAAATCCCATAGCTACAACGTTAGGTATAGCTTGATCTCTGCTTAGGCGATCAGATTGACCGCCCCAATATGCAGGATCAGGATAGCGTCTTATGAACCCGTCGTTCCAAGGATCGGATAAACGACTAAGTACCTCTTCATACCGAACTTTAGTAAAATCATATTCCTCATCGCTGCACTTACCTAGTCGGTGTAAAAGTTCGATACCTACTGCGTACATGCCCTCCCGTTGTGCGGTATCACCTGGATCATAACCAGGGGGAGGCTGTGCGATAAGATTATAGCGTGGCTCTAGCCAGCTTTTGATTATACTAAAATACTTAAGCATAAATTAGACTTCTGGCATCTCCGGCCATTGAACTTCTAAGCGAGGATCAGCTACTTGTGAAGGAAGATCACGCAAATCATTACGGTAGTCCTTCATAGCTTGTAAATTCTCTGAGCTGATAGGATAATCAGGAAGAACATACTTATCTGTTGCTGAAAGTTTTTCATCTCTCATTGAACGAAGTGCGGCCCAAGCTAGTTCAACTTCAGCTAGTTCTTTAGCTTCCGAATGAACAATTGCGAGTTCGCCTTCTACCATTTCACACATTGCATACTTAACTTCCACACCTTCGGGAAGTTCCATGTGCATACAGTGAGGTTGTGCAAGGAGATGAGAACGATTGTTACTTGTTTCGTCTTTCTCCTCTGCCATATAAGAACCTAGTACTGCTAGGTCTTCTTTACGGACAATAATCCAAGTTTTCATTTTCTATCTCCTTATAATTCTGCTTCAGCATAAAAATGCCAATAAGCTCTAAGATCACCTGCGGTTTGAACAAACTCTACTCCGCCGCCCCAAGCATCTACTCCTTGTACGCCGGTTATAGCGATGTTTCCAGAAACGTCCTTACTTACGTTATTTATAGTTCCTAGTACTACGCTGTATGGCGTATACGAAGGGGTAGTTCTCTTTTTTACTTTAAAAGGGAAAGTAGCTCGTACAGTTCCAGCAGGAACAGTTACTGCACAATAACCATTAACGCTAGTAGCAGTAGCATAGAATCCTTCTGGATAACTTTTTTCAAAGTATCTTTGACAAGCTGCAAACTCTCCTTCAATATCTCCAGCAAATAACGAGAATGGTAATGCCTCGACACCTTCATTCAACATGACTCCAGTTATCCTAAAATCCGTCGCTCCGGTATTTACTCCGTTAATCTGGTTAGCTGTTGCGTATTTTGCTCCAGCATTTGTTTGCCAGCTTCCTGCTGTTTGTTGAAAATTTGAGCCTGCTGCCAAAGTCCAGTTAACTTCTAGACCTATTCCAGTACTATAGTTCCACGTACCAGCAGAAGGTGACGCCGCAACAGTTATAGTTTTATATTCCCAAGTACTCGCCGCATTGATTGTATATTCTGCAACATACGATCTATCATTAGCACTATTTTGAAAAGCTACACAATAAGTTCCTGGGAGCGTTGCTTTTACCCAAAAAGATAAAGTGAAAGGTTTTTGTGCCAAAGCTGTAAAATTATAACCTTCAATTTTTTGAGTGATCGCACAAACATCAGTAGCTGCAATAGCTGTATCTGGCGTAGTTAAATTTAGTCTTAAGCAGTTTTGAAATAAGTATCCAGCCTGCGTTAAAGTTGGAACATCTGTACCTTGAGTAATGGTGTGAACCATCGCTCCTACTTTATAATAGACATATCTATCTAAAGAGTATGCTCCGTTAGCAATACCAGTAAAAGTTACCTGTCTCTGAGATATTCTCATATCACCATTGATAAGATAATTCTTTCTGGCTTTTCTAAGATCAAATTCTGGTGTTTTAGCCATAATTATAACTCCGCTTCTGCCGTGAACTGAGCGCCAAACCAAACAGGAATGCCTGAGCCGTTTGAAATATAAATGCTTGTTGTTGTTTGACCAATTGTTACCCCTGATATAGAGATTCCATTAGTTTGTGCCGCACTTCCAGCACTAAAATTAGATACGAACCCAGCACTACCTGCCCCATCTCTTGTAATATGTGTGGGTAAAGCTCTCTTAACAACTCTGTAAGGAAAACATATTGTCCCATAGGAGCCTACAGCAGTGTAGCCGCCATAATGAAAACCTAATACTGTTGCAGTACCCGGAGTAGTTGTGGTATCGTAACTTTTTTCATAGTAGCGTTGACACGCCCTAAGTTCCGCCTCAAAATCTTTACCAAATAAAGTAAATTCTGGATCAGTTAAGGTGCCTTCAGATAACATGACACCAGTGATTCTAAAATCCGTTGCTCCAGTATTTACTCCGTTAACTTGGTTAGACGTGGATAATAAATTACCAGTATTCCAAGTATTAGCGGTTGTATGATAAGTGGTGCCAGAAGCTAGTACCCAACGAATATCTAGGCCAATACCGTTACTGTAATTCCATGTTCCAGTAGAAGGACTAGCTATTATATTAAGGACTTTTTTCTCCCAAGTATTGGCGGTATTAATTGTATACTCAACAATATAGGAGCGATCTCCGCCTCCCGAAGCAAGACTAACACAGTAAGTTCCAGGCAAAGTCGCCTTTACCCAAAACGAAAGAGTAAATGGTTTTTGAGCTAAGTTAGCCCAGTTATACCCCTCTACTTTTTGATTAAGAATTAAAAAATCCCCAGCAGCAATACTTGTATCGGGGGTAGTTAGATTAAGTCTCAAACTATTTTGAAATAAATAACCAGATTGAGCTACTGTCGGAACATCCGTATCTTGAGTAAGAGCGTGAACCATTGCTCCTGATTTACTATAGCGCCATCTATCTAAACTATAAGCATTATCAGCTATAGCCGCAAAAGAAGTTCCACGTTGAGCAATTCTCATGTCGCCATTAATGATATAATTTTTTTGAAATCTATCAATTCTAGGTGTTAATGATGCCATGATTACCCCTTCTTAATTCTACGTGCCGTCATTCTAAAACCATATCTTCCGTTTAGCGTATTTACTTGCAATTTAGCGTACCAACGTTCAGTTCCACTAACAGTAACAGCAAATCTAGACCAAGAAACATTAACTTGACTTGCGACGGCGGTCCACGAATGTTGTGAATATCCGCTACCAAGGGCAGCAGCGCCTATAGTATTTCCCGATACATTATGAATTCCAGCAAATCCAGTCCCTGACGATGCGGAAGAACTGTCTATAACAGAATGTAATGTAATATCCCATTCGCCAGAAGTAAGATCAACAAATCCAGCATCAATCCATTGATTCGCTACACCAAATAATGCACCAAAATCAGCAGAAGTAGTTAAAGATAAAGTTTCTTCTAAATTATCAATTCTAGTTTCGTGATCTAAAACTTGATCGCCAAAAGCTTTAAGGTCTACATTATTCGGAGCACCGGGAGCTACTGGTAATCCAGTTACGTCTTCTAGAATTTCTCTGTGTACGTCAAGTTGTCCAGCAAGAGTTTCAATCTCTGCCATCAAAGAGCCGTCAGGACGATATACTAGTAAGCCGTTACTTACAACTAAAATGTTATCTTCAATTCCGATAGGAGCGTTATTAAAACGAATAATTACGCCTAATCCTGAACCAGCCTCCACTTCTCGGTAGTTACCTCCAGAAGTGCCGTTGTTAGGATTACGAAATTGAATAGCTCCGTTTCTAAACACTAATACAGAACCTACTTGACTAGTCGGGTACTTATTCACTTCAAAAGGAGTACCTACGTTATAATCAGTTACTCCTACAGCTAATGTGCCAGTAGAAGTGAGAGGTGCTGCATCAACCATTTGAACGCCAGTTTTAGCTGCGTCTTCAAAGGTCATCATAAAGATTTCGCCGTCTTCTGCGGTGAAACCTTGGAACGTAATACGTGAACCGCTATCTACTGTGTAGGATAAATAGTCCATGAGTAAGCCTTTATGAGAGCTTACGATACGTAAATTATTCCTATAAAATTTAAGATTAGCTCCTAAGATTTCTGAGCTAAGAGGATTCGTAAATCCTAAGCTGCTCATCTCAGTAGGGTTATTCAAACTGGTTAAATTAATACCAGTGTCCCCTAGAGTGGCTTTGTGAGCCATAACGAGCTTCTTTAAGCCAACTGCTATTGACTTTTGTTCTTGTACGTCCTTACGTCGAATAGACTTAGAACCGTTACCTGTTAAACTCATTTGACTACCTCTTAAGGATTAATCTTAATAAAGTGGTTTACAATTACTGCTTTTACCCGAGTCTCAGATGCGTTTGCTCTACCAGTTAAAATACTTCCAACAAAGTTTGCGTTATCTACCGTAGCTCCTGGACCTGTTGATTTTGCAAAAATAGAAGAACCAGAAGCCACAAATGGAAAATTTTGAGTAACTTGTCCATCATTCTGATAGTGCGTGTGGTTTTGCATAGCATCGGTTTGTTGAGTACCTAGAGTAACTTCGCCTGCCGGGTCTTGTTGGCCGTCAGCACGAGAATTGTTTTTACCTCTAAGGACTTGTCCACGTAAATCAGGTACCACTGTATTACCAGTAATACTAGCATACGTAGAACCTGCAACGTTTCTTCCATCGGCTAAGACCCAACCAGTGCCGTTTAAAGCTTGATATTGAGCCTCAGTCAACATAGATGATACAATCATGCCGACAGGATTTTGATTTGATTTAGTAAATCTTGTGACTAAAGCCATATTACAAATCCTTTAATGGAACGTTAGACCAACCTGAAATACGTACTCGATACTGTCCAGATTCGATTTGGCCGCTGGCAAAAGGTGAAGTGTTGCCTGCCATTGCGCTGCCTAGTGCTCCTGTAGCAGTATTAAAGAAAATTCTATCAGCGTTAGAACTAGCTAAAAACATATGTACAAAGTTGACTGCGCTATTGTTAGTTACTGTTCCGACGTTATAAGTTGTTTGTTGTAAATCCGAAGTGTTGTACACTAAATTTGTGGGCAAACTTAAAAATGCTGTTGCTCCTGATACTGTTCCAGTAGTGAAACGATAATCACAAAGAAGATACGCTCCATCTCTATAAATATTCATTTCTGGAGAATTTAGCGTTCCAAATCCCGAAGCATTAGAGGGCGTATATCGAAAACTAGATTGCGTTGTCGGTCTACCTTCGATATTTAAGAAGGCACCCCAAGCAGGAGTTTCGTTAGCCATAAATGCGCCAACTAGTTTCCAAGAAGCAAATCCGGCAGGACCAACGCTATTAACGTTGACGCTAGAAACTAATGTAGGCACACCAGAACTAAGAACAACATATAACATATACGTTGAGTGGGCAGTAAGTCCTGAAAGCGTCAACTGTAATTGTGAAGTAGAGTATTGTTGACCGCCAATAGTTAATCTAGAAGCGGCTAAAGTTATAACTCCCAAACTATGAGACAGTGCGCCTATTTTATCTTCTTTAAATTTTTGTCCCATTATAACTCCGCTTCTGCTGTGAATTGTACTGATCCTGAAACAATGGCAGGTAAAGAGACTATTCTAGCCAAAAGACCATTACTGCCTGTTTGCAAAGAATCTATAGTATAGTTT
>ERZ1066125.365-NODE-365-length-10830-cov-8.526125_pt1 | contig 10830 bp, 9 predicted proteins | sample MGYA00382772_ERZ1066125 | MGnify/ENA primary metagenome ERZ1066125 (study PRJEB33369, sample SAMEA5778355) | biofilm metagenome | biome: Industrial cooling water; feature: Water cooling tower basin; material: Biofilm | place: United Arab Emirates | collected...
GCCGATGGCTCTCCGGGTCGACCTCGTAGCGCTGCGTGAGCGTGCCCGGGCCCGCCCCGGTGATCTCGGTGACCAGCGCCTCGTCGCGCCAGGTCGTCTTCCGCTCGATCCGCGTCGAGTCGTCCTTGACCGTGCGGTTGTCGGTGGCCAGGCGAGTGGTCTGCCCGTCGCCGGTCGTGACCATCACCATCGACGCCGTCGCGGTGATGGTCATGCGCGACGGGGCGTCCATGATCTGACGCAACGCCTCTCGTCTCCGCTCCATGTCTTCGGGAGTGCCGCCGCGCGCCCCGCCCCCACCGCCGAATCCGCGCCCGCCACCGCCAAAGGCCCCGCCGCGGCCGCCGCGACTCCCCCGGCCGGCCCCGGCACCGCTGGCGCCACGATCCTGCCCCCGCTGTCCAGGCGCCGGCGGCGGGTCGCTCAGCTCGTGGTTCAGCGCCCAGACACCGACAATGGCGTGGGCGGCGGGTGCGGGCGGTTGCGCGTGGACGATCGGGGCGGAAAGCGCCAGCACGGCGCACAGGACGCGAGAGGTCATGCGTCCATTCTGGCCAGCCGTGGCCCGCGGCGCGGTGAAAAGAGTGTGACGCCTGACGTTCAGAGCCGGAACGAGGCGCCGACCTCGAGCGTCTGGAACACCTGCGCGCCGATCCCGGCCGCCTCACGCGCCCGCGCGAGCGCCTCGACCGGTTCGTCGATGCCCTCGGTCGTCAGCTGGAAGGTGCCAAAGTGCATGCCGAGGCTGCGGCGCGCGCCGACATCCTGATGCGCCTGCACGGCTTCCTCCGGGTTCATGTGGATGTCACGCATGAACCACCGCGGTTCATAGGCGCCAATCGGGATGAGCGCCAGGTCGAACGGCCCGAACCGCTGGCCGATCGCACGGAAGTGCGGGCCGTAGCCGCTGTCGCCGGCGAAGTACAGCCGCCGACCCGCGATGTCGATCACGAAGCCGCCCCACAACGCGCGATTGCGATCGAACGGTGTCCGCGCCGAGAAGTGCTGCGCCGGCACCGCGGTCACCTGCACCGCCTCGTCGCCCGGACCCGCGCCAGGCGCGGTCGCCGCCGCCCACCAGTCGAGTTCCTGCGCCGTCGTCACCCCGGCCCGGCGCAGCAGTCGCGCGTTGCCGGCCAGCGTGATGACCGGCGCGCCGATGGCGCGCAGTGCCGCGAGGTCGCAGTGGTCGTAGTGGTTGTGACTGAGGAGCACCGCGGTGATCGGCGGCAGTTCGGTGAGGCGGAGCCCCGGCGCCCGCACCCGCGAGGGACCGGCCAGGCCCCAGGGCCCGGCCCGCTGCGCAAACACCGGATCGGTGATGAAGGTGCCGCGAACGGACTGGATCAGGAAGGTGGCGTGGCCGATGAAGGTGACGATGACATCGCGGGCGTCGGTGGGCAGCGGCAACGGGCGAGACACCACCGGCACATGCGCCGGCCACGGCACGCCGCGTTCACGCAACATGCCCGGCACCCTCCAGAACGGCTGACCGTTGGCGCCGGTCGGGTTGAAGTAGCGCCCCCGCCTGAAGTGATCGCTGGCCTGACTCACGTGCGTGATTAGACGCGCCACCGCACCGGCGCGGTTCCTGGGCAAACCTGCGACAATCGACGGCATGGCCAAGCCCGAAGTCTGGATGCGCGGTGCGGTGCCCGGCGTCGACCCGTGGCTGCAGCCGGTGGTGCATTCCCTGTTGCAGTCGCGCGAAGAACTCGACGCCGTGCTGTCGTCCTGCACCGACGCCCAGCTGTGGCTGCGCCCCGGAGGGGCGGCGTCGATCGCGTATCACGTCGATCACATCGGCGGCAGCCTGGACCGCCTGCTGACGTATGCGCGCGGCGAATCGCTGACGCCGGCGCAGTTCGCCGCGCTGAAGGAGGAGGGCCAGGGCACGACGCGAACGACCGCCGATCTCCTGACCGGCGTGCAGGGCGCGATCGACCGGGCGGTGGCCCAGGTGCAGGCCACGGCGCACGAGGCGCTGCTCGAGCCGCGGCGGGTTGGCCGCGCCGGTCACCCATCGACGGTCCTGGGCCTGCTGTTCCACGCCGCCGAGCACGCCCTGCGCCATGCCGGTCAGGCCGTGACGACAGCCAGGGTCGTCGCTATACTCTGAATCCGTGCGCTGCGCTCCCTCTGCGTCCTGTCGTCGTCTTGCCGGCCTGGCCATCCTGTCGGCGTGGGTGAGCGTCGTTCCCGCCTCGGCGCAGTCGGCTGAATCCGTGCGCGTGCTGCGTGAGGCGGCCTCGAAGGGAAATCCGGCGGCGATCTACGCCCTCGGTGCGGCGGCCGAGAAGGACGGCGACATGGCCTCGGCGGTGGCGTGGTACCGCAACGCCGCCCTGGCCGGCTATGCCGGCGCGCAGTACAACCTCGCGCGCGTGCTCGAACTGGGCAAGGGCGTCCCGCAGGATCCGATCGAAGCGGAAACGTGGTACCGCAAGGCCGCCGAAGCGAAGTTTGCACCCGCGGTGGAGCGCGTGCGCCGCATCGACACCGCGCTGCGCAACCGTCGCGCCGCGGCACCACCGGCCACGGCCGCCAGCAGCCCCGCCCCGGCCGTGCCGGCGATTGCGCTGACGCCACCGCCCGCGCCGCCGCGGGCCGACTGGTCGGTCTACGGCGTCTATGCGCTGGCCGCCGTTCTCAGCATCGTCGCCATCGTCGCGTTGCCGGCCTTTGCCGGCCGTCGCCGCCGCTAGCAGGTCACGTACGCGGCGTCGTCGCCGCCGCCAGCAGGTCACTCACGCGGCGTCGTCGCCGCCGCTAGGCGACGTCGCGTTCCGGTGTCCCGGCCGTGACGGCGTCGTGGCGATCGAGCGCCGCCAGCTGCTCCTGCAGGGCCTCGTCCGAGATGCCGTGCGTGATCTCGTAGCCGAATTTTTCCTTCAGGAACACGTCAACCGGCACCCAGCGATCGCGCCAGCGCACCCGCTGCGTCCACGCGCACATCGCGATCATGTGCTGCTCGGCCGCCTGGCGGAGGCGCTGCTCCTCGCGCCGCTGCGCCTCGGCGCGATTCAGCATGTAGCCGATGGTGAGCAGGACGGCGATCCGCATGCCACTCTGGATCGTCGAGAACATCGACATCGCGAACGGTGACAGTCCACTGCCGCTGTTCTCCATCCACAGCCGGACGCACGAGAACACGATCGGGAAGACGATCGTCGGCGGCATGAGGTAGCGGATGATCTCGCTGCCGCGCCCTTCGCCGCTCAGGAGGCGGAAGAGGCCAGTGTCTGATCGGGACAGCACCAGCGACGCCCAGATCAGGCTGAGCGCGGAGATCGTCTGCGGCGACATGCGCGCCGGTTCGGCGAGGCCGGTGAGGCTGGCTTCGTGGAAGAAGTAGCCGGACAGCACCGCGTGAATGAGCATGCCGAGCGCCACGACGGCCGCGTCGCAGGCGACGCTGAGCGCGCCATCCTTCTGGGGAGCGGTCAGAATCGCCGCGGTCACGAGCAGGAAGGCCGACGCCGTCTGCAGCGCCATGCGTCCGGCGTCGCGGCTGCCGCCCGTCGCCACGAGGTGGTCGATGCCGAGCGACGTGCCGGCGGCGTACTCGACCATGGTCAGCACACCGAGGAGGCCAACGCTCAACGCGAGGCCGCGACGCACGCCAGTCCGCCAGGCCGGCGCGCCGTGAACGCCGAGTGCCAGCGACAGCCCGGCGCCGGTGACGCACAACGCCGTGTTGGCGCGCATCAGCCACGACGACGACACCGCGGGTGTCAGTGACGGGTGAAACCGCCACACGAGCGCCATGAGGCCGCCGAGCAAGGCGGCCAGCAGGCCGACCCAGCGGGCGGCGCGCACGAAGCGGCGAATCCTGACGTACTCGGCGGCGACCGCGACGGGGCCCGGTTCGTGCGCGAGCAAAGAAGTGTCGGGCCGTCCTACCGTAGACATGCCAATGACCATGTGGGTTATCGGCCCGCGCCGGCGCGCGCGATATCAGGAAGCGTCCTAGAATCGGGCAGGAATGCTCGACCTTGCACACCTTCCGCCCGAGACGCTGATCGCGATGGTGGTGGCCACCGGTTTTGCCGCCGGGCTGAACGTGTCGGCCGCGGCGCTGACCGTCGGGCTGCTCGCGCGCGCCGGCTCGGTGACGCTGCCGGCGCCCATCGAGGTACTGGGCCAGTGGTGGGCCATCAGCGCGTTTGCCGGCCTGTTCGCGCTCGAGTTCGTCGCCGACAAGATTCCCGCGTTCGATCTGATCTGGAACGTCCTGCAGACGGTGGTGCGGGTGCCGGCCGGCGCGCTGCTCGGTTATGCGGCCGCGGCGCACCTGTCGCCCGGACAGCAGCTGCTGACCGCGGCGCTCGGCGCCGGCATGGCGCTGGCCGCACACACCGGCAAGACGGCGATGCGCGCCGCCGTGACGCCATCGCCGGAGCCGATCTCCAATGTCGCGCTCAGCCTGGCCGAGGACGCCGCCGCGAGCGGCCTGACCTGGTTCGCGACCGAGCATCCGTTCATCGCGGCCACGGTCGTCGTGGTGCTGCTGGCGGCGATGGTGCTGACGGTACGCGCGCTATGGCGCCTCGGCGCCCGTCTCGTCCGGCACTGAGGTCAGATCCGCGGACGCAGGACGCGGCGCGCGGCCTGCTCGAGCAGTTCCTGCTCGGCCACGCGCCAGTGGTCCGGGATGTCGACGAGCCGGCGGCCGCGGGTAACGAACAGCTCGTGTGCGCGCGCGGCAATCTCGTCAGCGGTCGGGAAGATCGGCGTCGGCCTGGCGGGCGGTGTTCCCTGGCGGTGGTGCATCGATCACCTCGCCGCGAGCATACGCACCGGAGGTGACCGCCGGACGTCAACGGCGTGAAGACGACGCAAACCGCCCAGGGCGACGCGCCCGCGTCTACAATGCGCGCCATGACGCTTCGCCTCGCCGCCGCGCTGATAGTCCTGGCCGCGCCAGTCCTCGCCCAGTCAGGCCCGCCCCGCAACGATCTCCCCCAGCCCTACCGCACCACACGCGACTGGGGTGAACTGCCGGCCGGGGTGACGTGGGCGGCAGTCACAGCGGTCGAACCGGCCCCCGACGGCAGCCTGTACGTCATCCACCGCTGCGCCGGCAACTCGTGCGCCGGCCGGACGGAAGCGCCGATCCTCAAGTACGCGCCCGACGGCCGGCTGCTTCAGTCCTGGGGCGCCGGCATGTTCATCTTTCCCCACGGCGCCTGCGTCGATCGCGACGGCAACCTGTGGGTGACCGATGCGCGCGGCCAGGCGGGCACGGGCCATCAGGTGATCAAGTTCAGTCCCGACGGACGCGTGCTGATGCGCCTGGGCCAGGCCGGCGTCTCGGGCTCGGGGCCGACGCTGTTCGATCAGCCGAACGACGTCCTGGTCGCGCCGGGCGGCGAGATCTTCGTCGCCGACTCACACCGCAACGGCCGCAACAACCGCATCGTCAAGTTCGCCCGCGACGGGACGTTCCTCACCGAATGGGGCACCAAGGGCGCCGGTCCTGGGCAGATCAGCGAACCGCACACCATCGCCATGGACTCCCGGGGCCGGCTGTTCGTCGGTGACCGCGAGAACAACCGCATCCAGCTGTTCGACCAGAACGGACGCTATCTCGAGGAGTGGCGGCAGTTCGGCCGCCCCAGTGGCATCTTCATCACCGCCGACGACACGATTTACGTGGCCGATTCCGAATCGGGCCCGGACACCGGGGCGCATGAACTGCCGGGCATCAGGAAAGGGATTCGCATCGGCAGCGCGCGCGACGGTTCGGTGACGGCGTTCATCGAGGACATGGAATCGACCGCCGCCGATCACTCAGGCGCCGAAGGGGTGGGGGTGGATGCGCAGGGCAACGTCTACGGCGCCGTGGTCCGGCGGCAGATGCTCGAGCGCCACGTCCGGCGCTGACCGCCGCTAGGCCACGGCCACCGGGCGCGTCGCCCGGGCATCGTCAGGCACCAGCGTCAGCAGGTAGGCGCGCGTCTCCGACAGCGTCGAGGCGACGAAGGTGGCACCGGCCTGCTTGAGCAGCTGGCCGTTCTCGTCGGTCATGATCGGCGGCGCCCAGCGCCCGACGACGATCTTCACGTCGGGCAGCGCCGCTCGCAGCCGTTTCACCAGATGGCGCGTCTTCGACGGTGCACTCGGCGGCAGGTCGGCGATGACGACGATGCTGGCGCGGGCGGTGCGGACGGCGGTCACCAGGTCGGTGGCGGTCGGCGGCAGCGGCAGCGCCTCGAGGGCAATCGGCGTCCCGCTCAGCAGGTCGGCCAGCATCGCCAGCGCAATCTCGTCTGAGACGCCACCGATCGCGCAGCCCAGCACGCGCACCGCCGTGTCGCGCGCGGCCGGCGCCGGGCCGGCCTGACGACGGATCACTTCGGCGGCGTCCGGGAGCAGCTCGCGCGTCGAGGCGATGACCAGGTCGCGCTCCTCCACCGACAGCCGCTGCTCGAGCCGATCGCGCTCCGCATAGTTCAGCGCCGGCAGCAGCAGCGCGTCGTAGACGCTGGTCGGCGTTTCGGTCCGCCCATGCCGGTCAATCAGGTCGGCGGCCTCGCCGATGTCGTGTGCCAGCAGCCGCTGGTAGTAGCCGTATTCGGGGGCCAGCGCCGGCGTGTCGGACATCAGCGTGCCGAGCGCACGCAACCCGGGCACGTGCTTGCCCATCACCACCAGGCAGACCGTGAGCGGCGTCGCCATGAGGAGTCCGAGCGGGCCCCAGAGGAACGTCCAGAACGCCACCGACACCAGCAACGCCACCTGCGAGACGCCGGCGGCGCCGGCGTAGAGCCGCGTCTCGAGCACGAGATTGGTGACGAGCTCGAGGGCGACGAACAGGGCGATGACCGCGAGCGGTCCGGCCCAGCCCGGCATGGCCGCCAGGCTGACGAGAATCGGCGCGCCCGCCCCGATGATCGGTCCGACGTAGGGGATGAAACGGAGGCCGCCGCCGATGGCGCCCCACACGAACGGATACGGCACGCCGAGCAGCGCCAGGCCGATCGCCGCCGAGACGCCGTAGATGACATTGACCAGCGACTGCATCAGCAGTTGCCGGCTGACGCGTGCCCCCGCTTCCTCGAACGCCTTGGTCGTCACCGCCAGCTGCCCCTGACCGAGCAGGCCGAGCAGGCGGTCGCGGAGATCGCGGCGCTCGAGCAGCATGAAGATCACCATGGTGACGACCAGCGCCGCCTTGCTGATCGGCCCCATGATCGGCCCGAGCCAGGCGATGCCGAGGAACCCGCCGGCCGGTTCCTGCTGCACGATGATCGGCTGCGTTACGCTGCCGCGCGGGCGCGGCGCCTGGTCGAGGCCGGTCTTGATCTGGTCGAGGGTCTGCTGAATCCGCTCCACCGAGCTGCCCTTGCCGGCGCCGCGGATATCGGCCACCTTGGCCAGGATGTTTCCTCGGTAGCGCGGCAGGTCGTCGGCCAGGTGGTCGACCTGACGCAGGAAGCCCCACCCGGCGAGGCCGAGCAGCGAACCCACCACCAGCCCGATCGCGAGGACCGCCGGCACATTGCCGATGCGCCGTTCGAGCCAGGTAACCGGCGGGTTGAGCACGAACGTCAGGAGCAGGGCCAAGGCGATGGGCACGATGACTGTCTGCGCCCAATACAGCACGGTGACGATCAACACGCAGCCGGCGAACGTGACCCAGCCTTTCAGGCGGGAAAGTATCTCGTCGAGGGTGAAGGCCGGCATCGCAGCTCACTCCAGAGCAAGACTTCAGCCAACCTCTGCGTCTCTGGCACCTCGTCTGTGCAGGGTCAGCCGGACCGGGATGACGGCCGTCCGGCCTCGACCGTTACAGCAGGAACAGCGTGGCCAGGCCGAGGAACAGCAGGAAACCCATGCCGTCGGTGGCGAAGGTGAGCATCACGCTGGCGCCCTGCGCCGGGTCTCGATCGAGTCGATGCAGCAGCAGCGGCGCCAGCACGCCCACCAGCGCCGCGATCACCAGGTTCATGAACACGGCGCCGAGCATCACCGCGCCGAGCGCGGGCGAACGGTAGATGACCATCGCAAACGCGCCGACGACACTGCCCCACAGCGCGCCGTTGAGCAGACCGACAGTGATCTCCTTGCGCAGCAGGTGCCAGGCGCTGGCCGATCGAATCTGATCGAGCGCCAGCCCGCGCACGACCAGCGCCACCGTCTGGTTGCCGGTGTTGCCGCCGACACTGGCGACGATCGGCATCAGCGCCGCCAGGGCGACGAGCTGCTCGATCTGGCGCTCGAACGCGCCGATCACGCGCGACGCAACGAAGGCCGTCGCCAGGTTCACCGCCAGCCACGGCCAGCGGTTCCGCGCCGAGTCCCACACCGGCGCAAACAGGTCTTCGCCCGTTCGCAGGCCGGCCAGCGCCAGGACGTCGTCGGCCGATCGCGCGCGAATGAAGTCGACGACCGCGTCGGCCGCGACCCGTCCCACCAGCCGGCCACGGCGGTCGACGACCGGGGCCGAGAGCAGGTCGTAGCGCTCGAACGCCTTGGCCACGTCGCTGGCGTCGTCGGCCGGGGTGAAGCGCTGTGGCCCCGGTTCCATCGCCGCACTGACCGGCGTCGACGGGTCGGCGGCAATCAGCGCCCCGAGGCCGAGCGATCCCCGCAGCTGGTGGCGGGCATCGACGACGAACAGCCGATCGAGGTGCGGCGCCAGCGCCCCGTGCTGGCGAATCACCGCCAGCGCATCACCGACGGTCTGGTCGTCGCGAAGGCTGATCAGATCGCGGGTCATCAGCCGTCCAGCAGAGCCCTCGGCGTACGCCAGTCGATCGGCCACCCACTGCTGGTCGCGGGCGTCAAGCAGCGCGCTCACCTCCGCCAGCATGTCGGCGGGCAGCGCTTCGGCCAGGTAGCGGAGATCATCGGCATCGAGCGTCCGCACCATGTCGAGCAGCCACTGGCGGGGCGTGCTGGCGACGACGATGTCGCGCAGTGCGACGTTCAGCTGCACCAGCGTCGGCCCGGCCAGCGACGTCGGCAGCTCGCGCCACACCAGTTCGCGGTCGTCGCCCGGCAGCAGTTCGAGCAGATGCGCGAGATCCGCCGGGTGGCGGCTCTGGAGCCGCTTGCGCAGTTCGACCAGGTTCTGTCGATGCTGCATCTCCTCGAGCAGCGCGCTGCGCGGCGTGTCCTGCCGCCGGGCGACGGTTTCGAGCAGCCGATGCTTCTGCAGCAGGTGCAACACGTCGGCGATGCTGTCGTCGGAGGGCGGGTCTGGGCTGGGTGTCATCAGCACTCCAGACTCCAGCCTAGCGCGGTGCGGGGACGTCTGACGCGACCGGCCCGCAGCGCCGGGCCTGGGCGCGTCAACAGTCAGTAACCAGCACCCCGGATACCGCCACAACGTTACACATGTAACGCGATCATTACGGCGAACGGCTGAGCGGGCGGCTCGCGGCTGACATAGACTCGAAGGCGATGCGTAAGTCGTCGACCCGTCGCGCCGCGGCGGCGCGCGCCCCGCGCGAGCGCACCAGCACGACGCGGGTCGTGCCCACCGGCGCGTCGCTGCTGTTCAACCGCGAACTCAGCTGGCTCACCTTCAACGAACGCGTCCTGGCCCAGGCCAAGAGCCCGACGCTGCACCCGCTGCTCGAACGGGTGAAGTTCCTCGCCATCGCCGCCAACAACCTCGACGAGTTCTTCATGGTGCGGCTGGCGACGGTGCTGCGGAGTTACCGCTCCGGGCTCGACGAGGTCTCGGCCGACGGGCTCGACAGCGAAGAACAGCTGCTGGCGATGCGCGAACGCAGTGCCCGCTTCCTCGCTGATCTGAACGACTGCTGGGAACAGACGCTGCGACCGGCACTGGCGGCGGAACAGATCGCGTTCATCGACCGCGACGACTACACCCCGGCGGTCCGCACCTATCTCACCGGACGCTTCAACGCCGGCATCTGTCCGGTGCTGACACCGCTGGCCTTCGACCCTGGCCATCCGTTCCCCTACATCTCGAATCGCAGCAAGAACCTCGCGGTCGTGGTCCGTCACGAGCGGCGCATGCGCTTCGCGCGGGTGAAGGTGCCCGACATCCTGCCGCGGTTCCTCGAGATTCCGGCATCGATTGCCGATCGGCCCGGCCTGACCTACGCCTTCCTCGAGGACGTGATCGCCGACAACGCGCAGGATCTGTTCCCCGGCGTCGACGTCCAGAGCGCGCACCTGTTCCGCGTGCTGCGCGACACCGACATCGTGCTGACCACCGACGAGGCCGAGGATCTGCTCGAGTCGGTCGACCGCAGCCTGCGCCAGCTGCGGCACGGCGCCGTCACCATGCTGCAGGTCGACGAGCGCATGCCGGCGCGCGTGCTCGAGATCCTGCGCGAGAACTTCGAGATCGACGAGACGGTGATCCACCGGACGCTCGGCCGCATCGCCTTCACCGACTGGATGCAGGTGGCCGCCCTGCACCGGCCGCGGCTCAAGGACCCGCCGTTCGTCGGCCGGTCGCTATGGCGCGACGCTGACGACGAGAGCGTGTTCGACCAGATGAAGGATCAGGACCTGCTGGTCCACCATCCGTTCGACTCGTTCGCCGCGGTCGAGACCTTCCTGCAGAGTGCGGCGCGCGATCCGCACGTCATCGCCATCAAGATGACGCTCTATCGCCTCGAACCGCACTCGCCGCTCATCGACCTGCTGCTCGAAGCCGCCGATCGCGGCAAGCAGGTGGCGGTGCTGGTCGAGCTGAAGGCGCGCTTCGACGAGCGGAGCAACATCGCCTGGGCCAACCGCCTGGAAGCCGCCGGCATCCACGTGGTCTACGGCATGGTGCACCTCAAGACCCACTGCAAGCTCTGCCTGATCGTCAGGCAGGAGCCGGAGGGCATCCAGCGC
>ERZ1066125.366-NODE-366-length-10770-cov-8.588054_pt1 | contig 10770 bp, 6 predicted proteins | sample MGYA00382772_ERZ1066125 | MGnify/ENA primary metagenome ERZ1066125 (study PRJEB33369, sample SAMEA5778355) | biofilm metagenome | biome: Industrial cooling water; feature: Water cooling tower basin; material: Biofilm | place: United Arab Emirates | collected...
TAGCTGTTCTCCAGCATGCCGACCCGGTCGCCGACACCGATGCCGAGCGCACCACCCGAGCCACCCTCACCGATCACCAGGCAGACGATCGGCACCTGGATCCGGAACATCTCCAGAATGTTGCGCGCGATCGCGGCCGCCTGGCCGCGCTCCTCGGCGCCGATCCCGGGATAGGCACCCGGCGTGTTGATGAAGGTCACGATCGGCAGTTTGAGCTTCTGCGCGAGCTGCATCTTCTGCAGCGCCTTGCGGTAACCCTCGGGATGGGCGCAACCGAAGTTGCAGGCGAGCCGATCCTTGACCGTCTTGCCCTTGCGGTGGCCGACCAACAGGAACCGCATGCCCTCCATGCTGGCGAGGCCCGTGACGATGGCGCGGTCGTCGCCGAACACCCGGTCGCCGTGCAGCTCGACGAAATCGTCGAGCATCAACTGCACGTAGTCCGAGGTCAGCGGACGTTCGGCGTGGCGGGCGACGTTGACCCGCTCCCACGGCGACAGCTGGGCGTAGACCTCGGCGGTCTGCCGGCGCAGGCGATCTTCGAGCAGCTCGATCTCGGAAGCGAGCTCCAGATGCGACCCGGAGTTGAGCTTCTTCAGCTCGGCGATCTTGGTCTGCAGTTCGCTCAGCGGGCGCTCGAACGCCAGGCCGTCCTGGACAGCCGGTTTGGCAGCGGGTTCGCTCATGGTCGGGGCGCAGTGTAGGCACCGGCCCCCGTCCGATCCATCGTCCAGTGGCTCGGGGAGGGCGCCTGGGCCCGGTTCCCGGACTGGCCCCGGAAACCCTGCACCTGGCCCCAGGCCATCCACCCGACCGTCGCGAACGCCGCTACTGGAGCCCGTATTCCTTGATCTTGCGATACAGGGTGCGCTCGCTGAGCCCCATCGCCTTGGCCGCCTTCTGCCGATTGCCGCCACACAGCTCGAGCGACACCCGGATGTGGTTCTGCTCGACTTCGGGCCAGGTGCGGCCGGCCAGGAACTGCCAGCCGTCCTGGTCCGCCGGCAGCGGCGCCCAGAGTTCCGGCGGCAAGTCGGCCCGGGTCAGGATGTTGCCACGCGCGCGCACCACCATCGACTCGACCGCGTTGCGCAGCTCGCGCACGTTGCCGGGCCAGTCGTATTGGACCAGCGCCACCAGTGCATCGCGGTCGATGGCCTCGACGTCCTTGCCGTGCAGCTTGGCGAAGTGGCGCAGGAAGTGCTCGACCAGCAGCTTGATGTCCGAACGCCGCTCGCGCAGCGCCGGCAGTTCGATCGTCACCACCTTGAGGCGGAAATAGAGGTCCTGGCGGAACGTGCCGTCCTTGACCTTCTGCAGCAGGTCGGCGTTGGTGGCGGCCAGCACGCGCACGTCGACCGGGCGCAGCCGGTTGTCGCCGAGCCGCGCCACCGCGCGCTCCTCGAGCACGCGCAGCAACTTGACCTGGGTCGGCAACGGCATTTCGCCGACTTCGTCCAGCAGCAGCGTGCCCCCGGCCGCGTACTCGAACTTGCCCTCGCGGTCGCCGACCGCACCGGTGTAGGCGCCCTTCACGTGGCCGAACAGCTCGCTCTCGATGGTGCCTTCCGACATGCCACCGCAGTTGATCGCCACGAACGGCCGCTTGCTGCGCGCCGACAGGTTGTGGACGGCGCGCGCGATCAACTCCTTGCCGGTGCCCGACGGACCGAGGATCAGCACCGAGGCATTGGTCGGCGCGATCTGCCGAACCAGATCCAGGACCCGCTGCATCTTCGGGTCTTGCCCGACGATGCCCTCGATGCCGAAGGCGCGTTCGTACTGGCCACGCAGGTCGTCGTAGGCGACGTCCTTCTGGTGGTCTTCGAGACACTTGCGCACCTTGGCGCGCAGGTCGCCGAGGTCCACCGGCTTCTCGACGTAGTAGGTGGCGCCGCGCTCCATCGCCTGCACCGCGACTTCGCGGCCGCCGTGGCCGGTCAGCATCACCACCCGGCAGTTCGGGTAGTGCTGCTTGGCCGCCGCGAGCACGGCGAAGCCGTCGGTGCCGCGCATCACCAGATCGGTGACCACCACCGCGAAGCGGCGTTCGCCGAGCAGGGCCACGGCCTCGGCACCGCCGCTGGCGGCCGTGATCTCCACCGGCAGCACTTCGAGCGCTTCGACCAGCGCCGTGCGCAAGGCTGCGTCGTCGTCGACGACCAAGATCGGCTCGCGGTTCACGAGGCGCCCTCCACCTCGTGGCCGGCCAGCGGGGCGGCGAGGCGCAACGTGAACTGCGTGCCCACGCCGACCGTCGACTGCAATTCCAGCGAGCCACCGTGCTCGGCGGCGACGCGCCGCGCGGTCGGCAGGCCGAGGCCGGTGCCGGTCTTCTTGGTGCTGAAGTAGGGCTCGAACACGCGCGGCTGCAAGTCGGCGGGGATGCCCGCCCCGGTGTCGGTCACGCGCACCAGGGCGAACGCGCCGTCGCGCGCCGTCGACACCAGCACTTCGCCGCCGGCGGGCGTGGCGTCCGCGGCGTTGCGCAGCAAGTTCACCACCGCCGCCTGCACATGATCCCAATCGAGTGGCACCGCGCCGAGATCACCGCCCGGGTAGAAGCGCAGGTGCAGGCCACGGTCGCGCAGCTCGACTTCGTGGAAGGCGATCAGGTCGGCGAGCTTGCGGTTCAGGTCCACGGGGACCAGCTTCGGCTCCGGCGCACGGGCGAACGACAAGAACTCCTCGAGGATCTTCTGCAAGCGCCGCACTTCGGCGTCGACCACCGAAAGGCGCTTCTGCGTGCGCTTGTCGCGCGGCGTCTCCGGCTCGCGGAACTCTTCGAGCACGAGCTGCAGATTCAGGCCGATGGTGCTGAGGGGGTTGCGGACCTCGTGGGCGAAGCCGGCGAGCAAGGCCCCGAGCTGGGCCAGACGTTCGGTGCGGATGCGGCTCAACCGCTCTTCTCGGGCAGGGGACGACATCGAGCACGACGAGGATAGGCAAGTCGTGCCGGGATTTCCCGCTTGGGCTCGGAATGCCGCGGCCCCCGCCCGCCGGAGCGGTATCCTGCACCGCTGCCATGCCGTGCCCGCGCGTGCCGCTGCCGACCGCCGCCGACCCACCCCTCGCGCGCCAACTCGCGGCGCGCCTCGCCGCGGGCGAACTGTGGGCGGTGCCCACCGAAACCGTCTACGGCCTCGCCGTCGACCCGCGGCACGCAGGCGCCGTGGCGCGCGCCAGCGCGCTGCTGGCCCGGTCCGCGCGCGAACCGTTCAGCCGGCACTGCGCGTCCCTCGAACAGGCACGCGCGCAAAGTGGCCCGCTGCCAACCCGAGTGCAGCGGGCCGTGCGCCGCTTCTGGCCCGGCCCCCTGACCGTGGTGATGCCAGCACGCGGCGGCGACCCGGTCGGCCTGCGGGTGCCGGCGGCACCATTCGCGCGCGCCGTGATCCAGCACGCGGGCTCGCCTCTGTGGCTCGCCTGCCTCACCCCGAACGGCGACGCGCCAGCCGACCATGCCGATGCCGTGGCCGCAGCGTTCGGTGGTGCGATCGACGGCTTGGTCGACGGCGGCCGCACCCCGCTCGGCAGTCCCTCGACGGTGCTCGACGCCACGACCTCCGCCTACGCGGTCCGCCGCGAAGGCATCCTGGCCGCCGACGAGGTGCTGCGCGCCACCGCAGCCCTGGTGCTGTTCGTGTGCACCGGCAACACCTGCCGCTCGCCCCTGGCCGAGGCCCTGGCCGCCGACTTGGTCGGCCGCGAACTCGGCGTCGCCAGCGGCCAGGTCCTCGCACACGGCCTCGACTTCGCCAGCGCGGGCACGGGCACCCTGCCCGGCATGCCGGCTTCCGAAGGCAGCCGGCTGGCCGCCGCCGAAGTGGGTCTCGACCTCACGGCCCATCAGAGCCAGCCAGTCGCACCCGAACTGCTGCACCGCGCCGACCTGGTGCTCTGCCTCGCGCAGAGCCACCGGCGGGCACTCCTGGCGGAAGCCCCCGAGGTCGCCGCCAAAGTCCACCTGCTGCGCCCGGACGGCCGCGACATCGGCGACCCCTACGGCGGTGAGCTGCCGATCTACCGGCGCACGCGCGACGAGATCCGCGCCGCCCTCGCCGCCCGCGTGCCACGCCTGCTGGCGCTGCGCACCGAGATCCCGGCGGGAGACTAGCCCTGCGGGAGACCAAGTGAAGACGGCCAGGGCTCGGCGCGCCTGGGCTAAGTCGGTCCGGGCTCAGTCGGTCTTCGGCCCGCTGGCAGGCCCCGTCGGCGGCTCGGGATTCGGCACCGGCGCAGCAGCCTGGGCGGACGCAGCAGCTTGGGAGTCGGCGCGGCGCTTGCGAGTGCGCCGCTCGGGCATTTCGCGCAACATCTGCAAGGTGCGCAGCCACTGCCGCTTGTCCATCAACGGGTAGCCCATGTAGTCACCGGGCTCGGCGATGCTCTGCAGCACGGCAGACGCCCCGGCGATCCGCACATCCGCCCCGATCACCAAGTGGCCGCTCATCGCCACCGAACCGCCGACCACGCAGCGGGCCCCGAGCTTGGTCGAACCAGCCACCAGACATCCCGCTGCCATCACGGTGTTCGGCCCGATGTCGCAGTTGTGGGCGATGTGGCACAGGTTGTCGATCTTGCAGCCAGCGCCGATCCGGGTGGCACCGAGCGTGGCGCGATCGACGGCGGTGTTGGCGCCGAGTTCGACGTCGTCGCCGATCTCCACCGTGCCGAGCTGCGGCACCTTGAGCCAGCGCTCGCCTTCGTGGGCGTAGCCGAAACCATCGCTGCCGACCACGGCGTTGCTGTGCACCACGACCCGGGCCCCGAGGCGGACACCGTGGTAGAGCGTGGCGTTCGGGTAGACCACGCACCCCGGCCCCAACACGGCATCGTCCCCCACCACGGCGCCGGCCATCACCACCGAGCCCGCGCCGATCCGACACCGCCCCACCACCGCGCGCGGACCGATCGACACCGGGGCCTCGAGCTGCGCTTCCGGATGCACCACGGCGGTCGGATGCACTTCGTGCTGGCGAGCGCTCGGTTGGGGATGGAAGTGCAGGGCGACCTTGGCGAACGCGATGTCGACGTCACCGACCACGATCTGGCTGGCCGGCGTGGTCAGGGGCTCGGCAACCAGCAGCGCCCCGGCCTGCGTGACCGCGGCCGCTGGCGCGTAGCTCTGGTGCCGCACGAAACCGATCTGCTCGGGGCCAGCGCTGCGCAGGTCCCCGAGACCGCGGATGCGCCGCTCGCCGTCGCCGATCAGGCGACCGTTCACCATCGCGGCCAGGGCCGCCACCGTCAGGTCCGTCATGGCCGCCGATTATGCAGGGACAGCCAACGTTCCGCCGCAGCCTTCCGGTGTTCGACGGTTCCCTCCGGGTCGAAGTCGGCCCCAACCGGCTCGCACAGGGCGCCGGCGGCCGCCGCGCACCGTCGCACTTCGAGGGACTCGGCGAGCATGCCACGCGCCAACAACCCGAGGGCACCCGGGTCGCGGCGGCCGGCGGCGGCCGCCAGCAGCCGGCATCGGTCCTCGTTCGCACCGGCCCACAGCGCCTCGGCAGCCGCAGGCAACGCCAGGTCGCCACGCCAGTAGCCCAGCAGCTCCGCCGCCGCACCCCGCGCCGCACACACGGCACCGATGCGCTCGATCACGAACGGGTCGACCAGTTCCCGCAGAGCTGCGGCTGCTCGAGGCGGCAAGGGCCCCGCGGCCAGGGCTTCGACCAGTGCCTCGGCACACGCCGAACGAAAGCGCGCGCGCAGCGCCACGGCCCGGTCGTCGTCGCCCTGGCAGATCGCCACCAGCGCCGCACTGCGGGGCAGGACGGCCAGGTCTTCGAGCGCTCCGGTGCTGGACACGGGCACCGGCAGTCCGACGAACACCGTGGCGGGGTCGCCGCCCCAGGTCGGATCGATCGCGTGGGCGCGGCGACTCGCCGCGCCGGGGGGCAACAGATGTTGGTTCTGCGCGTCGGGCAGGCCGAGCGCAGCCTGCAGCTCCGCCTGCGGCGCTCCGATCGGCAGGAATCGCGCCGCCTCGGCCTGCGCCAATCCCGCCGCGCCCGGACCAGCCATCGCCCGCAACCGGCGAACGGCAAGACGCATCTCGGACTGCAGGGCTTGCCAGTGGGCGAACAGCGAACGGGCGCGCCGCTCCGGTTGGTCGAGCCCGGAACGCAACACCGGTTGCAGCAGTTCTCCGAGCACGGCCAAGTTGCGACTCCGGGCGTATTCGGCCCGCTCCTGGTCCGATCCTGCTGGGGCATCGGCGCCGAAGCGGGTCGCCGAGGCGCGGCTGGGCGCGCGACGTTCGGCATGGCCAGCTTCGGCGAACTCGTTTCCTGAAGGGTCGCGGCCCGAGCCGGCGCGGCCTGCCAAACCGACCCCAGCCAGCGGATTGCCATTGCCGGCCTCGCTCGGCGGCCCACCCCCCCCCGCGAGCGGCCGCACCCGTCCCAAACAAGCGCGCAGCAGGTCCGCCGGTCCGCCGAGGTGCGCGCGGTGGGCCAGCCAAAGTGCTGCACTCGGCCAAGTCGTGAACGTCTCCGGCAGTTGGTCCGCAGCGCCGGCGCGGTCGATGGCGAAGCCCGGCGGCCCGGCGCGGCCACAGCTGCACAACACCGCAGTGTCCCCCACGGCGAAGACCGCATTCCACGGGTGCGCAGCCGCAGCTGCCGTCAAGAAGGCCCAGAGGCGCGCCGCATCGACCCGATCGAGCGCCAACGGCTGCAGCACCAAGCCCTCGCCCACGGCAGCGCGCAGGGCAGCCTGGGCCGAGGGGTCGACTTGCCACTCGGCGCCATCGTGCAGTGGCTCTCCCACGACGATGCAGTCCCGCACCAGATGGCGCAACCGCGCGAGAGCGACCAACGGGCCCGGCACCTGAGCAACCGACCAGGCCGGCCCAGACCGACTCGCTCCCGCACCCAACGGCGCCCACGTGGGACCATCCGCCTGCAAGCGCTGGCGCAGGGCTGCGGCTTCGCCGTCCCAGTCGAAACCATCGACGGCGCGCCCTGGCGCAACGGTCGGCAACTGGCTCGCGAGGCGGCCGCTGCCCAGTCCAAGCACCAGGATCCGGTCCGCCGGTTGCGTCCACACCGCGACGCAGGTGGCCAGCAACTCGGCCAACGGGCGCATTGGCCCCTCGCCGGCCACCAGCTGCTGGCCGCGCCAGAATTGGAGTTCCTGCTCGGCCCGGGCATAGATCGCACGCCCCGAACCCGCCGTGGCCAGCACGCGGTGGTGCGTCGGCGCCAACGCCGGTGCTTCCGGCCACAGTCCGCGACCGGCCGCGACCAGGACCAGCAGGCACCAAACCATGGGCACCCAAGCCCCATGCTTGGGCACGGCAGGCTCCTGCCCGCGGACCGCAGGCGGCTGCCTGGACACGTTCGGCGCCGCGCGGCAGAGCACGGCCAGCCCCAGGGCCCCGAGGCAGGCCGGGCCCACTCCCAGGCAACCGGCGGCGAAACCGTTGCGACCCAGCAGGATTGCCGTCAAGGCCACCGCAGCGGCACCGCCGAGGGCTTGGAACCGCAGGCCCGCGGCCAGCAGCCCAGCCGTCAAGCCCTGGGCAAACAGCCACGGCAGCAACAGAGCCGCCTGCCCAGGCGTTCCACCGAGCAGCGCGAGTCCGGCCACGGCCGCGAACACGACCACCGCCAGCACCCCGAGCCACGCGTGCCAGAGCCGACTCCGGACCCGGGCGGCGCCGAGCAGGGCCCCTGCGCCGACCGTGGCGAGCCCCTGCCCTACCTCCGACGTGGGCAGCGTTGCCAACCCCGTGGCGGATGCGCGCATGGCCACTGCCAGCACCGGCCCCACGCCGAGCAGCAGCCCGGCAGCCGCTGCGCGACCCCAGGCGAACTCGCGGCGGTCCGGCACGGGCGCGGTCGGCATGGCCGGCAGGATACCGCGGCGCACCACTACGGTGGCACCGTAATCGGGCAACTGGGTTGCGTCGCCACCACCGAGAAATCCAAGCTCCAACATGGTGCCCCGAGCTCGAATGGTTGCCTGAGCGCCGAGGTGTCCTGCCAACCGATGCGGTTTGCCCCGAGAGCCGGTCAGCGCCCCGATCCCTGCAGGTCCGTCAAAACCGCCAGCACGTCCGCCGCGGCCGTGCACCGCAGGAGCTGCTCACGCACCTCCGCCCGCGACAACAGCTTCGCGATCTCGGCCAGGGTTTTGATGTGCAGGAGCTTCTTGCTGCGCGGGATCACCAAACCGATCACGATCTTGGCCGGAGAACCGTCGAGCGTCTCGAACGGGATGCCCACGGGGTTGATGCCGAGCACGGCGATGAGGTCGTCGATGCCATCGACCGCCGCGTGCGGGATGGCGATGCCGTGCTCCATGCCGGTCGTCATGCTGCGTTCGCGAGCCACCAACGCCTGCTCGACCACGGCCGCATACGCAGCCGGGTAGCGTCCGGCCCGCACCGGCACCTGCGCGATCGCCGCCAACGCCTGCCACTTGTCGGCTGCCAGGAGTGGCAGTTCGACCAACTCGCGCGTGAGGATCTGGGAGAGCTTCATGGCCCGTGCAGCAGAGGCACCGGTCACCCGGACGCCGTCCGTGCGAATGAACCGACGAGAAGGAAACGGTGCAAACGGAAAGTCGGAAACACCGACTTCCAGCTTTCTTGCGTCGCTCGCGGGAAATAAAAAGCTCGCCGCGTCCGTCAGAGCAGGATCCTGCTGTGCGCCGACGCGTTCCGCCTGTGGACCCGATGATGCCACCCCTTCCCTCGCTGTCCGAATCTGCCGTGCGTTCGCTCCATCGCCACCTCGCTGCGCTCGCCGCCGCCTGCTGCGCGGTCGCCGCGCTGCAAGTGCCCGCGGTCGGGTCTGCCCCCCTGCTCCGGTCCGACGCGATTCTGCGTCCTGGTGGGAGCACCGAATGGGGCGTCGACGCCGGAGTCGCAGCCGGTGCGGCGCGCGCAACGGGGCGGCCCCAGGAGGGGCGGCCCCAGGATCCGCCGGCGCCCCAGGGACAAGGGCAGGCCAATGCCCCGCGCGTGACCGTCGACCCGGCCACCGATTCGGTGGTGATCTCGATGAACGAGACCAACGGCATCGAGCTGCTGGAGTTCATCAAGTGGGCCCAGGAACTGACCGGGCGCACGTTCATCATGCCGAGCGAACAGGATCTGCAGACCGCCGGTCCGAACGGCGGCCGGATCAGCTTCCTCGGCCCGCTGCGCTTGAAGCGCGACCGCTGGCGCGAAGAGTTCTACACGTTCTTCCAGACCATGCTCTACGTGCGCGGCTTCGCCGTGTTGCCGCGCGGCGAGGGCAACCTGGAGATGCTCGAGATCGTCCACCAGGCAGGACCGCGGCAGAAGGAGATCAGCAGCGCCGCGCGGTACGTGACCCCGGACGAACTGCCCAAGTACCGCAGCCAGGCCGGCGTGCCGATTCTGACCACGGTACAGCTCAAGCACATCAACGCCCTCGGCGCACAGAATGCGCTGCGTCCGTTCTTCGCCCAGTCCGGCACCCCCACGGGCAGTGGCGGCGTGGTCCTCGGCGGCGTCGGCAACAACACCTCGATGCTGCTGAGTGGCTACGGCCCGCAGGTCTACGCCGCGGTCGAGCTGCTGCGCCTGGCCGACGTCCCGGTCGAGCAACCCAACTTGGTGGTGCAGGTGGTGCCGCTCGAAGAGACTGCTCCTGAAGAACTCGAGCCGATCCTCAACGACGTGCTGGAGAGCCGCAACAAGATCCGCCAGGCCGTGCTGCAGGAGCAGGGCGGAGGCCAAGGCGGTGGCGCAGCCGCGGCGAGCAACCAGCCGCAGTTGAAGATCGTGGTCAACTCGAACCAGCGCGCCTTGATCCTGTCCGGCACTCCCGAACAGGTCAGCGACGCCAAGGAGCTGATCGCCAAGCTCGACCTGAAGAGCCTGCAGGTCGAGGGCACGGCCAGCGTGATCCGGCTGAAGAACGTGCTCGCGAAGGACCTGCGCACCACGCTCAACACGTTCATGCAGGACGACAACCAGGCCGAGCAGCAGGCCCAACAGGGCCAAGGTGCGGGAGCCTCGGCAGTGCGGCGTACGCGGCGCACCGTCATCAACGACCACGCCGAGAGCAACAGCCTGCTGATCTCGGCGGCGCAGACCAAATACAAGAACATCGTGGCCCTGATCGACCAGCTCGACCGGCGGCAACCGCAGGTGCTGATCGAGGCCGCCCTGGTCGAACTGACCACCGGCGACTTGATGCGCTTTGGCATCGAACTCGGCGCCATCGACATCAAGGACGACGGCGACTTCACGCGCCCGTTCGGCTTCTCGCACTTCGGCCAGTCCACTTTCAAGGACACCGATGGCGACAGCCTGCCGGACACGCGCCTGCCGGACTTCAACGCCCCGCTGCAGGGCCTCACGGGCGGCATCCTCACCGGCGGCGACTTCGCCATGCCGATCCTGATCAACGCCCTGGCCACCGACCAGTCCGCCAACATCCTGTCGCTGCCGAGCGTCCTCGTGAACAACAACGAGACCGCGGTGGTCAAGACCGAGGAGGAACGACCGACCCAGACGCAGAACCAGGGCACCGCCACGACCCAGAGCGGCGTGGGCCAGCCGCGCAAGGCCGGTATCACCCTGGAGATCTCGCCGTCGATCTCGCCGAACAACTACCTGCGCCTCAACATCAGCCTGGAGGTGAGCCGGTTCGTCGGTTCCTTCGACCCCGACTCGGTGACCGGCGGTGGCATCGTGCTGCGCCGCAACATGAAGACCCAGGTGACCATGCCGAGCAACGCCACCATGGTGCTCGGCGGCGTGATCGAGGACTCGGAGTCCTA
>ERZ1066125.368-NODE-368-length-10716-cov-8.837914_pt1 | contig 10716 bp, 6 predicted proteins | sample MGYA00382772_ERZ1066125 | MGnify/ENA primary metagenome ERZ1066125 (study PRJEB33369, sample SAMEA5778355) | biofilm metagenome | biome: Industrial cooling water; feature: Water cooling tower basin; material: Biofilm | place: United Arab Emirates | collected...
GTGCCGCGACGGGGCATGAAATGCGTCGGCTGGCCGAGGTCAGGCCCGCCCGGTTCGACCCGGTTGTTCGGGCCGATCGGCACGTCGATCTCCTGCTTGGTGTTGCGGTTCTGGTAGCCGAACAGCAGCTCGAACGAGCCGTCGGCGTTCTTGAACCAGCCTTCGAACGAGGGCGTCACGTCCTGCCCCGCCTCGTGCAGCGGTTCCACTCCTGGCAGCGTGCCCGGCAGCGTCTGCGCCACGGCAACCGCCATCGCTCCAGCAACGAAGATGCTGGCACACAGGGCCGCGCGGCCCCAGTTCCTCTGCGGCATGACGATGAGTCCTCCGACCCTGAACGATGCGAAGGCGCCCGTGCGGACGGTCCGTCGGGCGCCTTGACTGTGATCTGTGTCGCGATTCGGCGAATCGGCGCGGGGCACCCACACGGGGTGCCCCGTCCGTGTCGGTTACTGCTGGTCCTGCGTCGCCTGGGCGGCGCGGCGCTTGGCGACGGTCGCCTTGTAGTCCTCGTCGGAGATGTAGGTGACGTTCACCCAGGCATGCGCCATCTCGTCGATGCTGCGGTCACCACCGCCCACCCACTGGGTCGGGTCGGGGTTGTTCTTGTTGCCCGGCGTGTTGTCGTGCCACGCCGTGACCGAGATGATCGTGCCCTTCGGGAACACCGGCGCCGCATCGTCCGTGAACTCGTAGGAGTTCATCCAGTTGAACTGGAAGTTGTTGACGAAGCTGATGATCTGACGCTGACCGTTCGGCAGGATGGCCTCGAGCGCCATCGCCTTGCCACGCAGGTGCATGTGCGGCTGGAAGTTCTCGATGCGCGCGGCGCCACGGCTCAGCACCGTGAAGCCCTGCGTCGCCTGAATCACGCCGGGCGGGATGTCGATGCCACGACCGCGCGAGGCGCCCATGTTGGTGAGCACGGTGCGGTACTTCGGCGTGTAGCCGCGCGGATAGAGGTAGATGCCGATCTCGACGTCGGCGGTCACCGGCTTCGCGTCAGCGACGTTCATCGCCTGCGACAGGTGGATGTCCCAGCTGATGCGCGCGCCCGGGACGATCACCTTGCCGGTGCCTTCACGGAACGTGTCGCCCACCTTGCCGATGGCCCACTCGTGGAAGAGGCCGGCGCCGCGGTCTCCGGGCGGCGTATCGTCGTCCGGGTCGGCGGCCGCACCGGCGCCAGACGTCACGCGGAACTGCTCGGGGACGAGCTTCTCGTCCTGGATGAGCGAGGCGACCGAGTGATGCAGGATCCGGCGGCCTTCCATCGTCGTGGTGCGCGTCTCGACGGCGCGGACCCAGCGGACCTCGTTGAGGCCGACGTCAGTGATCGGCTTCCACCACTTGTCCTGGGTCTTGGCGTCCATCGTGTAGGGTTCGGCCTTGACGACGAGCTCTGGCGGGCCGCCGTACTGCGCGGCGAGCTTCCAGGCGTTGTCGTCGCCGAACTGCTTCGGCGCCGGCAGGTCCTTCGGGTCGCCCTGCGGCGCGCCGTTGTCGACCCAGCGGGCGATCAGGTCGATCTGCTCGTCGCTGAGCGAGATGTCGTTCTTGAAGCTCTGGATGCCGACCGTCTTGTCGATGTGCCATGGCGGCATCAGGCGGGCCTGCACCTTGGCCTTGATCGACCGCGCCCACGGACGCGCGTCGGCGTAGGTCAGGAGCGACATCGGCGCCACCTGGTTCGGACGGTGGCAGTTCTGGCACTTCTCCTGGAAGATCGGCGCGACGTCCTTGCTGAACGTCGGCACCGCTTTCGGGGCGTCGGCCGCTGAGGCGCTCGACGCCACCAGCACCGAGGCGCCAAACGCGACAACGCCGAGGCATCGTGTCGCGCGGTTCATTACGTTGATCATCACGGCTCCTTGAACGGAAGGGGTTCTGCTGATTCGCTGGGGCGATGCTAGTGAGGCCGCTGGCGCGGTTCAACCACGTTCATGTATCAAGTTGTTTCGCCTGCAACTGCTTCACTTCGTTTCGCTTAGCGACACCGCGAGGATGGGGTATGCTCCGCACGCGCGGGGGGACACAGGCGATGGCGAAGCGGTTGCTGGTCGTCGAAGACGACGTCGCGATTGCACGGCTGCTGCAGGACAACCTGATTTACGAGGGCTTCCAGGTCGAATGCGCCCTCGACGGGCGGCAGGCGCTCGAGAAGGCCACCAGCTTCGGTCCCGACCTGGTCCTGCTCGATCTGATGCTGCCGCATCGCTCCGGCTTCGACGTCTGCGAGACGATGTGCAGCAAGCCGCACCGCCCGGCGATCATCGTGCTCACCGCCAGGCGCGACGACGGCGACAAGGTGCGGGCGCTCAACCTCGGCGCCGACGACTACGTCACCAAGCCCTTCGCGCTCGACGAACTGCTGGCCCGCATCAACGCCGTCCTGCGGCGCAGCCACCCGGAGATCGCCTCCGTGGTGATCGGCGCCATCGTGGTCGACTTCCGCACCTCGCGCGCGTTCAAGAACGGCGTCGACTGCGGCCTGCGGCCGCGGGAGATCGAGATCCTGCGGCATCTCGCGGAACGGCAGGGCAAGATCGTCACCCGTGAGGAGCTGCTGCGGCAGGTGTGGGGCTACGAGCAGGTGCCGCTCACGCGCACCGTCGACATCGCCATCGCCCGGCTGCGCCGCAAGATCGAACCCGATCCGCATCATCCGCAGTACCTGCGCACCGCCCACCGCGACGGCTACTCGCTGACGCTGTCCTGAGGGCGAGGCCGGCCGATGACACGCCCTGGCCGACTCGGCGTCGTGCTCGCCGCCTTCCTCGCGCTGGCGTGGCCCGCTGCCGCGGCGGCCGCGCCGACGTTCGGATCCGACGTTGCGCCTATCCTGTACACCCACTGCGTGCGCTGCCACCAGCCAGGCGGCGCCGCGCCGTTCCCGCTGGTCCGCTATCGGGACGCGCGGCAACGGGCGCGGCAGATCGCGGAGGTCACCCGCCGCGGGCTGATGCCGCCGTGGCAGGCCGACGCCAACGGCCATGAGTTCGTCGGCCAGACCCGGCTGAGCCCGGCCCAGATCGCCACGCTGGAGGCGTGGGCCGCATCGGGTGCGAGCGAAGGGCCGGCCCCGGCCGCGGCGCCGCGCCTGACGGCCGGCTGGCAGCTGGGTCCGCCGGACCTGGTGGTGACCCTGCCCGACCCGTTCATGCTGCCGGCCGACGGCGCCGACCTGTTTCGCATCTTCGTCCTGCCGCTGCCGGTGGAGATCCGGCGATTCGTGCGCGGGCTCGAGTTCCATCCGGGCGACGCCGCGGTCGTCCATCACGTCAACATCCGGCTCGATCGCACGCCGGCCTCGCGTGCGCGCGATCGCGAGGACCCGGCACCCGGCTACGACGGCCTGCTCACGCGCACGGCGGTGTTCCCCGACGGCCACTTCCTCGGCTGGACGCCCGGACAGACGGCGCCGCTGCTGCCCGATGGACTGGCGTGGGCGCTCGAGCCGGGCACCGACCTCGTGCTCCAGGCGCACATGCAGCCGAACGGACGCCCGGCGGCCGTGCAGCCGGCGGTCGGCCTCTACTTCACCGAGGTCGCGCCGACGCATCGGCTGTCGATGCTGCGCCTTGGCCGCCAGGATCTCGACATTCCGCCCGGCGAGGCGGCCTACACGGTCAGCGATCGGTTCACGCTGCCGGTCGGCGTCGATCTGCACGCGCTGCAGCCGCACGCGCACTACCGCGCCCGCGAGATCGTCGGCGACGCCACGCTGCCCGACGGCCGCCTCGTCCCGCTCATCCACATCCGCGACTGGAACTTCCGCTGGCAGCACCTCTACCGCTTCGCGGCACCGCCGTTCCTGCCGGCCGGGACCACGGTCTCGATGCGCTATACCTACGACAACTCGGCGGCCAACCCGCGCAATCCGTCGCAGCCGCCCGTGCGGGCGCCGTGGGGACAGCGATCGTTCGAGGAAATGGGCGACCTGTGGCTGCAGGTCGAGGCGCGCTCGGCCGACGACCTGGCCGCGCTCAATCGCGCCTTCCGGCCCAAGGCCGTGCGCGAGGATCTGGTCGGCTACGAATCGCTGATCCGCCGCGCGCCCGACGATGTCGGGCTGCACGACGACGCCGCGGTGCTGTATCTCGAACTCGGCGACTTCGCCGCCGCCGCCGCGCACTGGCGTGAGGGCGTGCGCCTGCAGCCCACGGTGCCGAGCGCACATTTCAACCTGGCGTCGACGCTCGCCCTGGCCGGCGATCGGGCTGCGGCGCGCGTCTCGCTCGAGCGCGCGCTGCAACTCGACGATCGCTACGCCAGGGCGCACACCGGGCTCGGGCGCCTGCTGCTCGTCGACGGCGAGGCGGCGGCCGCCCTTCCGCACCTGCGCGCCGCCATCGCGCTGGCGCCCGACGATGCGGACGCGCACTACCAGTTCGGACTGGCGGAGCGGGCACTCGGACGACCGGAGTCGGCGGTGGCGGCATGGCGACGCGCGACCACGCTCGCACCCGGCTGGGTGGCGCCGGCGATCGATCTGGCCTGGCAGCTCGCGACCCGATCATCGGCCACGGCCGGCGATCGGCGCGACGCGGTGGCGCTGGCGACGCGCGCGGTGACCCTGACCGCCCGCGGCGATGCCGCCGTGCTCGACGTCCTCGCGGTCGCGCTCGCCGCTGATGGCCAGTTCGATCGAGCGGTGACGATCGCCGACGAGGCGCTGGCGATCGCGCACGACGCCGCGCTGGCGCGCGCGATCGCAAGGCGACGCGCGCTGTTCGCGCAGCAGCAACGGTTCGCGTACTGAACGCTTCCGTGTTGCACGCACAGTACGCACACGCTGTCGCACTACGTACGTACCGAAACAAGTTGAAACAAGTCTGATCTTGAAACGACTCCAGCCACGCCTCAGCATGGCCACCGCCTGACGGTCTCGCGCGCCGCCTCATTCTCAGTGCGCGCATCCGTCAGCAGGAGACTCTCATGATTAGAGCGAAGGCGGCCTGGATCGGCCTGCTCATGATGTGCGCGTTGCTGTATGCCAGCCACGCGTCCGCGCAGAGCAGCATCGTCGGAGTAGTCAGGGACACCAGTGGCGGCGTCCTTCCTGGTGTCACGGTCGAGCTGACGAGTCCGGTGCTCATCGAGCGGACGCGCAGCGTGATCTCCGACGACCAGGGACAGTTCCGCCTGGTCGATCTGCGTCCTGGTGTCTACGAAATCCTGTTCTCGCTGCCCGGCTTCTCGTCGGTGAAGCGCGAGAACTTCGAGTTGCCGAGCGACTTCACCGCCACGGTCAACGCCGAGTTGAAGGTCGGCGCGCTCGAGGAGACGGTGACCGTCTCGGGCCAGTCGCCGGTTGTCGACGTGCAGACCGCGTCGCGGCCGCAGGTGCTCAATCGCACCGAGCTCGATGCGCTCCCGTCGGGACGCACCGTGCAGGCGGTCGGCGCGCTGGTCGTCGGCATCACGCTCAGCACGCCGGACACCGGCGGCACCACCGCGCTGCAGCAGACCTACATGGCGGTGCACGGCGCCACCTCCGGCAACGTCACCGTGCTGGTCGACGGCATCAACATGACCGGCATGCAGGGCTCGGTGCAGGCCTACTGGAACGAGGCGATGAACCAGGAAATCGCCTACCAGACCAGCGGCATGAACGCCGAGGTGGCCGGCGGCGGTGTCCGCATCAACATGATTCCGCGCGACGGCGGCAACAGCTTCAACGGGTCGCTGTTCGGCAACTTCTCGAATGGGGCGCTGCAGGGCAACAACCTCAGCGCCGACCTGCGCGCCGCCGGGCTGACGTCGGTCGACAAGATCGACAAGGTCTGGGACAGCAACTTCTCGCAGGGCGGCCGCATCGTCCGCGACAAGCTGTGGTTCTTCGGATCGGTGCGCCACTTCGGCGTGCATGCGCCGGTGGCCGAGACGTTCTACGCCGACGGGCGCCAGGGGATCAGCGACGAGGATCAGCAGAACTACCTGGCGCGCCTGACGTGGCAGATCGCGCCGAAACACAAGCTCGCCGCCTACTACGACCGCATCTACCGCTTCCGCGGCCACTCGATGGGCGCCGGCGACGATCCGGAGACGGCGGCGGTGCGCTGGACCACGCCGACCACCTACGACGCGATGGCCAAGCTGACGTCGACGCTGAGCAGCCGCCTGCTGTTCGAGGCCGGCTTCTCGGCGATCAGCACCGAGTTCAAGACCGGCCACGTCACCGACGATCTCGACAAGGAGCGCGGCTCCGCTGAGTGGTATGCGACCACCCGCAAGCAGGACCTCGACCTCGGCACCATCTGGGGCGCCGGCACCGAGGGCCTGATTGCGCCGTTCCGCAATCACTTCAACGCCGCGATTTCGTACGTCACCGGCAATCACAACCTGAAGGTCGGCGCCCAGCAGTCGTGGGGCGTGTTCCACCGCGCCGGCGACCTGAACGGCGACCTCACGCAGCGCTATCGCAGCGGCGTGCCGACCGATGTGGTGGTGGCGAACACGCCGCGCGGTCCGCGCAACAACCTCGACGTCGACCTCGGCCTCTACGTGCAGGACTCGTGGCGCCTGAACCGGCTGACCCTGAGCCCGGGGCTGCGGTTCGAGATGCTGAAGAACTCGATGCCGGAGCAGTGGTCGCCGGCGGGCCGGTTCAAGCCGGCGTCGATTCTGCCCGGCCGGGCCGGCGCCGACTGGAAGAACTGGTCGCCCCGCTTCGGTGCCGTCTACGACCTGCGCGGCGACGGGAAGACGGCGCTGAAGTTCTCGGCCGCGCGCTACAACACCAGCGAGCGCACCGACTTCATCGACAGCTACAACCCGGCCATCGCCGCCAGCACCGCGGCCCTGGCCTGGACCGACAGCAACCGCGACAACATCGCCCAGGGCGAACTCGGCTGCGTCTACCTGACCGCCAACTGCGAGATCAACATGGCGCAGCTGCCGGCCGGCTTCGGCACGCCGGCGCTGTCGATCGCGCCGACCGAGGAGCTGCGGACGAAGGGACGCGGCTACAACTACGAGTTCAGCGGCGGCGCCGAACAGCAGCTCCTGCCGAACCTGTCGTTCGCCACGATGTACTTCCACCGCAACCTGCGTCGCTACGTCACCACCGACTTCGTCGATCGCCAGGCGTCCGACTACACGGCGGTGCCGGTGGTCAGCCCGCTCGATGGCGAGGTGTTCAACGTCTACAACCTCGCCGCCAGCAAGGTGCCGCTCACCAATCGGGTCGAGCGCATCGCCTTCGACGATCTCCGCTACAACGCCTATCGCGGCATCGAGTTCAGCTTCCGCCTGCGGCTGCCGGGGCAGGGATCGATCTTCGGCGGCACCTCGACCGGCCGCACCATCAGCGTCACCTGCGACCAGCCGGACAATCCCAACCTGCTGCGGTTCTGCGACCAGTCGCAGGACGGCGTCGCACCGCCGGTGCAGACGTCGTTCAAGCTGGCCGGCTCCTACCCGCTGCCGCAGGGCATCCGTTTCGGCATCTCCTACGTGCGCCAGCCGGGCGGCCCGCTGAGCACCAACTGGCTGATCACCCGCACGACGCGCTATGCCGCCGACTGCCTGGCGCCGTGCACGCCGGGGGCGCTGGTCGTGCCCGGGCTGAGCGAGGCCTCGGTGACCGTGCCGCTGCGGCCGGCCGGCGTCGATCGGCTCGGCACCATCAACAATCTCGACCTGCGATTCGGCCGCAACTTCAAGGTCGGTCGGGTGGTCCTCGAAGGGCTCGCCGAGGTGTATAACGTGCTGAACATCAGCACGCCCGTTTCGGTCCGCTCGAGCAACTTTGGTACGCCGACGTTCTGGCAGCCGGGCGGCAGCGGCGACGTCGGCACCCGAGGCGCGATTCCGTACGCGCGCTTCATCAAGTTCGGACTGCAGGCCCGATGGTGAACATGTCGATGACCAGAACATGGGTGGGAACGGCCGGCGTGCTGGGCACGCTGGCCGTGGCAGCGATGACGCTGTCTGGACAGGGCACGCCCCGTGGCCGGAACGCAGACTGGCCGACCTACGGCGGCAACCTCGCCAGCCAGCGCTATTCGTCGCTCGATCAGATCAACGCCGCCAACTTCAACAACCTCGAAGTCGCCTGGCGCATCAAGACCGACAACCTCGGGCCGCGCCCGGAGTTCAACCTGCAGGTCACCCCGCTCGTCGTCGACGGGGTGATGTACTTCACCGGCGGTACACGGCGGGCGGTGGTGGCGGCCAATGCCGCCACCGGCGAAATGCGGTGGGTCTACGGCGAAGACGAGGGCCCGCGCGGCGAGGCGGCACCGCGGCGCCTCAGCGGACGCGGCCTGTCGTTCTGGACCGACGGACGCCAGAGCCGCGTGCTCTTCGTCACGCCCGGCTATCAGCTGATTGCGCTCGACGCCAAGACCGGGGTGCCGGTCGCCGGCTTCGGCACCGGCGGCAAGGTCGACCTCAAGGACGACTACGACCAGCCGATCGACCCGGTCACCGGCGAGGTCGGCCTGCACGCCGCACCGGTCATCGCCAAGGACACCATCATCATCGGCGCGGCGCATTCGGCGCGCGCCACCAAGCCTGAACACGAGAAAGGGTTCGTGCGCGGCTTCGACGTCCGCACCGGCAAGCGGCTGTGGACGTTCCACACCATTCCCCGCCCCGGTGAGTTCGGCAACGACACCTGGCTGAACGACTCATGGTCGTACACCGGCAACGTCGGGGTGTGGGCACAGATGACGATCGACGAAGAGCTCGGGCTGGTCTACCTGCCGGTGGAAACCCCCACCAACGACTTCTTCGGCGGCCATCGTCCGGGCAACAACCTGTTCGCCGAAAGCCTGGTCGCCCTCGACCTGAAGACCGGGCAGCGGCGCTGGCACTACCAGTTCATCCACCACGGCATCTGGGACTGGGACATCCCCTGTGCGCCGATCCTCACCGACATCACGGTGGGCGGCCGCCGCATCAAGGCGATTTCGCAGCCGACCAAGCAGGGCTGGGTCTACGTGTTCGACCGCGCCACGGGTCAGCCGGTGTGGCCGATCGAGGAACGTCCGGTGGCCAAGGGCGACGTGCCGACCGAGTGGTACGCGCCGACACAGCCGCACGTGACCAAGCCGCCAGCGTTCGAGCGCCAGGGCGTGTCGACCGACGATCTCATCGACTTCACGCCGGCGCTGCGCGCCGAAGCGGTGCAGGTCGCCTCGCGCTATCGCCTCGGCCCGATCTTCACGCCACCATCGTTCAGCAATCCCGATGGTCCACTCGGCACGCTGGTGTCTCCGGTCGCCACCGGCGGCGCCAACTGGCAGGGCGGCTCGTATGATCCGGACACCGGCCTGCTCTATGTGTTCTCGAACTCGGGCATCAGCTCGATGGGCATCATCAAGCAGCCCGATCCGGCCCGGACCATGACCTACGTGTCAGGCACGGCGCGTCGGCCGGGCGCAGCCGCGCCGGCAGGACGCGGCGCCGCGCCAGCGCCAGGGGCGGCACCGGCGGCGCGCGGCGGCGACGAGGAAGGCGGCGGTGGACTGAGCGTGCAGGGCCTGCCGCTCGGCAAGCCGCCCTACGGCCGCATCACCGCCCTCGACCTGAACAAGGGCGAGATCGCCTGGCAGATCGCCCACGGCGAGACACCCGACAACATCAAGAACCACCCGCTGCTCCGCGGCCTCAACATCCCGCGGACCGGCCGCCAGGGCCGCATCGGCACGCTGGTGACCAAGACCCTGGTCATCGCCGGTGAAGGCGGGTTCGCCACACAGGCCAACGGCCAGCGCGGGGCGCTGCTCCGTGCCTACGACAAGGCCACCGGCCAGGACCGCGGCGCCATCATCATGCCGGCACCGCAGACCGGGTCGCCGATGACGTACATGGTCAACGGGCAGCAGTACCTCACGGTGGCCATCAGCGGTGGCACCTACACCGGTGAGCTGCTGACATTCCGGGCGCCCCGGCAGTAGCGCGCCCACACCTCGTGCCCGACCGACGGCCGGAGCGGCATGCCCGCTTCGGCCGTTTTTTTGTGGGTCGTAGTAGGATTCCGGCCCGGAGGACGCCCATGAGGGTCATCGCCCGCCTGCTCGCCGTTCTGCTCCTGACCGCGGCTCCACTCTCAGCGCAGGCGCCGGCGCCGCCGCCACCCGATCTCATCGGTGAGTGGACGCTGACCACCGTGTCGCCCATCGGCGAAAACAGCAACACCGTCGAGTTCCGCCGGGAAGACGACGCGCTCAAGGCCTACGCGAAGGCGCCGACCGGGCCGGGCGAGCGCCCGTACGACCGCACGGCGCTCGACGGGCGCGAACTGACGCTGGTGCTCACCATCGACTTCCAGGGCGCGCCGATGGTGATTACCTACGTTGGGACCGTGTCGGACACGAGCATCAACGGCTCGGCCGACTTCGGCGGGATGGCGATGGGCAGTTTCAGTGCGGTGAGGAAGGGCGCGACACCCTGATCCGTCAGGGCTTCGCGAAGACGCGGAGCTTGTAGCCGCGCAGGGTCTCGCCGGCGTAGACGGTCCCCTGGCTGTCGACCGACACGCCCTCGACGCGCGTCCCGGAGATCTTCGATCGGATCGTGCCGTCGACGGCGCTGGCCAGCGTCACGCCGCCGCCTTCACCGACATCGGCGACATAGAGGGTGTCGTCGGCGCCAATGGCGATGCCGTCCGGCATCGTGCCGAAACCGGTCCACGACGCCAGCGTCCTGCCGTCGGCGTCGAACACCTGCACACTGGGATTGCCGCGGGCGGGAACGTGGGTGGGC